>ENA-ORXR01005033-ORXR01005033.1-marine-metagenome-genome-assembly--contig:-NODE-5033-length-10730-cov-15.091993_pt1 | contig 10730 bp, 9 predicted proteins | sample MGYA00237866_ERZ511479 | MGnify/ENA metagenome assembly ERZ511479 | reverse complement strand
CTGCCCGTTTCGAAAGGGTTATGAGGGCTTTGCGCGCGTCGTCAAGCAAGTCCGTCCAATCACGTGCAGTGGTGGAACCTCGGGCGATAAGCACATAATCATACCCGGGCAGGCCGTGTTCCGGCAAAAGCGCCCTCGCGGCTTCGCGCAATCGGCGTTTGGCACGGTTTCTGACAACCGCATTTCCGATCTTTTTGGTGGCTGTAAAGCCCATCCCTATACCGTCGCGGACCTTGTTTTCACGCATTTGAACGACAACACCGCCTTTTGCGGAATAAAGTCCATCGCGCACATATAAAAACTCGGAACGCTTTTTGAGCATTCCGAGCTTTGGTGTCATATGTTTGGAAGCGGCCTTCACCGCGCGTTATCGCCTAAAGGCTGACTATGCGGAAAGGCGCTTACGGCCTTTGGCACGGCGACGGGCCAGAATGGCGCGGCCATTTTTTGTGGCCATACGTGCGCGGAAGCCGTGACGACGGGCGCGAACAAGATTTGATGGTTGAAAAGTACGTTTCATCTTATGTCTCTTTGTCAGGTCAGCCCACGAGAATCGGATTTTCGGGAGCCAAAGTATCTCAAGCGCCGCGACCTACGCGCGCGGGCGCAAACTGTCAAGGCGTGGCTTCATGGGTGCGCCCGTATTCATCAGGGGCTTCGCCTGTTGCAAATCTCTCACAAGGCAGGCACAAAAACGTGAGGATGTGTGACCTAAGCGTGCCCTGACTTCTCTTAGAGCTTACCCTATCAGCCTGCCAAGTTAAGCCGAAACAACAGGATTGCACCCATGCACCAAACACGATTGACGATAGCTCTCCTATCTAGCGCCCTTCTTTCTGTCCCAGCCATGGCTCAGGCCCAAACAGATTGCGGCGATCAACTTGGGAGCACGGCAGAGGCTGTGTACACAATTGACACGCCCGAGCAGGCCCTCGCGCTCAAAATTGAGACGATTGAACCTGTTCAAATTGAAGCCCAGCTCTCAAACCCGAACCCGAACCCGGAGCCTATCATGCCTCAACCGACAAACATTGAGACAAGTTCGCAAACCGTTGAAGCTGCTGCGCCTAAAGTGAAAGCTGTGGTCGCTAATTATGAAGCCATATTACAACGCCGGATCACGCGCGGGGCGGCTGGGCTGAACTTGTTTGATTATGCGGCTGCGAAATCCGCAGGCGAGCTGAAAGACATCAAAGCCTATACAGACCATCTTGCGGCTCAAAACCCTGACGAAATGTCCGAGGCAGACCAAATCGCTTATTGGGCCAATCTTTATAACGCGCTGACGGTCAAATTGATTCTGGAAAACTATCCCGTCAAATCCATTCGCAAAATTAAAGCCGGGGCTTTTTCGCAGGGGCCGTGGAAACGCGATGAGGTCACGGTCAACGGTAAGGTGTTGAGCTTGGACGATATTGAGCATGGTATCTTGCGCAAACAATACCCTAATCCGGCCATGGTGCATTACATGGTCAATTGCGCCTCTATCGGCTGTCCAAACTTGCCGTCGAAGCTCTGGGTCGGCGAGACCTTGGAGGTAGACCGCACCGCCGCCGCCCGTGAATTCATCAACTCTCCGCGCGGCGTGGCCATCAAAGGCGATGACCTGAAAGTCTCCTCCATATATGATTGGTTCAAAGAAGACTTTGGCGGATCAAAATCTACCACACTAGATCATTACCGTAAATTCGCCGGGCCTGAGTTAAAGGCCGCCTTGGACGCGGGCGCGACCATTGATGACTATGACTATAATTGGGATTTAAACGAATAGATTAGCCGCAAATAACGGCAGCCTTAAACCCGATCTTAGAGAGATAAAATGCCCGAGACAGATGCTGAAAATAAAAATAAAAAGAAGCCGCTCTGGAAGCGTTTCCTGCCTCTCATCATTATTGCCGTAGGATTGACAGCCTTCTTTCTGTTGGACGGTCCGAAATATGTCTCGATGGATTCTTTGCGTGAAAACCGTGAGAGCTTAATCGCCCTGGTCGAGGAAAAATACTTTCTCATTCTTCTCGGGTTTATTGGCCTTTATACTGTTCTCGTGGCCATCTCTTTTCCGGGTGCGGGGCTTCTCTCTATTTTCGGCGGGTTTATGTTTGGCACGCTTGTCGGCGGTTTTGCGAATGTAATCGGCGCAACGATTGGCGCAACTGCGATTTTCCTCGCCGCCCGTTATGCGATCGGAGATTTCTTGAAAGAAAAAACTTCTGGAAACTATATAAAGAAATTTGAGACAGGTTTGAAGGAAAATGAATTATCCTATCTGTTTATACTGCGGCTCATCCCGGCCTTCCCTTTTTTCGTTGTGAATTTTGTGCCGGCCTTATTTAATGTGAAACTCCGCAATTACATTCTGACAACATTTTTCGGCATCATTCCGGGTAGTCTGGTTTACGCCAGTGTCGGGGCCGGATTGGGGGCGATATTTGATAAGGGTGGGGAGGCCAAGCTTGGCGGCCTGATGTTGCAGCCCAAAGTTCTCTTTCCCATTTTGGGTCTGATCGCTTTGTCTGTGCTTCCGATCCTGTATAAAAAAATAAAGGGCAACCCCGCCGAACCGGTGGAAAGATAGTGCTTATGAAAACTGAATATAATGTTGACCTTTGCGTAATTGGCGCAGGGTCGGCCGGCCTGTCTATGGTCGCAGGGGCGGCGATGTTGGGCCGCGATGTGTTGCTTTTTGAAGGCGCGGAGATGGGCGGTGATTGCCTGAACCATGGCTGCGTGCCGTCCAAGGCGATCCTCAAAGCAGGTAAAATTGCGCAATCGCACAGAAGCAGCGAGAAATTTGGGATCGCCCCCGTTGAGCCCAAAGTCGATTGGGACGCCGTGAAGGCTCATATCCAAGACGTCATTGCCACGATTGCGCCTGTCGATTCTGTTGAACGCTTCGAAGGCTTGGGCGCAACCGTCATCACCGAATATGCAAAATTTGTCGATGCCGATACGGTTGAATCGGAGACGACCCGCGTTCGTGCGAAACGCTTTGTCGTTGCTGTCGGCAGCCGTGCATCAGCGCCGCCTATCCCGGGCTTGGATGCCGTTGAGTATGCGACGAATGAGAATATCTTCAGTCTCGATAAATTTCCATCGCATCTACTGGTTATTGGGGCCGGTCCGATTGGATTGGAGATGGGACAAACTTTCCGCCGTTTAGGCGCGGAGGTGACGATTATCGATATCGCGCCCCCTATAGGCCGTAATGAACCTGAACATGCGGAGGTGTTAGTGAAGGCTTTGGAAGCCGAAGGCGTCAAGTTTTATGCGCCTGCCAAGACCAAGGAGGTTCGAAAAGCGAAAGCCGGCGTGGAAATTGAGTTGGAAGACGGAAAGGTCATCAAAGGCTCCCATTTGCTCGTGGCCGCAGGTCGCGCGCCCGCGGTCAAAGGTCTTGGCCTGGAAGCCGCGGGCATTGATTTTGATAAGCGCGGCATTGAGACCGATGATAATCTTCGGACGTCTAACAAAAAAGTCTATGCGGCGGGCGATGTTGTCAAAGGCATGGGCGGTCTTACACATATTGCGGGTCATCATGCGGGGAGCCTGTTCAAGAATTTCTTTATGTTGCCACAAGGCGTTTACAAAGGTTTCTCGACGGCCGAGACTAACCGTATGCCCGCGGCAATTTATACAGAGCCGGAGCTGGCCAATATTGGTATGTCTGAGAAAGAGGCGCGCGAGAAATTTGGTGAAGATATTCGAATCGCAGAATTTCACTTTGATGAAAATGATCGCGCCATTGCAGAGCGCTCCACCCATGGCGGCGTGAAAATTATTACGCGTAAAGGCAAAATCTTGGGCGGCTCCATTGTCGGCGCGCAGGCGGGTGAAATGATCCATATGCTCTCCGTAGCCATGACCGGGAATATGAAAGCCTCAAGCTTGGCACAGATTATCTCGCCATACCCCACGCGGTCCGAAGCTGTAAAACGTGCCTGTTCCAGTTTGTTTACCGACTCGCTGTTTGGCGAAAATTCTAAGGTCCGGATAGCAGCTAAATTCTGGGCAAAATTTCAGTAAGAAGTTCCGCTAGGCATTTTGCCCGACAGGGCGTAAATGAGCGCCATGATTGACGGGTTTATATCGCGGCGGCTGTCCTCAAAGCTGCTCTTGCTGACGATTGGTTTCGTCATGCTGGCAGAGCTCGTGCTGTTTATCCCATCTGCGGCAATAGAACGTCAGAACTGGCTTTGGGATCGCACACAGCAAGCAGGTCTGCTGGCACAGGCTTTGACCGGCGTTCCGGATTATGAAGCGTCCGAAATCCTAACGCAGCAATTTATGGCCGATACGGATGTCATGCTGATGGCGGCGAAACGCGACGGCATGACAGAGTTGATGCTCGGCGCGCCGCCGGATGAGGGCGGGGCTGTGATCGAAATTGATATGCGTGTTCCGCCCCGGTTCCCTTCATTGCTCGCACCTTTTCAGGACGTGTTCTCCAAAGGTCAGGAAACGCTTTTAGTGAAAGCCGTGAGTCCTGTTCCGGGGCAGGATGGTTTAGATCTTCTAATCCCGCGTGACAAATTGCGCATGGCCTTGGTCGATTATTTCAAACGTATTTTTTGGCTTTCCTTGATTATCGCAATTATCACCGGCGGATTGATTTACTGGGCCATGTCCGCCCTGATCATTCGCCCCGTTAAACGACTGGCCGAGGAGATGACAGCCTTTCGCGAAAATCCGGAGCGTCGCCGTGCGGGGCGCCCGTTGCAAAAACGTAAGGATGAAATCGGGCAGTTGGAACGCGAGTTCGTTGACATGAAACAGTCGCAGCGCGCGGCTTTCCGGCAGCGCGAACGGCTGGCGGGATTGGGGCTGGCCGTCGCCAAAATCAACCATGATCTACGCAATGTCCTAACCTCCGCGCTTTTAATTTCCGACCGTCTGTCCATGAACCCGGACGAGAAAATGTCGACTATGGGTGAGCGCCTGACCCGCACCGTTGAGCGCGGTATCGGGTTGACCGAAGATGTTCTTTCCTATTCCAAAGCGGAGACCGCCGACCCGCAAATTCAAGACACGCGCATTGCCTTCACGATTGGCGAAGCCGCGGCTGATGTCATCGCGCAATTCCCGGGCACGCAATTTCGCAATACGGTGCCGACTGACCTCATGGTGCGAACCGATCCGGATCACGCCTACCGTATTTTCCACAATCTGTTCCGTAATGCAGCGCAGGCGATGGCGAGCAATGATGAGACAAACCGCCGCTTGCAAGTCGGCGCGGAATTCCGCGACGGCATGGCGGAACTCCGTATTTCCGACACAGGACCGGGATTGCCGAACCGCGCGAAAGACAATCTCTTTCAAGCCTTCTCCAGCGCGCAGCCTCATAATGCGCGTACAAAATCAACAGGTCTCGGCCTGTCAATTTCCAAAGAACTCGCCAAAGCCCAAGGCGGGGATCTGAATCTCATGTCCTCAGATGAGAGCGGAACGCAGTTTGCTCTGACTTTGCCTCTGGTTTAATAGGGGCCTTTGGCCGATTAAAACGGAACATTGGGCGCGACGGCGGTTTATATTTATATGACTTGGTATCCAGAACTTCTGCCTTCCGCGCCGACGACACTGCGCGTGGCGCTGGCGGCCTTTCTCATTTTTGCTTTCATCATTTTTCTCACCCGTTTAGTTGGTAAACGCGGCGTCGCGAAAATGAACAGTTTCGACTGGATTGTCACCGTTGCTTTGGGTTCCATAGTGGCGGCGGGGATTGTCTCCCCCGATGATTTTGGGCCTGCGCTGATCGCCAGTTTTGTTTTAGTCAGTCTGCAATGGTGCCTCACCAAACTCTCATTAAAAACCAAATGGATTGAAAAGCTCATCAAAGCCAATCCAACCTTGCTCGTGATGGACGGCGAGATTTTGCAAGACGGCCAGGACAAAACTCACGTCACCGATTCCGAAATTCTGGCGGCAGCCCGCGGGGCGGGACTGGCCTCTCTGCAAGATGTGAAGGCCATGATTTTAGAAACGGATGGCTCGTTCTCCGTTATTCCCGATGACGCCAATATGCCCGAGTCGTTTAAAAATTATACCCTTCGCGATTTGTCTGAAATTGATAGCCTGTAATGCATCCTTCCGCCCTTTATTGCGTTTGCGCCGTGCCCTCGCGGCGCGGGTCAGCCCCGCCAACTAATGTCCCGTCCGCGTTGCGATAGATAATATGCAGGCCGGAAATCTCCCCGCCCGAGCGCCGCACCTCATGCCCCATAGATTCCAAGGCAGAGACGATATCTTCGGACATTCCAAATTCTTTCGCGCCCGCACCGCGATCTATTTCTTCAGTCTCAGCATCGCGCAGATTTTGGGCTTCCAGCTTAAGTGAACCATTGCGCGCAATCACATTGGGCAGCTCAATCGCATCTTGCGGGGACAGGCCCCAATCAATCATGCCGACGATAGATTTGGCGGTATAGGCGATAATAGAGTTCCCGCCGGGAGAGCCTGTCGTGAAGAGAAACTCTCCGTCGGGGGCGAAGACGATATGCGGGCTCATGGAACTGCGGGGGCGTTTGCCCGGGGCGACGCGGTTCGCGATTAAAACGCCGTCCGCATCTTTATCCATGGCGGAAAAATCCGTGAGTTGATTATTCAAAAGGAACCCACGCACCATGCGCTGGCTGCCAAAGGCCCCCTCGACTGTCGTTGTCACGGACACGGTTAGGCCGTCCTTATCGACAATGGTGAAATGCGACGTGCCGGGGTTGTCAGGCGTCGCGTCTTGGCCTCGCGCAAAACTGACGGGGTCTCCGGCTTTAACGTCTTTAATTACGCTGTCCGTTTTGATGAGTTCGGCGCGGCTCGCGAGATATTTTTTATCTAGCATCTCTCTCACGGGGACTTCGACAAATTGACTATCGGCGACATACTTGTCCCGGTCGGCATAGGCGAGGAAGCTGGCTTCCGCGAAGAGGTGCCAGCCTTCCGCGCTATCGCCCGCAGACGTCATGTCGAAATTCTCGAGCGTGCCTAAGATGGATTGCACCGCAATTCCGCCGCTGGCCGGGGGCTGCGCGCCGCAGACGGCATGCCCACGATAAGGCGTACAAAGCGCCTCGGCTTTGCGCGGTTGATATGTCGCCATATCGGCGAGTGTTAGTGTACCGGGGAAGGGATCTTCACCGATCTTCGCAACAATATCAGCGGCGATGTCGCCTTCTAAAAGCGCACGCGGATTTTTGGCAATCGCCCGCAGTGTGTCGGCATAGGGTTTATTATCGCGCAGGAAACCTTCCGGGATGGGGTCACCATTTTCTAGAAAGAAATAATCCCGCGTATCCGAGTCATCTTTTAAAATATATCCGCCGAAACGCGTAATCAATCCGGCGAGGCGCGGGCTGACACGAAAGCCCTCTTCAGCCAATTGAATAGAACTCTCTAATTGCGAGCCCCACTCCAGCTTTCCGTAATCCTGATGGGCTTTGTGTAGCATTACGACCGCGCCCGGCGTGCCGGTTGATTGGCCGGATCCAACGCGCTGGAAATATCCGCGCGGCTTGCCAGTAGCCGGATCTTGGAACATAGCCGCTGTCGCACCGGACGGCGCTTCTTCGCGCCCGTCATAGGCCCAGACTTTCGCGGTTTTGGGATCATAGAGCACCATAAAGGCCCCGCCGCCAAGGCCGGAGGATTGCGGCTCGACGAGGCCCAATGTCGCCTGAACGGCAAGGGCCGCATCCACAGCCGACCCGCCTTCGCGCAAGACCTTTAATCCCGCTTCTGTCGCCAGTGGATTCGCCGCCGCCACCATACCCGTTTTTGGCGCGGGGGTTGTGGCTATTATGACGCCGTCTGTGTTGGATGCGGCGGGCGGCGCGTCAATGCCTCGGCAAGCGGCGAGAAGAATTGCGGTTGTCAGGAGGAGGTATTTCATAAAACCCGTCTACGGCAGAGGGGCGAAGAGGGCAACGCAGGAGAAAATAAACTGCGCCGCTCCGGTCCAAAATGTCCTTTAGAACTTATCTATATACAGCGGTGTTTTCCATTCCGGCAAATCGGGAATGACGGCCCCTTGTTCAATCAACCACTCCTGTAAGGTTTGACCTGTTTCCGGCCCGACACCGTCATCTAAAATGCCGCCGACCAGTTTCTTGAATTGCTCATAAAACTCTGCCTCCTGTGCTGGCGAAGGCGGTGGCATATCCTCATAGCGCATATATTTGACATCTTCGGTGGGAAGGTCTGCTTCCAGTTTTTGCAGCTTGGCTTGCTCAGTCCGCACCCGCGTTGCGATAAGCTGGTCTGCCAGACTGAGAGTGCTGGTGGGGAAATGCGGGTTGAGCGAGGTCGCTGCGAGATAGTTTTTCTGTGAAAATTTTGAATTGCGCGTCATAGTTTTCAGCTTTCGAATTTAGAAGGAGTGAGGCAGCAGAGAGTGTTCACAGCCCATCATCTTAATAAAGGCGGGTCTGCCGAAGTCTCTGACTTGGGCAATATGGACTGCCCGCAGGGTCGGCCCCCACGATGGAAGACCGAAATAGAAATATGTTTTACGCAAAGGCTAACCCTGCGGCAGCAGTTTATAATGCACCGGTTGGGGGTCCTGCAGTTTTGCCTTCCGGTCAGACATACCCGTTTTATTGGATAGCCCCGGTTTAAGACAAAGCAGTCAACTCTCAGCGCAAAAGGTCCGGCACAGGCCACGTCCGTCAACGCAGCTGCTCAACCCTGCCGCCTGATGACCAACAAACCACGATCGATTGCCTGTCCTTGTCATCAGAACCATTTAAACATAGGGCCGAAGGGGGAATGTGCGGATTTTGTTTTTTGAGTTTTTTGTAACGGGTTGAATAAACTGGAGTCTTGTCCTGCAACTTATCAACTGAAACGAGGAAATTGCTTTTACGGATTAGCTAATATACCGTCATTGCAAGGCCCCGTCCTTGCAATCCACTTGTAGCGCTACTCATGGATCACAAGAACAAGTCTTGTGATGACGGAATCAAGATTAGGTAAGACGAGGGCTTTTGACCTACCCCGCAACCTTACCCGTCTGCACATAAGTGGTCATTTTATCTGTCTTACGTGTCGCTGCATTGGCGTAGGCTTGAAGCGCGAACATGAGGCCGAAATGCATCATACCCAAAACAATCGCCATAGCGCCGATTTTCGTGCTGAGGAACTCCAGCCCTTGCGCCCATGTTGCGGGACCTTCACCGCGAATGCGCATGGTATAGGCAATATATCCAATGTTGATGAGATAGAATCCGACGAGCAGCATTTGATTGATCGCATCGGCGAGTTGAGGTTTGTCCGCGTAATTTTCCAGAAGGAAAATACGGCCGTTGCGGTTGAGCGTACGGCCCACCCAAGCGGTGATGCCGAGACTGACGAGAATATAGGCGAGATAAGTGTAACCGAGCATGAGGCTCTCCCTTGCGGATAAGTTTGTTTTCGCTTATTTAGCTAATAAGCTAACAGTCTGATAAAGATGTTTAGTTGTTTCGTCAATTAGCTAAATGTATTTTATTGAGAGTTTTATGGAAAAAGTTTTCGCAGCCTTAGCCTCTACACCGCGCAGGCGCATTTTGGCCTATCTCTCCGCGACGGCGATGACGGCAGGGGAAATTGCAGAGCGGTTCGATATCAGCAAACCGTCCCTGTCCAAGCATCTCTCCGTTTTGGAAAATGCGGGCCTCGTGAAACGCGAGCGCAAAGGGCAGTTCATTCACTATTCGCTGGTGCCGGAAAATCTTACGAACACGCTTCATGGTTTTGCGCAGTCCATCTGTCCTGTGGGCGGCCCAATTGTGAAAGAGTCGAGGCAGATCGCAGAAGAACGTGGAGAAAAGCTCGAAACATTGGACATAAAAAAGCCTCGCCACCAGAGACTGTCTGACCACGAGGCTTCCTAATTCAATTATATACGCGGCTTAAAGCCCGGCCTTCTCCAGCTCCGCTTCAAATTCCGGCAGGGCCTTGAACAAATCTGCGACGAGGCCGTAATCCGCGACTTGGAAGATCGGCGCGTCTTCGTCTTTATTGATGGCGGCGATGACTTTGGAATCTTTCATCCCAGCCAAATGCTGGATTGCGCCTGAAATGCCGACCGCGATGTAAAGTTCCGGTGCAACGGATTTACCCGTTTGGCCGACTTGCCAATCATTCGGCACAAAGCCCGCATCGACGGCAGCGCGGGAGGCGCCCATGGCTGCGCCGAGTTTATCCGCGATACCTTCAAGCAATTTGAAATTCTCGCCAGAGCCCATGCCGCGTCCGCCCGAGACAACGACTTTTGCCGCTGTCAATTCCGGACGATCAGATTTGGTCAGCTCTTCGCCGACAAATTCCGATTTCAACGCGCCAATGCCGCCATCTTTATCCGACGTTGAAGCAGAGCCGCCTTCACCTGCCGCTGCAAAGGCCGTTGTCCGCACGGTGACGACTTTTTTCTTATCCGAGGATTGTACTGTCGCCATGGCGTTACCGGCATAGATCGGGCGCACAAATGTGTCCGCGCTCTCAACGCCCGTTACCGAGCTGATTTGCTGCACGTCCAGTTTGGCGGCGACGCGCGGCATGTAGTTTTTATGGGTGGTGGTGTCCGGCGCGAGCACGGCGTCATAACTGTCCATGAGGCCGACAACGACAGTTTCCATGGCTTCCGCCAATTGACGCTCGAGGCTGGCATGGTCAACGCCGAGCACGGCGCGGACGCCGTCAATTTTGGCGGCTTGCGCCATCACGTCTTTGATGCCTTTACCCGCGACGAGGATATCCACATC
>ENA-ORXR01005032-ORXR01005032.1-marine-metagenome-genome-assembly--contig:-NODE-5032-length-10730-cov-177.710035_pt1 | contig 10730 bp, 11 predicted proteins | sample MGYA00237866_ERZ511479 | MGnify/ENA metagenome assembly ERZ511479 | reverse complement strand
ACGCTTCGAGCCGAATGTTCCAGAGATGAATGTCACCAAAATGAAGAATACGCATAATAAAAAGGGTTGAGTCAAAAATGGAATTAAACAGAAATGAGAAAATAGGAGTTAAACAGGACGGAGAAAATAGGAAGCGAAAAGGAATGTCGCAATGCGAAGGATGCCAGGCTCAGGCGATTCAGAATCAACAATTTAACGAGTGGTCCGACGTTTAAAATCAGCGTCTAATTCGGCGAGCCCATTCGCTAATATCGAGCCGGTTTTGGCCTCAAATACCTTCGTCCATTTTAAGGCGTCTTTTGCCGCAGCAAATTGCCGGTCTTCGAGACAGGAAAGAACATAGGGCTGGAACAACCCATAAAACAGGTGCCCACCCGCTTCCTTTTGAAAGGTTTTCATCCCCGATTCAAAGGCCTCGCTGGCAGTAATCCACTGACGCTTTTCGATGGCATAAAACACATCCTCGGCCGCGAGATGAATCCCAAGATCAAATCGATTATCTTTGGTTTCGGCAATGATTTGCCTCTTCAACTTCTCCGCGAGCGCACGATGACCCGTTTCAACTAAGGCACGGTACAAACGTTTCTGGCCGGCAAAACGCATGGTTGAATTTGACTTAAAATGGCCGATCCACTGCTGTAAAAATTGACGTTCTTTAGCCGCAAAACTGGAACGATGTTCCGCATACCAATCGGCCTCCATTTCCCACGGACGTGGATAGGCTGGAAGGGTTTTCCGAGCTTGCAGTACCCAGCGCGCGAAACTCGAGTCGTCATTCATTTGCTGAGCCCAATAGAGGAGCATCCTCGCCTGCAAGTACGCATCCTTTCGATGCAAATTACTTAAGAAAAAATCGAGGTCTGCCTCGGACAGGCGCCGTCGGGTTTGCGGGTTGTACGACTGGCCGATTGGGTAGTGCTGGCTTTTATATCGTGCCACCAGATTCCAGCTGTGCTGGTCTTTTAGATAGCCTACCCAAGCGTGGTCGCCACTCCGCCCCATCCCGAGAAAAATAATCGACGGGATTCCTCTCGATTTTCCCACCGCAGAAACGAGGTATGCTTGGTCGGCACAAATCCCTCCCTTTTGAGCGATGGAACGCAAACGATACATTTCATGTTCAGGCCACATGGTGTTCCCGCTAGGAATACGGGTTTTGTCGTAGGTCACCTGCTGAAATAATTTATTGAGGTCCGATGCCTTCTTCAAAGGAAGCGTTTGCGCAAACTCAAGCTCTTCGAGTTCTAGGGGAGAGTCGACGGTAAACACCAAATCCTGCACCGCAAGTTTACGCGGATCATAGAGGAGCTTCCCCGCTTTAAACGAGCGAAGAAAAAAATCGAAACGCTGGGAAACCTCCTCATCTCCAAAGGGAATAGAATTCGCTTCAACAAAAGGATGCGGCCACGCTTGTTCTAATTCTTGATCCCAAACCAAGGCAAAGGCCACCGCGAGAGTTGGGAAAAGTGCGCACTCTTTGGTCGCTTTTCGATACAGCTGACAGAGCAAAACCAAGGCACGCTCGTCATCATCCTCCTCTTCCAAGGAAGCAAGAAACAACCAAGGCAAGCGAGGCTCTTGTGACAGCACTTGGAAAACGCGTTGATGTTCTTCCGTCTTAAAATACTCATGCCGCGAAGGAATTTCGGGAAAGAGACGAAGCCAGCGGTAGTGATGCATCCAACCAAGAAAGTTCGGATCAGAGGCCGCTTTCGCTTCCCCATGATGTTCTTGAAAGGCCATTAGGTGGGTTTTCAATTCTCGGGCATCACGCGCCCAATTTTTCGGTTGCTTGTGACTGGCCCACCACGCCTTGTAGTTGGATGTATTCCAAATCGGCAGTTCAGCATCATAAGCTTTGCCAGTTGATGCAGAGACAGTTCCTTGAGATTTGAGTGCTGGCTCAGCACGACTTGCCGGCAGATATATCACGGCAACAATGGACCATAAAAAAGTGAGCCATAAAAAAGTGAACAAAGCGCTCTGGCAAAACCCATTCATCCACTGCTTCATAATCCCGATCATCCGCGCAGTGCATATTCGTTTTCCGGTTTAAAACAAGTCACGAAGTCGTTTCACAATTGAATGAATTCTTGGATTGGTTTATCAAAGCGAGTGATGACTCACTCTGATCTATCGCGTTGCGCGGTTCACACCATGACCACTAAACCTTGGCGTTTGACTCAGTGCCTCGACGCCTATGGACATGCAGGAATACCGGCTGCATCGATTTGGAGGAATGTTGTTGCTCCTGAAGAAGGCGGGGTTGGATTAAAAGAAATGCCTGTCTCTGTAGGGGCTTCCAGGCTGAAAATTCCCGCCTATGTCCGAGGAGGGTTCTTTCCGGCTCATCTTCGAGCAGACCGGTTAAACGCTATCGAACACAATCGGGTGTGCTTGCACGAAGCGGCGATGTTACAGGCAGAGATGCTGGTTCTCGTCGTCGGAGCGGTTCACGGCATGCCATTGATCGAACCGCGAAAACAGATTGGTTGCATCGACATTGCGGGCATTCGCGCTTGGGTCGAGGCAAGCGGCTTTACCGGCTTTTATGAAGTGGAAGTCTTTTCCGAAACTTATTGGCAGATGGAGCAGGACGAATACCTTGAATTGATCACACAGCGTTTTCTGGAAACGGTATGATGCGCCGACTGCGATTTCCGTTATCGATTCTGATCGCTGTCGTCTGGGCGGGTATTGCCTTGGCTCACGTAGGCGGAAACCGCATCAATCCAGACGATTACCCACATACGTTTTCCACCGATCAATACGAAGTGGTCATGGATGAAAAACCATCTAATCCAACGGCCTTGCTAGAAGCGCTGGAGACTCTCTATCGGGATTTCGACGAAACCTTTCGCTCGCGAATCCGCATGAAACCAACGACGAAAAAGCTGCCCATGGTTCTTTCCTATCAGCCGGTTCACTATGAATTGAATGGCGCTCTCGTAGCTCAGGCAGGCTTCTACGACCCTCGGATTCAAACCGGTTTCGTACACGTCGGAAAACAGCAGACCAAGGTTGATCAGAGGATGTCGACCTTGCGTCACGAAGCAGCCCACCAACTTTTTGATGTACGACTCCGCATCCCCGTGATCGCAGCCGATGATCACTTCTGGTACCGCGAAGGCTTAGCTTGCTATTTCGAAGGTACCGGAGCCTATCGTTTAAACGGGACAGTTCGAATCAGTCGACTCGGCATGCTTGAACAATTGCTTGAGCACCGAAGCATCCCACCCCTTAAAGAACTCCTAACCATCGAACGCGACTTGCGTGGCCACCCGATTTCTTATGCCTTGGCTTGGAGTTTCTGCCACTTTCTTATGCACGGCAATAACGGAGCTTACCGAGACCGTTTAATCGGGTTTCTTTCAAATCTTCAGGATTGGAATCAACGCGGTCGAAATGAATTTTTCGAACAAGTGATTGGCGAACCGGAAGCGCTTCAAACCCTTTGGGTACGGCACATCGTTACTCTGGTCGAAAGTAACGATTCAGAGCTTAAAACCTATCTAGCTCCAATTGGCTCAAGCAAACACCAAGCTCGAACTAAACTTGAAAAAACGATGCTTCCCACCCTGAACTTACCTCAAGCCGTTGGTAGTAGCGGCACCCACGTTTCATGGGCAACCTGCCAAGAAATCGGCAAGCAATTGTTTCGAACGAAACTGACCATCGGTCCAGCCAAGCAAGCGCAACTTGAAGCAATACGCGCAGAGAACCCTAGCCTTCCACATATCATCATGCGCCTCTATCAAGGGATTGACCAAGAGGAAACACGCCTGCATTTGATCGAAATCATTGAAGATCTGAAAATCAGAAATGCGCTGGGATTGCTGATTGGATCTTCCTTAAAAGGCTCATCCGAGACCTTACGAAAACGTGCAGCTAAAGCAGTCGGAATCTTAAACTACTCGATCGCCCCACCCTCTTATTACACCCGCCTACGCAACAGCGCATCGGTGAAGGAGTGGATTCGAAATATTGAAGCTCTGGAACAAATCAAAGACCCGTTCTCAGAACGCTACATTCGATATGCGATGTCACGGGCAAATAAAATAAGCGCACCGAAACCAAAAGTCATTCAACCGTCATTCGGCTTCGGTGGAGCCAGAGGCAACAGCGGAACCATCGGCACCAGAGTTGCTCCCGGAATCCGCGATAAAGCCACGCCTCAGTATTCCGAAACAGACCACCTGAGGCTCATCGGGCAACGAGCGTTGGATGCGCTGAATCCATAGATCCATACGTAACTCACAGCCTTTGATTTGGCATAAAAAAGGCCCGAGCTACAACGCACAGACCTCTGTAACTTGTGCAAGCCCTTCAGACTTGAAATGCCCACGAAGAAAGCCTGAAAGGCTTAGACAGCGTAGCGATGGGCAACGCCCATCGTAATTTGGACCAGCCCATGAAGCCTGAAAGGCTTCCACAAACCCTCGGCAACGTGTGCAAGCCCTTCAGACTTGAAATGCCCAAAGTTCAGAACGATGGGCGTTGCCCATCGCTCATTTGCTTTCGCCTTTCAGGCGATGTCACCTGAAATTTCTTGTCGAACTCTTTAAACGTATCCGCAGCAAAATTGTCGCAACGATGGAATTACCCGGCTCTGGATTCCAGGAAGACTTCCAGCCGCTCCATGGCGATTTTAATATCGTCTAGCGCGGTCGCATAGGAGCAGCGAATAAACCCTTCGCCGCACGCACCAAAGGCCGTCCCCGGAACCATCGCGACCTTCTGTTCTTCGATCAGGGTCATGGCAAAGTCTTTCGACTTCATGCCAAACTTAGACACATTCGGAAAGATGTAGAAGGCGCCTTTTGGCTTCGCAACTGGGATCCCCATTTCGACAAAGCGACTGTAAATGAAGTTTCGACGCTTTTCGTAACTATCACGCATGACGCCAATATCCCGTTCAGGATAACGCAGCGCTTCGATGGCAGCTTCTTGGCTTAAAATAGGCGCACACAGCATGGTGTATTGATGAATTTTCATCATCGCCTCGGCGAGCTCTGGCGGTGCACAGGCAATACCCAAACGGAAACCGGTCATAGCCCAAGACTTACTAAAGCCATGCAAGAAAATGGTGCGCTCCTTCATCCCTGGCAAAGAAGCGATACTGGTATGCGTGCCCTCATAGGTGATCTCGGCATAGACTTCATCCGTGATCACAATCAGGTCATGCTTAATGGCCAAGTCCGCAATCGCCTGCAAGTTTTCCGGCTGTGCTGTTCCACCTGTCGGATTATTCGGAAAGTTAATCACGATGGCTTTGGTCTTGGGTGTGATCGCTGCCGCCAACGCTTCTGGCGTTATATTGAAGCCATCTTCCTCTTTGGTTTCAATCGGAACCGGAACCCCATGTGCCATGCAAATGGCTGGCGCGTAAGAGACATAACACGGTTCGTGATAAATGATCTCGTCGCCGGGATTAATCAAGGCACGTAAAGCCAAGTCCAAAGCTTCGCTCACACCAACCGTGACCAGCACTTCGGTTTCGGGATGATAGCTCATACCAAATTGACGCTCAACGTAGTCGGAGAAACCACGCAACAAACGAGGCAATCCGCGGTTGCCGGTGTAGCCCGTGGCCCCGCGTTCCAACGCAAAAATCGCGTGCTCACGAATGTGCCAAGGCGTCCGGAAATCCGGCTCACCAATACTGAGACTGATGACATCATCCATCTGGCTGACGATGTCGAAAAAGTCGCGAATCCCCGAGCGAGGCATGTCGCGAACAGGGGTCGCTATGTGATCAAGGAGAGACTTGGATTCGCTCATCGGGCTCATCTTTCTGCATCAGCACACCACGGTGCTTATAGGTTTTTAACATGAAATGGGTCGCGGTAGACGTGACGCCGGGAATGGTTGAGAGCTTATCGCTCACGAAAGAAGCAACTTCCTGCAACGTGTCGCCTGATATAAAGAGAAGCAGGTCGTAGTTTCCTGAAACGAGAAAAACGGAGAATACTTCGCTAAATTTACTCACCCGATCAGCGGTGCGGTTGAAACCACCTTCGCGCTCAGGCTGAAGGCTGACCTCGATCACGGCCGTAACCGTTTCGCTTTTGGCAATATCTTCGTTGATAATGGCTTGGAAACCACGAATCGCACCCGATTCGACATAGGCGTCAATCGCGGTGGACACCTCGGCCTCCGTCTTGTCAACCTGACGGGCAATGTCTTCCAAAGAAGCACGCCCATCTTTTTGTAAAATTTTAAGGATATCGTCCATAGCTCTCTCCATTTTTGGCCACTACCTAGGCCGTAGAAAACAGCCTGCTAGCTGTTTTGATTAGATTGAGCAAGAACTTCGCCGAACCTTTAAAAGAGTCAAACGAAAGGAGGAGATAAAACAAGGAAGTAGCAGATGACTAGTCGGCTTTGGCAACAGGCGTCTTTGAAATCGTACCGAAGAGATGACCACCGACCGCCCCATGCGACCAGGTACCGGCGTATTTTTTATCGTGGAAGACGACACGCGCACTGAACGTTCCCATGCCCGGAATCGTCAGCTCGTCCAGCGTAACCACCGGGGTGTCGCCAGCCCAAAGCACATCCAGCGGCAATGGAAGTTCCATATTCTTGGTACCATATTTGATCCGAGTGAAGAACAACCATTGATTCCCATCTTCAAGTTTACGCACCTTCTTGATGGTGTATTCCTCCTTCTGCAGCTCTTCTTCCTGACCGGTCATGGTAAAGGAGCCCTTCAAGGTCACGTTGTTCAATAACTCGATCAACCCTGCCTCGCGCTTGGCCAGTGCGACTTTTTCAGGAGTAGCTTCTAAGATTTCCGTAGATGCTTCAGCCACCTTTTCCGGTTGCACATCGCCTTCCTGAGCCTCTGCCGAGGTCAAAAGAAGAGCGAAGAGTAGGTAAAACAAGCCGTGTATGAAGCGGGAGCCGACAGATTTGAGGGGAAGATACATGCGCTAATCCTACTGCAAGGGCCACCTGACAGTCAATTCCTGTCCTTCGGCGCGTACACTCATGAAACAACATCACATTTCGATTGATCCCACATGCCGCTTTGGTCATGCAGTGATCGCGAATTAGCAAATTTTTAATCATTAATAGGAAACGTATATGAACATTCAGCCTCTTGGATCACGTGTCGTGGTCAAACCAGAAGAAGAAGCCGCACAGCAAATCAACGGAATTTACATTCCTGATTCAGCTCAAGAAAAACCACAAACCGGCGAAGTTGTTGCCATTGGCACTTCTGACGACATCACGATTAAGGTTGGCGATACCGTCATGATGCCAAAATACGGCGGCATGGAAGTAAAGATCGAAGGAACGGTTTATCAGATCCTTCGCCAAGACGACATTCTCGGGGTTCTTAGCTAAGCGAGTCAGAACTCTTTTGGGGTTTGTCCACGACCGACACCTCCCAACCAAACAAACAAATTTTGGCGAGCTCCTCGCCTCCCCCAACCAGTTTAAAGTAGGATAGCAATTATGGCTAAAGATGTAATTTACGAAGCGGAAGCTCGTGCAAAAATTCTCAGCGGAGTATCACAACTCAGCGACGCAGTAAAAGTCACCATGGGCCCAAAGGGTCGTAATGTCGTGATCGACAAAAGCTTCGGTTCCCCAAGCGTAACCAAAGACGGTGTAACCGTTGCCAAAGAAGTTGAACTTGAAGACCCGTTTGAAAACATGGGCGCACAAATGGTTCGCGAAGTGGCAAGTAATACCAGCGACACCGCTGGAGACGGAACCACTACCGCTACCGTGTTGGCAGAAGCGATCTTCCGCGAAGGACTCAAAAACGTAACCGCAGGCGCAAACCCAATGGAGCTAAAACGCGGCATTGATCTAGCCGTCACCGAAATCGTCGCTAGCCTTCACAAGCAGAGCAAAAGCGTAGAAGACTACGAAAAAATCGCTCAAGTCGCAACCATCTCGGCGAATGGCGAACGCGAAATTGGCGACATCATTGCTCAAGCAATGGAAAAAGTTGGCAAAGACGGAACCATTACGGTCGAAGAAGCAAAAAGCATCGACTCTACGCTCGACGTCGTTGAAGGCATGCAGTTCGACAAAGGCTACCTCTCTCCACATTTCACCAACGATGAAGACGCGAGCGAATGCAACCTCGAGAACCCATACATCATTCTTTTCGAGAAAAAGATTTCTAACCTGCAAGACTTGCTTCCGATTCTGCAAGAAGTCAGCCAGCAAGGTCGCCCCTTGATGATCATCTGCGAAGATGTCGAAGGCGAAGCGCTTGCCGCTCTCGTGGTAAACAAACTTCGTGGCACCTTGAGTGCTTGCGCCGTCAAAGCACCTGGTTTCGGCGATCGTCGGAAAGCCATGCTCGAAGACATCGCGATCTTGACCGGCGGACGCTTCATCACCGAAGACCTCGGCATCAAACTCGAAGGCCTCGCGCTCACCGATCTCGGATCCGCTGCTCGTATTGTTGTCGACAAAGACAGCACCACCATCGTTCAAGGTGGCGGAAAGAAAGCGGCTATCAAAGCACGTATCTCACAGCTTCGCTCTCAGATCGAAGAATGCTCTTCAGACTACGATCGCGAAAAACTCCAAGAACGTCTCGCGAAACTCGCAGGCGGGGTTGCCGTGATTCACGTCGGTGCAACCACTGAAACGGAAATGAAAGAGAAAAAAGACCGGGTAGAAGATGCCTTGCATGCAACCCGTGCTGCGGTTGAAGAAGGCATCGTTCCTGGTGGCGGAACCGCTCTCATCCGCGCCGTCACCAAACTCGGTGACCTCAGTTCTCCTGCGAATGACGAAGACGTTGGCAAGGGCATCGTAGCTCGTGCCTGCGAGGCACCTTTACGCCAAATCGTCATGAATGCTGGTGTAGAGCCTGCGGTAATCGTCGAAGCGGTTCGCAAAGCCAAAGGCAACAACGGCTACAATGCGCAAACCAACCAATTCGTTGATTTGATCAAAGACGGTGTCATTGACCCAACCAAAGTAACTCGCACCGCCCTGCAAAACGCAGCCAGCATCGCGGCATTGCTTCTTACCACCGAATGCATGGTGACCGATTTGGTTGAAGACGACCACGATCACTAAGCCCGCATCGGCTAGATAGAATTCAAGCGGCCTTAATTGGCCCGCGAATTGACAAAGCTCCTGTTTTCAGGAGCTTTTTTATTGTCTCGGGTCTTTGAACTCTATGCTTCCCCGCCTGACTAAAGGACTACACGAGAAAGAAATCGGTCGTATTGGGTCAAAAAGGAGATAATTCGTGCTTGGCCTTTCAACCGAAACTTGTTTGTTTCTCCAAAATCTGAGAAGTAAAGATATGAAAAAGGCAAAACAATTCTTAATGAGCGTGGCACTGGTCGTAATTGGCCTAGGCCTCACCGGTTGCACCCTTGATGGTGAATCCCCAACAACCGACAATTTGTTCCAAAGTGCTGCACCTGCAGCGGAGACCGCAGATACGAGTTCTGATGATTCATCTAGCGCTCAAAGAAGTTCTGATACTTCATCAAACGCAAGTGATTCCTCCTCTTCTGGGACCACCAGCGCTCCTGCGGCAGACACCGCAACGACGACATCGGACACAAGTGACGCAACCGCTTCGCAAAGCCAAGATCAGTCTACTACTGCCGCAGCTGCCCCAGAACCTGCTGCCGAACCAGCTGCTGCCGCTCCGGCATCAACCTCAAGCGGACCTACCGGTGGATTTGTTTGGAAGCCTGTATCCGAAGGTGATGGAAACCTCGTGATTCTTCTTCCTTCTTCATCTGGCGCAACCAGCTTGAACATCAGTGGCTCTGGCGGTTCTGAAGGCGGGCGGTATGTCGGACGTACCAACGGAGAACGCCCAACCTTCCGTTACTCTGCACCAGGTTGTGCATACGGAACCGGTGTTAGTGTCGTAAGCAACTTGGGCGAATCCTACACCATCGGTAACGGTTGCAGCCGCACCGAATTCTAGCATCCAACATGCTAAACATTTTTGAGGCTTGATCCCTCTATTTTGGCCGACAGTATGTTTACTGTCGGCCTTTTTTTTGACACCGCACAAAGTAAGTCGAGCCAACCAATGCCATTTCTTCTTCGCTCTGCCCTCCTCTCGACCCTTTTCATCCTGGGAACTCAACTCATCATGGCGCAACCAAAAGACTATTACTACGACGAAAAAAAGGTGCCTCCGTTTAAGCTTCCGGAAATCTTGAGGTAACATGCAAGCGAGACAATGACCACGACTGAGGACTGGACCCACCTGCGGTGCCCTGAAATTCTAGACCTGTTTCAAACCCAGATGTACGGAGAGTGCCCCCCACCCTAACCCGCAATTGCCTACAAGATCGACACGTAGACAAAGGCGCTAGACGGAAAGGCGGTGAGAAAACAGATTCGCGTGAATTTTAGCCGGAATGGGAAAACCTATTCTATCGACGTTCTCATCTAACTTCCGCCCAAAGGCACTGCATCTCGACCAGTACCTGCCTTTCTAGGGCTAAACATTAGCGGCACTCATACCACCCAGGCAGACCCTGGCATCCGCTTAACCGATCAGTGGCTTCCTAACCGGTTTGACGGCGTGGTTGATAACCGAGCCACGGAAGCCTCGCGTGGCACCAAAACCAGCCGCTGGCCGGCCGAGGAGCTCGTCGCCCAAGGCTACGCTCTTGTCACAGCCTGCTGCGGCGATATCGACCCAGACCTTCATGACGGGGCTTCACCAACGGGGTTCACGCGCTCTATGCACCTCCCAAGGTGAACGAATGGGG
>ENA-ORXR01005031-ORXR01005031.1-marine-metagenome-genome-assembly--contig:-NODE-5031-length-10734-cov-3.511589_pt1 | contig 10734 bp, 9 predicted proteins | sample MGYA00237866_ERZ511479 | MGnify/ENA metagenome assembly ERZ511479 | reverse complement strand
TGCCCGAAAACCTCTCCTAGCGTGGTCAGCGCCTGGCCGCTCTGGCATCCACCGGCATTCTTCCGCACCCTGCTAGCCGAAAGCGGACCGCAGTGCTGCGGCCACCGCAGGTGCGCCCTTCACGTGCACCATGTGTCCGGCGCCAGGGACGATCGTTCGCGCCACCACGTTCAGGTTCTTGTCGAACACCTCGGCCGATGCCATGAAGCCCTTGTCACGCTCGCCAATGATGACCGCAGCTGGCACCTGGATCTCGGCCATGCGGTCCATGACCATCGAGTCAACGTGCATCGAGATGACTTCCATACCTTCGGCCAGGTCGCGATCGGCCACCAACGATCGCACGCCTTCGTTCCACTTTGCTCGCGACTTCGGATTGCGAAATCCGGGGCCGGCTCCCACCAACCCGAGACCGGTCACTCGGTCCGGATCCTCGATCGCCAGGGCCAGCGACAGATAGCCACCCAGTGAATGACCCACCATTACTGCGGGACCACAGCCGGTGCTGTCCATGACCGCTCGAATGTCGTCGAGCACCAGTTCTCGGCCGTAGGACCCGGGGCCGCTCCCCTGGCTCCGGGCGTGCCCGGGCAGATCCACGGCGATGCAGCGAAAATCGGTTTCGAGTTCGTCGATGACCTTGCTCCAGACCCCGGCGTCGTTCAAGAAACCGTGCACGAAGAAGAGCACAGGCCCCTCGCCGCGGTCGTCGAATGCAAGGACGGGGCGATCTGTCACGACAGGAACGCTAGCGCCCACTGTCGATCACAGCCCAGCAGAGCACTAGTATCAGCTTCGTGGCGCCAACTCTGCACAATGAAGACCTAGTCGGCATGCTCTGCGAGATGATCAAAGCTCGCATCGCGAGTGATCGCTTGTGGAGCCTGCAACGACAGGGCCGCATCGGAACAATCGCCCCGATCAATGGCCAAGAGGCCACCACGGTCGGCGCCAGCTGGGCTCTCGACCCTGCTCATGATTGGATACTGCCCCAGTACCGCGAACCGCTCGGATTGGGCCGCTACGGGCCCGAAGTCCTGCACAGATTCACGGCCTGGGCGATTGGACACCCACAGGGTGGACACATCCCCGAACCCATTCGCGTCTTCCCGCCCCAGATCTCGCTGGCGACCCAGATCCTGCACGCCGTGGGCTTGGCATGGGCGCTGAAAATGCGCAAGGAGCCGGCGGTTGCGCTCACGTTCTTCGGCGATGGCTCCACCAGCGAAGGCGACTTCTACGAGGCCGGCAATCTCGCGGGTGTGCTCGAAGTCCCGGTGATCTTTCTGATTTCGAACAACCAGTGGGCCATCTCCACGCCAACCAGTCGCCAGACAGCCGCAGCGGGTTTCGCCGCCAAGGCCGAGGCGTTCGGCATCCCCGGCGTGACGGTCGACGGCAACGATCCTCTCGCGGTAATGGAAGTCGTTGCCGCGGCCCGAGGACATGCCTTGGCGGGCAACGGAGCAACGCTGATCGAAGCAGTCAACTACCGGCTCGGAGCCCATACCACCGCCGACGATCCCACCCGCTATGTGCCCCCAGAAGAGCTGGCGGCGGCAAAGGAACGCGACCCGCTGATCGTCTTTCGTCGCCAGCTCGAAAATCGGGGTATCTGGGACCGAGCCATGCAAGCTGATGCCGAAAAGGCCGGCGAGCGGGCGATCGACGAGGCCTGGGCGTGGGCGTCGAATCTGCCATTGCAGCAGACTGCACTGTTCGATCATGTCTTCGCTGCACCCACGCCGCGTCAGCGCCAGCAGCGCGACGCCATGACCGAGTATCTCGGAGGTGCACAGTGACTAATGATGACAACCTGCGCGAAGAAGAAACACTCACGATGGTCACCGCCATCAATCAGACGCTCATGGCCGAGATGCGCCGCGACGAGCGCGTCATGGTGTTCGGCGAAGACGTTGCGCTGAGTGGAGGCGTCTTCCGCGCCACCGAGGGCCTCATGGCCGAATTCGGCGAGGACCGCGTAGTCGATATGCCACTGGCCGAAGCCGCAATATTGGGAGCCGCTGCCGGGCTGGCAGCGGGCGGCATGGTGCCGGTACCCGAGATCCAATTCCTGGGTTTTTCCTACCAGGCCATGCACCAACTCGCGGGTCAGATCGCCCGCTTCCGCTACCGCACCCAAAGCCGCTTCACCATGGGCATCACCATTCGGGCCCCGTTCGGTGGGGGCGTGCGCACCCCCGAGCTGCACAGCGACTCACTCGAAGGGCAACTCACCAATATCGCCGGGCTCAAGATCGTGACTCCAGCCACCGCCGCCGACGCCAAGGGCCTGTTGACCGAGGCCATTCGCGATCCCGATCCGGTGGTGTTCCTGGAACCGCTGCGCGGCTACCGCGGAATCAAAGGGCCCGTTCCCACCGGCGAACATCGGGTGCCGTTCGGTCAAGCCCGTTGGGCCGCAGCCGGCGACGATGTCACCATCATTGCCTGGAGCTATCAGGTCGAGGTCGCCACTCGAGTAGCTCGGCGTTTTGCCGAACAAGGCATCTCCGTCGGGGTGCTCGATCTGCGCACGTTGGTACCGCTCGACATCTCCAGCATCGTTGCTGCGGTGGAGCGCACCGGGCGCGTAGTGATCGTCGAAGAAGCCGTGCCCACGGCCGGCTTCGCCGCCGAGATCATGGCCACGATCAATGAGCACGCGTTCTACTCGCTCGAGGCGCCGCCCGTGCGAGTGTCAGGCTTCGACACCCCCTATCCGGTGGGCATGCTCGAGGACAGCTACGTGCCCGATGTTCGGCGCATAGAAGCTGCGGTGAACCAACTACTGCGAGCTGCGCCATGAGACACGAATTTCGCCTGGCCGACATCGGTGAAGGACTCGAAGAAGCCGAGATCATCAACTGGCTCGTCGAGGTCGGCGACCATGTACGCCGCGACCAGCCTTTGATCGAAGTGATGACCGACAAGTCCAACGCCGAACTACCCGCACCCCAAGCCGGCATCGTGACCGAGCTGGGTGGCAAGGTCGGCGACATGATCTCTGTCGGCGAGCTGGTAGCCGTGATCACCGAAACCGAGGGCACCGCCACCACACCGGTCTCAGAATCACCCACTGCCTCCGCGCTCCCACAGGCAGATCCGGTCCCGCCGGCCCACGCATCTGCCCCTGCCCCTGCCCCTGCCGATACAGCGCCTATCGCCGGCTCGGGCAGTACGCAGCAGCGACCCAAAGCGTCACCGTCGACTCGACGCGCCGCAGCTGAGCAAGGCATCGACCTGAGCACGGTTCAAGGAACTGGCCCCGGCGGTCGCATCCTGCTCAGCGATCTGGACAATGCAGGCTCACTATCACCCGCTACCCCGACACCCGCTACCCCGACACCCGCTACCCCGACACCCGCTACCCCGGCCCCGGTGGCACCCGCTACCCCGGCCCCGGTGGCACCCAAGACTGCGTCGGCTCCTACATCGGCAGCGGTCGAACCGGCACCAACGGGTGTCGTTGCTTTGCGTGGCATCCGGCGTGCGGTCGCGAAAAACATGGCCCAGTCATGGTCCGAGATACCGCACATCCATGCGTTCCAGCACATCGATGCCGAACCACTGCTCGCTCTTCGCGCCGGCCTTCGGACCAAGGGTGGCGACGTGTTCGACAATGTCACACCGCTCACCTTCTTTGTCGCGGCCGTGGCTCGAGCAGTCGCCGAACAGCCCCAGGCCAACGCATCGCTGAACATGGCCGACGAGACCATCACCTATCACCAAATGGTGAACGTCGGTGTGGCGGTAGCCTCGGATCAGGGTCTCGTCGTTCCGGTGTTGCATGGCGCGGATCGCATGGATTTCTCGACTCTGGCCGTCAGCCTGGCCCAGCTCGTTCGAGGCGCTCGCGAAGCAGCTCTCGATCGCAAGTACTACACCGGTGGCACGGTGACCATCACCAACTTCGGTTCTCTGGGTGGCGAACAGGCTCTGCCACTCATTCGCCCACCCGAGTCGATGATCATCGGATTCGGTTCTATCGCCAAGCGCCCGTTCGTGGCAGACGACGCCGTGGTTGCCCGTTCCACCATGAACACCGTGATCGGCGCCGATCATCGTCTACTCGACGGTGACATCACCACCGCAGTGATCAATAGGATCGGATCGCTTCTCGTCGATCCGCTCCAGCTCGTGCTGTAGCTGCCATGGTCGTTGGAGCTATCAGCAGTCGCACCGAGTTGGCCATCATCGGCGCCGGCCCCGGCGGCTACGTTGCCGCCCTGCGCGCCGCCGACGCCGGCATCGATGTCACGCTGATCGACCGAGCCGAACTGGGTGGCACCTGCCTGAACGTCGGCTGTATCCCCTCCAAGGCACTCATCGAGCTGGCACAGGTACGCCACGGTGCCCTGAGCGCTTCCGCCCACGGCCTGACGGCGCAGGTCAGCGTTGACGCGGAAACCATCGCCGGACACCTGCAAGCGGTGAGCCGTCAGCTGCGCCGTGGGGTGGGCTCATTGCTGCAGGACGCAGGCGTGACCGTGATCAAGGGCGACGCCAACTTCGCCCGCTATGACCGACTCAGTATCGCCACCGATGACAGCGTGCAGCACCTCGAGTTCGACAACGCCATCATCGCCACTGGTTCACGACCGATCAGCCTCCCGGCATTCGCCCTCGATAACCGTATTGTCACATCGACGGGCGCACTGTCGCTGACCAGCGTGCCCCAACATATGGCCGTCATTGGCGGCGGCTACATCGGCGTGGAACTCGGCACGGCCTGGGCCAAGCTGGGTAGCCAGGTCACCATCGTCGAGCAGGGTCCCCACGTGTTGCCCAATGTGGCCGCCGAGCTTCGCCAGCCAGTCGAACGCCGACTCGAACAACTCGGCGTCACGGTGCTCCCCCACACCACCGCCGAGCGGCCGACCGAACAGGGCGTGCAGCTGGCAGGCGGCGAGCATGCCATGGCGGACATCATCGTGATTGCCGTTGGCCGCCGACCCAACAGCGACCAGACCTCGATCGACAGCCTCAACCTGGACCTGAACGAGCAGCGACAGATCGTCGTCGATGCGCAGATGCGTGCCAAACCCGGCATCTACGCCATTGGTGATCTCACGCCGGGACCGGCATTGGCCCACAAGGCCTCGGCCGAGGCCGAAGTCGCCGTGCATGCAATTACCGGACGCGCCGACAGCTTCGCGCCGGCGGCCATCCCCGAGGTCATCTTCAGCGACCCCGAGATCATGAGCGTGGGCGCACCGATCGGCAGCGGTGCAACGTACCGGTTCCCGCACGCTGCATCGGCACGGGCCCGAACGATCGGCGAGTCGAGCGGCGCTACCTATCTGGTGGCCGACGAAGCCGGCACCGTGATCGGCGTGCATGCCACTGGTCCCCATGCGTCGGAGCTCGCCGGTGAAGCCACGCTGGCCATCGAGATGGCCGCCACGATCGAAGACCTTGCCGGCACCATCCATGCCCATCCCACCATGTCGGAGTCACTGGCCGAAGCTGCCTGGTTGGCGTTCGGGCATCCATTGCACATCCGTCGATGAGCCCCGCTGCAGACCATTCCCGCACGCAGAGCGAACCCGATCAGCCGGCATGGGCCGAGGCGCACGCGGCCGCGAACGAGGCCGGACACGACGGGTACCTCGATAGCCAGTCCGGGTTGTTTGTGATGACGGCAGGATTTCACGAACGTCGAGGCAACTGCTGCGCCAGTCAGTGCCGACATTGTCCCTACTGACAATCCTGGTTCACTGCGCGCCCTAGGCTGAGTGCATGCCACGGACACATACCAACGGCGTCGACATCGAATACGAGGTGTCCGGAACCGGTGACCCGTTACTGCTCGTCATGGGACTCGGAGGCCAACTGACCGACTGGCCAACGCCGTTCGTGCAGAAACTCTCCGAGCATTTCACCGTGGTGCGTTTCGACAATCGTGACAGCGGACTCAGCACCATTGTCGACGCGCCGGCACCGAGCCGCTGGGAGCTCATCAAGGGCAACCTCTGGCCGTCACGAATCACACCGTCCTACACGCTGCTCGACATGGCCAACGACGCACGCGGGCTCCTCGACTCGCTCGGTATTCAGCGCGCCCATGTCGTGGGCATGTCGATGGGCGGCATGATCAGCCAGCTCGTGGCGTTTCATCACCCATCAACCACCCGCAGCTTGTGTTCCATCATGTCGAACACCGGCGATCGGCGGGCAGGGCGACCAACCGCATCGGTCCTGGCCGCACTGGCCCGGCGCGGGCAACCCTCTCGGGCCGAAGCTCTCGGCGTGACGCTCGATCTGTTCCGCCGAATCGGTGGTGCCGACTGGGATCAGAACGCCCAGCGACAACGAAGCACGGTGAGCCTGGCCCGGGCGTACAACCCGGGCGGTGTACTACGCCAATCACAGGCAATATCGGCCAGTCCCGACCGCACCGGCGCTCTCGGCCAGCTGACCATGCCGACGCTCGTGGTGCACGGCCTCGATGACACGCTCGTTCGCCCTTCGGGTGGCATCGCCACGGCCAACGCCGTACCCGGTTCTCGACTGCTCATGTATCCACGGATGGGTCATGACATCCCTGCCACTCGCCACGACGAACTGGTTGCCGCAATTCGAGCCAATACCGCCCGCAGCAACCCGTGATCTAACAACCACCGCCAGGAGGACGATCGTCGGGGACGTTGGTGTCGACAACCTCGAGATGGACGTGGGGCCACGACGGTTCGGCAGTGAAATCGTCGACCTGCGACTCGAACGGCAGTTGGTTGGCGCCGCCGGTGGCCACGATGGTTTCGCCAGCAAATACCCGATCGCCGACAGCAGGGATGGCGCCGCTGACGTGGAAGAGACGAACCTGCCATCCGGGCAGCCCGTCGGGTTCGATGTAGACCAATGAGTCCTGATGCTCGCAGTACAACACGTACTGGCGGGCCGCCACGACCGTGCCGGTGACCGGCGCCCGCAATGGCTCGCCGGGCGGAACCACGATGTCTGCCGCAGACTGCGACGGGGTTCCTCGTCCTCGCGAGCTGAGCACCATCGCCGGCAGGCCGGTTACGCTGGTAGTGATGTTCTGTGCTCCCGGATGGCTGGCCTGGTGGAAGCCGATCAGCTCTACGATGGCGGCAGGAACACGAACTGTTGCCGCTCCGGCTTGTCCCAAGACCACGTAGTCGGCTCGCTCAACCACATGTGAGCCCGGCGGTCCACCCTCGCCCGCGGACTCCGCTGTTGGTTCGACGGTCGCTTCTGGGATCGCCGTCGGTTCTGGGATCGCCGTCGGTTCTGGGATCGCCGTCGGTTCTGGGATCGCCGTCGGTTCTGGGATCGCCGTGGGTTCGGCTGTCGGTTCGGGAGTGGGCGTCGGTGCCGGGGACGACGTCGGCTCGGCTGTTGGCTGGGGAAGGGCAGCTGGCAGCGGCGCGGTGGCGGCTTGTGACTCCGCTGCCGGGGGTGGAACCGGCGTCGCCGTGGCTTCCGGCGTCGATGTCGACACCGGGGTGGGCGGCACGGTCGTGGAAGTGGGCACGGTGAGAGCGGTAGGCGGACTCATCGGTGCCGTGGTCGCGAGCGGTGTCGGTGTGGCCGTGGGCTGCTCGGAGATCACCGCCAGTGCCGTGCTATTAGCTGTTGCTGGTGTGCAAGCTGTTGCTAGTGCAGCCAAAGCGGTCAAAGTGACCAATAGCGCGAAAAGTGGAGCAGGGGGACGCCGTTGCACAGGCAAATCGTAGTCTCCCTCACGCGACGAGATCGGGCACCCCGCTTCATTTGGCCATTGATTCAGCCAACCGCCACGCAATCCGGCAGCTGTTCAACGCGGGGTCACCGTCACCGGCACCGACGAGTAACCGCGTAACGTCATGCGATTGCGGCGCACCAACTGGCCCGCCTGCTCGATCGAACTGCAGCGTTCGACAAGTGCACCGAACACCTCTTGGCCCTCGGCTCGCGCCAGGTTGGCTCCGAGGCAGTAGTGAATGCCCGAGGCGAAGCTCATCGGCGGGCCCTCGTCTCGGGTCACGTCAAAGCGCTCTGCGTCGGCGAACTGTGCGGGATCACGGTTGGCTGCGCCTAGCAGGGTCATGACCCGAGTCCCGACCTCGATTGGCGTACCGGCGATAGTTGTGGGCTCGAGCGCCGTGCGGCCGTCGAGCTGCACCGGTGAGTCCCAGCGCAGCACTTCGTCCACTGCCGAAGGCAGCACCGCAGCGTCGTTCCACAGCTTGGCCATCTCATCGGGGTGCTGTAGCAATGCGCCCATTCCGTTCCCTATCAGGTTGGTGGTCGTTTCGAAGCCAGCCGCAAAAAGCAGCAGACTCACCGCCACGATCTCGCCGTCGGTCAGCCGATCACCTTCGTCCTCGACCTGAATCAGGTCGGACATCAGATCGTCTTGGGGGCGAGCGCGACGCTCGGCCAGTAACTCCTCGAAATACGAGCGAGCCTGGGCGCTACTGGCGCCAGCCGTTCGGAGTTCGTCGGCGCTCGCAGCGGGTTCGAGCCCGGCAGCTGACGCGGTGATGAGACTTCGAAACTGAGGCCAGTCTTGTTCGGGCACGCCGACCATGGAGCCGATCACGGCTACTGGCAGCGGGAAGGCCACCGACTCCAGCAGGTCTCCGCCACCCGCCTCGACGAAGTCGTCGACCATGGCATTGGCCAGCGTACGGATGCTCGCTCGCAGGGCTTCGACCCGCCGGGGAGTGAAGGCCCGAGAAACCAGCGCGCGTTGGCGCGTGTGATGTGGTGGATTCAGGAACAGCATGGAATGGGTGTGGTTGTCCTGAATCGCACGTTCGCGCTGCTCGCGACGAACCTGCAGCGCTGCGCCTTCGCCCGAGCTCAGCAAACTCTCCACATCGTCGGACTTGCCCAGGCGATTGTCTCGCAGCGCCTCGCGACAGTCGTCGAATCGAGACAAGAACATGGCTCCAGCCTCACTCACGTGAGTCGGGGCATGGTCGCGCATGTAGCGGTAGTACGGCGCAGGGTCGCTCAGGCCCTCGGGCGTCAGGAAGATGTGGGCCAACGCATCGTCGCCCGACGTGAGCGAAGTGGCAGGATCACTGTTCGACATGGTCCGATCCTATGATCAATTTGTGCTCGATCTCGAACTTGTCCGATCTCATTTCCCCGCCTTTGACAACGGCAAAGAACCCCGGTTCTTCGAAAACGCCGGCGGCTCGTTCGCCTGTCGGGAGACTAGCGATGCGCTCCAGCGGTTCTATACCGACACCAAGGTCCAGCCATATGCCGCCTACCCAGCATCAGCACGGGCTGGAGAACTCATGGATGCATCACACAACCGATGGGCTCAGGCGCTCGGTGTCGCCGACAGCGAGGTCACGTTTGGTCCCTCGACTTCAATGAACACCTACGTGCTCGCGCAGGCCTTCGGCCAGCGGCTTGGGTCCGGCGACGAGGTGATCGTTACCAATCAGGATCACGAAGCAAACACCGGCGCTACCCGACGCATGGCAGAAAGCTGCGGCGCGACGGTGCGAGAATGGTCGGTCGATTCGGTCACCGGCGTGTTGCATATCGCAAATCTCGAAGCGCTGCTGTCGGGGAAAACTCGACTGGTGGTGTTTCCCCACTGCTCGAACATCGTGGGAGCCGAAAATGACGTTGCTGCAATCTGCGGACTGGCACGCAGTGCTGGCGCTCACACCATCGTCGACGGTGTGTCCTATGCCCCGCACGGCTTCGTCGATGTGGGTGCCCTGGGTGCTGATGCCTATCTGTTCAGCCTGTACAAGACGTACAGCGTGCACCAAGGCCTGATGGTATTGCGCAATGAACTCGCCGAGTGGCTCCCCAACCAGAGCCACCACTTCAACGCGGATCGAATGCGCTTGCGCATGATTCCCGCTGGGCCCGACCATGCCCAGGTTGCCGCTGCGGGCGCCGTGCTCGACTATGTCGAAGCCACCACACCCGGGTTCGTTGGCGACGTCCGGGGCGCCTGTGAAGCGGCAAAGACCGCATGGCAAGCCCATGAAGCGTCATTACTCCAGCCGGTGTTGCGGTGGCTCGACGATCGCTCCGACGTCCGTATCATCGGGCCAGCCGAAGCTACTGCGGGACTGCACCGCTGCCCCACGGTCGCCTTCGTGAGCGAGCGCATGTCCAGCGCTCAGATTGCCGCCGAGATGGTTGACCTGGGTGTCATGGCCAACCACGGTAACTTCTACGCCCCACGCGTGCTCGAGGCGACCGGTGTCGACATCAACGACGGCGTGGTCCGCTTGTCGTGGGTGCACTACACATCGCCGGCCGATATCGAGTTCCTCATAGGAGCACTCGAGCAAGCCCTGGGTTAATGCCAAATCAAGCCCGGTTGTGGAGGCCTCTTGCGAAGCCTCCACAACCACTTGGCCTGACCGCGTAGTTTAGTGACCAGCGGCTACGACAATCTGCCACTCATCGTCAGCACGAGGGTGCGACGACGTGTCGACGTTGAATCGGTCGTAATCGAGGTACCGGTCATAGGCCACTGATCGAAGCAGGTAGTTGCCGTTGGCCTGCTCGGTGATTTCCCACTCTGTTCCGGTGAACGAACGTCGACCCAGGTCCACGTTGTAATTGCTGCGTCGGCTGTCTGCGTCGAGGTACAGATGCAGCTTGGCGTTCTCCAAGCGCCAGGTGCCGTCACTGGTTGCTTCGAGAATCCACGTGTTGTCGAGGCGGGCCGTGCGTGACGTATCGACATTGGTTCGCCACCAGCCCCAGTCACCGTCGAGGTAGCGATCGCTCACGGAACTG
>ENA-ORXR01005030-ORXR01005030.1-marine-metagenome-genome-assembly--contig:-NODE-5030-length-10734-cov-27.325138_pt1 | contig 10734 bp, 8 predicted proteins | sample MGYA00237866_ERZ511479 | MGnify/ENA metagenome assembly ERZ511479 | reverse complement strand
TCCGCAGAATATTATTTTTTTTCGCTTCTAAATTTGCACTCATACTTCATTTATTTTTTGCTAAAATACTCATTTTTCATGTGAAAAACAACTGTGACTGATACGACACGGACAGGAATATCCGTGTTACGTTTCAACTCAACAAATACCCAAACTCCTGCATGCGCTTCTTAAATTTCGGCAAATTTTTATTCGTCACAATAATGAGATAGCCTTCGGCTTTAAAGCAAATTTGCTGAAAAACGGGGTCTTTGGCGATAAGCCTGAGCAACTCTTCATTGGAAGCCGGGATGCTGAATATTTTGACATTTTTGATGGGTTTGAAGGGGTCTATTTTGCGGGAAAGTTCCTCGAAGAAGGCTGCCCAGTTGGGCGGAATATCTGTTTTGACCGATTGTTTGAAGAGTTTGATTTTATCGTCCAATTGCTTTTTATTGGCTACGCCTTTCAGGAAAAAACTAAAATCGGTACGAAAGCGATTGGGGCTAACCCGTTGAGTATAAGGTTCTAATACAATTGGTGCTGTCGTGTCCGTTTCATCAATAATAATCGTCAGCGAATCATCCGACAAAGCAATCGTGGACTGACTAATCGCCGCAGGCGCGACATATTCCGAAGTCAAACCCAATACAAACGCGCCAAGTGCAGTGAGACGAACATACTTTAATTCGTCATAATATGAATAGCAGGTTTCGCCGACTTCATCCACATTCGGTTCGCTGTGTGCCATATCCAGCAAGCCATAAGCCGCAAACAAAAAACAAGTGCCTTTGATAAAGGGAATGTGCAGCGACTTATGATATTTATTACCTTCAATGTACGTTTTTTCGACATACGTATGATGCGCTCCTTCAATTTTTTTTGCATAATACAAGCGATTGGCAGCCGCCCAACCGGAAACAGGTGCCACATCATAAAAATTATACTTCACCACATCCACAAAATTCTCCACACTCACCCATTCGCCAAGGGGCATTTGTTTGAAAATTTCGAGTAGCTCGGCTTCGGGTTGTTTAGATTCGCCGGTTTGGAGGTAGCCCAAGCCCTTGAGGTAAAGCAACACATTGGGCGCACTCTCAAATCTTCTGCCTACATAGGTATCGGTTATCAGGTTTTTTAGCTGTCCGGCTACGTCGGTACTCACGCTACTATCTTTGGATGCAACGACCAATCCCGCCAACAAATGTGTCCGCAAATTCAGCAATTCTTTCTCCTCCGCGTCGGGGTAAAATTCCTTGATTTTGAGCTTGCGCCGCATCTTATTTATCGTACTTGCAGCGGGTCTGCCTTTGGTCGTGGTTTTGATTTGATGTTGCCCTTTATACGCCAAAATACGCGGAAATTCGAGCAAAATATCCTGCTCGCCTTCATAGATGTATTGGGTTTCTTCCAAGTTCGTAATCGCTTTAAAATCAGCTTCTTCCGGCTTATCGTAATATTGACTCAACAACTTGCGAAACGGAGTTTTTAGAAACAAATCAAACTTAATCCCCTCATGCTCTCCGTACTCATAATGATTGGTATAATTGCGTGTGCTAAAGAGATTATAATCCGCCAATAAGCTATAAGTAGTCCGAGAGTAATTACTATGATATGTGTGAACTTTTTTATTGTAAATAATCAACCCAAATTCATCATTAATCTCAATATCCGACATCGTATCCCGCCATATCAATTCATCCAAAACCATGCGCGTACTAATCGGCAAAAATTCACGAAATGCCTGAAACAATCGCTTACTCGAAAAAGGAATTGCCGACAGATTTTTCCACTTTTCAAAACTCATACTACCACTAAGTGCAAGTTGAGTATAGTAGTCCTTCACGCCTTCCGCCTCACATATTTCCCTATTGGCTCTCACAAATCGCTTTGCCAATTTACCAAAATTATTCTCCACCTCTCTCCTGTGATAAGTGCTGTTAAGCATGTCCACCACTTCTTCATGTCTAAGACTCATAATTAATATTTTGAATGAGTGAATGAGTGAATTTTGAATGAGTGAATTTTGAATGAGTGAATTTTGAATGAGTGAATGAGTGAATAATGCGATAATGATGTAATGCGTCAATGCGATAATGTTTCTACTTCCTGTCACATTAAAAAGATTCACTCATTCAAAATTCACTGATTCACTCATTGTCCTTAACCCAAAATAAACTCCACATCTTCGGCAGACATGGATTTGAGGGAGTTGCCGTCGGATGAAATCACGTTATCGAAAAGCTCCTTTTTCATCCCCTGCAATTTCAAGATTTTTTCCTCGATACTGCCCTGTGTTATCATTTTGTATGCCAATACTTTATTTTGTTGTCCGATGCGGTGGGCGCGGTCAATTGCTTGATTTTCAGCGGCTACATTCCACCACGGGTCGAAGATGAAAATGGTATCGGCGGCAGTCAGGTTCAATCCCGTACCGCCCGTTTTGAGGGTCATCAGGAAGGCGCGGCAGTTGGGGTCGTTTTGGAATCTGTTGACGAGGCTTTGCCTGTCGCGGGTCGCGCCGGTCATGCTCACGAAGTCCACGCCCATATTATCGAGTTGCTCGCCGATGAGTTCGATGGCTGCGAGGAAATTGACGAAAATGAGGGCTTTATGACCGTTTGCCATCACGTCCATCAGTTGTGCTTCGAGGAGTTCGCGCTTGGGCGAGATGATTTTACCATCGCTGAACTGCTCCGGTGTGCTGGCTATTTGTCGCAATTCACTCAATGCTTGAAAAATAAAAAACCGCGACTGTTGCATCCCTCTCGTAGCAATCGAAGTCTCAATAGCTGCTTTGTAAAATGCACGTCTTTCCTCATACAATTTGCGCTGAGGGTCAGACATTTCGACAATTAAAGTTTGCTCAATTTTATCCGGCAAATCTTTCAGTACATCCTTTTTCAGACGACGCAAAATGAAGGGATATATTTTTTTTCGCAACTGATAAATCGCCTGTTTATCATTATTTTTTTGAATGGGTGTCAAATAATTTTCGTTAAAACGTTTCAAAGTACCAAACATCGCCGGATTCAAAAAACGAAACAGCGAGTACAGTTCGCCCAAATTATTTTCAATCGGTGTACCACTCAATGCCAATCGGTGTTTGGCTTCGAGCAACATAGCGGCTTTGGTCGTTTGTGCCTGTATATTTTTGATATTTTGTGATTCATCCAATATTACATAATGAAATTTTTCTTCTTTAAATTGCTCAATTTCAATACGCATAATGGCGTAGGTCGTAAAAATCAGGTGGGCTTTTTTCGCCGCTTTCATATCGCGTGTTCCGCCGTAGAAGGTGTAGGTTTTGAGTTGCGGCGCGAATTTTTTGACCTCATTATCCCAATTAAACAACAAACTACGCGGCATGACAATCAAGCTCGGTTTCTTTTCGGCAGGATAATCTGTCGCAAGTATCGCAATGGCTTGAAGCGTCTTACCCAAGCCCATATCGTCTGCCAAGCATCCACCTAAATTATTGTCTTTCAAGTATTTGAGCCATTTAAAACCATCCTTTTGATAAGGGCGCATTTTGGCTTTGATGTCGGGCAGACGGTAGCGTTTTTTGCCGATGTCGTTGAAGCCCTCGAATATGGCGCGGGATTTTTCAAACTTCTTGGACGTGACTTTATCTTCAATCAATTCATCGACCAAAGGCAAGTCGAAAAAACTCACCTGTACTTTTTTTCCTTTTTGTTTGAAAATGCGCTCCAAACGTTTCAAATACGCCGAATTGATGAGGGCATGTGTGCCGTTGCTGAGTTGGACGTAATTGTTTTTGCGAAACTGTTTAATGGCATCAAATAGGTCGATTTTTTCACCATCAAAATCCAATTCCACATCGCCTTCGAGGAAATCAATGCCCGATGTCAAATTCAAATTGAGTGAGGGCGGTACGGCAGATATTTTGTAGGATTTCAGTTTTTCCGAACCAAAAACTTCATACTGCAAGAGCAACTGCGAGAGTTCGTTATATATAAAATTTCCGGCTACTTCTTTTGGGATGATAAACAAATCATCTTCTAAAACGACCTCCACGCGGTCTTCTTTTTTCTTCTTTGGACTGTGCCGACGAAGCAATTTACTAATCTCCCGAATGACCTCTTCTATCGTTTCTTGCTCTACATATTTGACGATAATTTCGCGCTCCAATTCGTTAATTTCTGCATAGCGGTACAGGTCAAATTGTTCGAGTACATTCACCGCCATATTGGGCAGCACCTGACCGACGCGCATAAAGAGGGCATCATCCACATCAATTTTCTCAAAAATCAATGCGGGTTTTGCATATACTTTTTCGGAACTATTGCGTACTTTATAATTTTCATAAACGACCTCCACATTATCCAAATACGAAAATAACAAGGACAGATAAATCGGCAGGTCTTCATCTTTAATTTCGGTATTGAAAAATGAAATACTACGAAACCCACTGCTAATTGGTTGGATTTCAACGATTTCCTGACCAACTAATACCGTGTTTTCATTCAAAAAATTTGGTGCATCGTATTGTTGGTCGCCTTGAATGAGTTGGATATTGCCCTTCCAACGGCGTATTTTTGGAGCGAGGGTGCTTTCTGCTTGTTCGACTTCATTCAGCGAGATGCGGATGTGACCGATACCTTCCGAAAAGCTGAGTTTTTTGAGGTCTTCGTCAACGATATTTTTGACACGGCGAAGTTGCTCTACCAAGTAATCATATTCCGAAAAATACAATTGGTTATTTGGGCGTTCCCAATCAATAACGAAGCTGTTTTTGTCTTGAATTTGCTCGACAGAGCGCAGCAAATTTCGCTCTGAACCACTGTACGCCAAGTAGTTGGCTTCAATCGGGTTCCCTTTTTTATCCACTACATCCAAGTACGCCCCGTAGTCGTCAAAAGCAATTTGAAAGAATACATCCGGGTGGGTACGTGCCTTACCGTCGAAAGTTTTTTTACGCCGAAAATGGTCGAAAATACCGTTAGTTTCCATGACGTAAAGGTAAGGATTTTATATATTTCTATAATAGTCGTCGTGCATTTTTGTGGGAAACGATTTGCAAAATCGTTTTACGTTGACCGTAGCATAATGCCTCCGGCTTGTGCCGCGTTAGTTTTGTAATTCCGTACAGTACGTGGGCGCAAGCCGGAGGCGTTACGCTACGGTGTTTCAAAATTGGGAAAAATGATAGCAATTTTGGAGTATTTTTGTTATATTTAAATCGAATTTAAAGGGGTAAAAAATGAACAAAACAATAAAATACTCAAACATCATCACCGACCTCCTACGCGAATACGAGCGCACCAGCAACGGCGGCAAAAGTACCGTAAAAACCATTTTCATCCGCGATGTAGAGGGGCATCATTATGTGTTGAAAAATGTCGGTTGGTAGGAAAATCGGTACATTCATGGCTGCCTGATTCATTTTGATATTATCGACGACAAGGTGTGGGTGTGGGTACAGGAAAATAATACTGAAATCGAAATCGGTGAGGAATTGGTGGAAAGAGGTATCCCAAGAACGGATATTGTGGCAGGATTGATTCACCCTGATGCGCGGGTAGATACGGCGTATGCGAATGTGATTTGACCAACCGCCAAATCACATTCACAGACGCAAGCTAAAGGCACTGGACTACGTTCACTCCTTAATATTCTGCTGCAACACCAACGAACCATCACTCTGATTTGTCACCCGTACAAAGTGTCGTCCGGCAGGAAGTTGAGCAGTATTTACTGAAAAACTATTCCCAACATTCGTATGTGTGCTGATGACCGTTTCGTTCGCGTTCAGAATTTCAATCGTATATTGATTCAACAAACCTGCTAAATGGAAAACCGTATTATCCGGTGCTTCCCAAAGTGCCAGACAATCATCGATGCCCGTCAGATGCGGCGAGAGAAGCGCGGTTTTTGCAAAAGAAAAATCATCAAAACAGGTCTCGCCCAATTCATCACCTAAATCAAAATTGAGCAATACATTAAGCGTAACCGGCGCGACAAATTCGATGGTGTATTGCGCCCATTCATCTGTGAGTGTGATATTTCGATAGGTATAACTCGAATAATTGGTCGGATGGATAAACGAAATATCAAGGTCTTTGCCATTTTGGTCGGCTTTCGCCCAAAAACTTAGGGTGTAATACTCGCCTGCCACAAGGTTGACATCAGCACGTCCGAGTTGTATATCCCAGAAATTGGCGGCGAGATTTTGCACATCTACGCACATAGCGGTACTGCCTTCGTATGCTTGTACATTATCCAGATTGAAATCGGCATACGCGCCGTTGAATTGATTGAACGACCAATTTTGACTGCCATTTTCAAAGTTGTAATTCGGCAGTACATTCGGCGAAATATCCGCATAAACGCTCTGCGAAACCGTACCGCATGGCGTCATTACATCCACCACAATATCGCCGCTTGCATTGCCCATGTCCACTACGATTTCATTTGTTCCTTGTCCGCTAATGATTTGAGCATCAGTAGGTACTGACCAATTATACGTCGCTCCCGACACCTCCGACACAGCGTAGGTTTGCGCCGAAGTGTAGGGCTGAAGCATGGCAGTTCCGTCAATTTGTACATCGGGCAACTCTTGATATACGCGCACCCAATCCACTTCCATCGTCTGCGGAAAAACCGTAGTCGCATCAGGATAGCCGGGCCAATTGCCGCCTACCGCCACATTGAGAATGAAGTGAAAATCTTCGGTGAAGGGCCAATTAAAATAGTCGAATTGAGGGTGCGAATCACTGACGGCGTGGTAAAGTTGACCATCCACATACCAACGTATGACGTTATCTTCCCATTCGATAGCAAAGACATGAAATTCTGTGTGAAAATCACCCGAAGATAAATCATAGGATTGCGTCAAATAGTTCTTATCATTGGGCGAGTGACCAAAGTGGCAGGTGCCGTAAACTGTATTGGAGTCATTGCCGAGGTATTCCATGATGTCAATCTCGCCGCTTCGGGGCCAGCCGCCATACACATCGTCGGTGGGCATCATCCAGAAGGCGGGCCATATCCCCTGCCCTATCGGTAATCGGATGCAGGCTTCCAGCCTTCCGTATCTGAAATCGGCTTTATTTATGGTGCGGATACGGCTGGAGGTATAGGTGTCGCCAAATTTTTGGGCAATGATTTTGAGTGTGCCATTGGAGACTTCGACATTTGAGCCGTTGGTGTAGTATTGAAGTTCGTTATTGCCCCAACCGCCACTGCCGATTTGGTATTCCCAAGTCGTCAAATCAAGCGATGTGCCGTCAAATTCTTCTTCAAATACTAAGTTCCAGCATTGGGCTTGGGTGTTGTTTATCAGTGTGACGGATAGGATTATGGCGAACAAATATTTTAGACATTCCATACAGCAAAGATACGGAATATTGGGATTTGGTGCTTGGGATTTGAGATTTGGATTTTGGGATTTTGGGATTTTTCAAGTTGTCCGCAACTTGGATTTTATTCTTGACTTGGTAAATGCTTGTAGAACGTAGAAAATGAGGCGCATTTTTCACTTTCGTGAAGCATATCGTAGTTTTCTTTTTTCATGCAATTGACCAATGCACTCACATCGCCTTTTCGTTTTTTGTATTTGTTTTCTGTGAGGTCAAAAATAGCTTTTACTTGATTGGACGGATGGAAAAATTCGGTTTCGGGGTCTATTTCGTTTAAATTGATATTCAGAGACTTAGCGATGTTTTTTATGGTTAAATCTTCATTCATTCGCTCAAAAGCTATGGGGATTCCGAGCAACCACGCTTCAGCTTCCATGATGGCGAAGGAGAAGAATATTTTATCGGGTTGTTCGGCTTTCTCTTCGATTGTTTTGCGACTACCTTCAATAAATTTTTGATTGAGGGATTCATCTATTTTTCGTTCGCGGGAAAGCTCGCAATAACCTTTCGAGTACATATCGCGCAAGCCAATGATTCTGTCAAAACCGACATTCCAAAGGTATTTTTCACGATTTAAAAGTCGCGTTATCACAGCACTGTCATTACCCACATTGATGATTTGAAAATAGTACTCTACATTTTTAGCTTCGAACGCATATTCGGTAGGTAGGAATTTACTATCTGTAAAAAGCGTATGACACCCAATACGAATGTTTTGATACTCAAACAGTCGCAACAACATTTCCCGAACCAATATCAACTCGGTTTGTCCTTCTACAAAAATAGCGGTTTTCATACTTTTTGCTGGAGATAATCAGAGGAAAAGAAATCAAAATTGGAGAGTCCGGTAAAGCGGAAATCATCGAATAATTCGGGGTGCGTATCGTAGTTCATTGCGGTGACGATGCTGCCTTCGCGCGTGAGTACGTTCCAATGTTTTATATCCACTACGTCCATAATGAAGTTGTCGTTGGTAGTGGCGACGAGTTGGATGTTGCTGTTTTTGCATTTCTCGAAAATGAGTTTACCTAATTTTATAGCTCGCTCATAATCAAGCCCTTCGCAGAGGTCGTCTATGAGAATGGTGGCTGGTTTTTGTTTGGAAATTAAGTATTGAAGATAAATTAAAATGGAAAGTGAACGCATTAAACCTTGTGAAAGTTGAAAGTGAGATAATTCAACATTCACATCTTTTTCAAGGAGATAGAGAGCTGGTATTGGTTTTTGTTCATAATAGATTTTTGAAAAATTATAACCTATTTGATTTAACTCATGCCTGACACTTTCTTTATCAGATTCATCTAAATCTGCAAAAGATAAAGGAGATGATTCAATCGTAATAAAGTGAGATGAACGAAATCCATTCTTTGGAGCCGTGAGGGAATTGTGATGGCTAAATATAAATCCTACAGACTGTTCTGCCCAGTTAAATAATTCTTCAAGATATGGATAAGCGCGAAGGTCGCGCCGTGCGTGTAAAACTAACCTATCATTTGGTGGATAAACTTCTTCCAACTCACCTGATATTTCAGATTTCATTTGAGCAATACTAATTGCTGTTTTTGTATTAAAATTTCGAGAGAGTAGTACCGCATCATTAATTTTAATTAATTCATATTCAATTACCCCATTTTTTGTTTTAAACTCAAATTCAAAAGTTTGCTTTTTGTTATTAATGAATTTTGCGTACCAAGAATTACCTGTTTTTATATCTGCATTACCTGAGATAAACTGAGAAAACCAGTTAATCATAGTCAATGTCCGCGACTTCCCCACCGCATTCCTCCCCACCAGCAAATTCACGTCTTTCAAACGCAAATTTTCCAATTTCCAATTCCCATCATCATATGAAAATTCAACTAATTTCATTCAAAAAAAATATTATGAAGTGAGGTGTCAATTTAAAAAAACGAATATGCGTTTACGAATCCTGCACCTTAGTCACATTATCAAAATAACGCTTCAAAGTATCAAGAACTGATTTTGAACATTGAACGATTTTAAGGTGAGCTTTGACGTAATCCAAGCCAAAGTCATCAACTAAGTTGCCGATAGCAGTATTCAGGAAAGAAGAACTTAACGGAGTTGAGTCTTTGAAAGACAATACAATACAAGTATCATCCGTCATTTCTTTTTTCAACAAAAGATATAACGGCATAGCATCAGCGTTAGTTGTTGTAGCTTGTACAACGCTCATTACTTGTATGTTTTGCATTTTCATTAACATAAAAATAAGGGTATTTTGTTAAAAATCCAAATCAAACTCATCTTCGCTTCTTGTGTCAAAAGCATTAGTATCTAAAATAATTTCAAACAAAGTACCGCAAAATTCATTTTTTAGCTCAAATCCCCCGAACTTACCCTTACCGTTCTTATTGAAAGATAAGCAGTAACTATTGGCAATCAATCGAAGTGTACCATTGCAGTGAAGTACGATATTCTTTAGTGTAGTCAAGCCCCAACCTCGGTTTTGAGGAATACTTTTCGAGCTGAAACTCAAGTCAAATGCTTTGATAATTGCTTCTTTATCAGATAGTTTTACTTCACCTTTTTCTGAAAGATAATCATTAATCCTTCGTGCAATTCCAACACCTAAATCACAAACTGCAATTTTTAATTTACCATTTTTGGGATAATATTGATTGAGTACGAATCCACTAACCGAAGATGCTGCGTGTTCGATAATGTTATTGAATAACTCTGCTAATGAAATATTGAGCGGTGTGGCATCTTTCTCTTGCAGATATCTTGTTTCGTAGTATGTTTGGGCGAGTTGTACGTATTCACTTATTCTCGTCGAATCAATTTTCCATAAGCGTAATGTTGTAGAATTTGAAGTCGCAAAATAGCCGTCATATCTATCGAAGTCTTTCTTCCAAAACTCTAAAAAATATCCAGATAAAAGATATTCACGTAATTCTAATTTATTAAACAAAGAAAATGATATTATAGTTCCATTGACACTGTATTCTTCTATCATACAAGCTAATGAAACCAAATAAAAAGGTTCGATAAAAGAAGATTCACTAAAATCTATCTCTAAAGTATCAATCGAACCGGATTGATTTTTACATCTACTCTGTTCAATAAACGCTATCCACTTGCTTTTGGAAACATTGGAATTAATCTGTAATTTCAAGATTATCAATTTTTATATTTGAAAATATTTTGTCGTAAAAATACAAAAAAACTTGCAAAGCTACCTCAACTGCCCCGCCCGCTGCACATCCTGTTGCGCCTGCTGCACATTCCCAAGAGCCTGATGCGACTGTGCGCGGGAGTCATACAAATTCGCCTTATTCGGATTCAATTGAATAGCGCGATTAAAATCCTGAATCGCTGCCGTATGATTGCCCATTTGTGCATGTACGAT
>ENA-ORXR01005029-ORXR01005029.1-marine-metagenome-genome-assembly--contig:-NODE-5029-length-10738-cov-2.690836_pt1 | contig 10738 bp, 11 predicted proteins | sample MGYA00237866_ERZ511479 | MGnify/ENA metagenome assembly ERZ511479 | reverse complement strand
ATAAAAAAAATATATAATTATGACTTTATTAATATCAAACATACCATGTTGGCTAATACCAATATTAGTTGGAGTAATTTGTGCAATTTTAGGTTATTTACTAGGCCGCCTTCTTGGAGGAGGAAGTGATGATACTGTAAATGAAGTAGACGTTGATGTTTACAAAAACAGAATTTCTAAATTAGAATCAGATTTAGCTGCCTGTAAAGCAAGTAAGAAGACTACAATCTCTGGAGGAAATTCCTCTGGTGGAGCCACAGCAGCGGCAAGTTTTGCAGCTGGAACAGCTACTACAGTAAATTCTCGTTCTGGCGGTACAACAGCAGTAAATTTTGATGCTGCTGCTGCAAAAGCAGTATTTGGGAAAAAAATACTTCAAGACGATTTAACGGTAGTTGAAGGCATTGGTCCAAAAATTAGAGAGTTATTCCATAATCATGATGTAAAAACTTGGGCTAGTTTAGCAGATTGTTCTATAGAAAAATGTCAAAAAGTTTTAAATAGCGGCGGAAAACGTTTCGAAATCCATAGACCAGGAACTTGGCCAGAGCAAAGTAAGATGGCTTCTTTAGGGCAATGGCAAAAATTAAAAGATTGGCAAGATTCTTTAGATGGAGGGAAATAAAAAATTAATCATTCTATAAATATTTAAAAACCGTTTTTCCAAACTTATGGAGAAACGGTTTTTTTGTAAATTTTATTTCAATACCACTTTATAACTCGAGAGATAAAGTTAATAGTATTGGCTAATAACGCCTTAAATAGATGGTAATAATTTTAAGTAAATTAATAATTGGTAATTAAATATGCGTAATTGTTTAATTATATTTTACTTTACGTAAAATTCTTACACACTCTTTGTATCTTAGGTAAACAGCACTATTATAGCTCTTTAAAAATGGTTTAGCATCATTAAGTCTATCTATAGCTTCATGAAACCCATTTAAATAACAAATTAGATAAGTAGCTGGTAAATTATTGAGATCGCTTTTTTGAGAAGACGTTAATTTATTACCTTTTTTTAATTGGTTTAATAATGTGTTATTAATATTATAAATATGATGTAATACTTTTTTATTAAATTTTGGAGGCTGGAACACTAAGTTTGTATTAATACTATAATTTGCATTGTCGTGAAATTTAATAACGGTTTCTTCCAACGGATAATACTTATAGTTATTTTGAAATCCTAAAGACACATACTCTATTATTTTAAAGCTATCATTATTAAAAGAGATAGAAACTTCATCTAGGGCAGAATAAAACAAACGTACTTGCTCGTTTATAAGCTCGATGTCCACACGAGAATAAAACACTCCGTCTTTTACTTCTTTTTTTTGCCCAGCCCAACAGACTACAAAATACTCTTTAAAGACTTTATGCTGTGGATTGTAATCTTCTCTTTTATTCATAAAGTCGAAAACACCATCAAGTGTATATTCTATATTATTATGAGAATGGCTCTCGATAGCGTCAACAATTTTAGAGTTTACGTCTTTAATATCGCTTTTAAAAACTTTAGGCATACTCATGCTACCATCTCTAAAAAAGACGGTGCCTCCATAGTATTTCCAAATGTTTTTTTTTAGAGATGTTAAGCCTTCAATAGCGCGAATAGTTACTAATCCAACAACTTTATCGTCTGGTAAATGTGGGAACGGAATGTTTTCGTATTGCACAATTGGAGGATTAGAGAGATAGGCATTAATAAGATTTTGAATTTTAGAATCATCAAAAAAATCGACACCAATAATAGTATTGTCTTCATCTTCTACACCAATTACAATAAAACAGTTGTTTATAGGATTGCTATTAGACAAAGCGCAAACATGTTTTAAAAATTTAGCTTTTCCTTCTTTTAGCCCAATATCTATTTTACGTTTTTTATCATAAAAACTATTCTCGTCGTTATGAGCGAGTAGGTTTTTAATTAAAAGGCGTTTGTTAATCATGTTTATTTCTTGTGATGCAGGAATGTTTTTAAAGTAATTTAATTTCACTTTTTAAATTCTCTCTAGCTTGAACTTTATATTTATTCCTAAACTTATTCGTAAAATACAATCTTTCTCTTTCTAAAAAGTGTTTTAAATTTTTTTTTCGTTCAGGTTAATATATAAAATTCGGGTAAATTTTGTATTCTTTTCTAATATTCTGAATGTACTTTTGGTAAGTTTTACAATCTGTACCTAAAATTGGCAAGTCCAAATCTAAAAGAGTGGTATGATCTTGGGTTTCTGTTAATACTAGCTCATGTTTTTTAGTTGAAATATTCTTTTGGGATAATTTATACTCTCGTTTCATCAAAGCAGACTTATTGTAATCAATATTTCAACAAAAAGAGCACTTTTTCTTCATATCTTTTTTAGAAGATTTGTAAATAATATTTTGATACCAAATAGAAAATTGTAAGGTTTCTAAATTTTGAATTTCAGCTTTTAAGTCCTCAGCTTGCAGCAACATATTATAGACGTGCGAGAAATTATGGTAATATCTGGTTTGGTGTATTTGTTGTAGATTTTAGTCCAGAATTCTTCAACTAAAATACTATCTCAATATCTAGAAGCTAAGTTTTATTATTCAATTTTTAACCATTCTATCACACCTCTTTTTTAACAATAGTGCTATTAGCTTGAGCAGTACAAAATATCAACACATCTGCAATATTTACATGTTTAGGTCTTGAGATTACAAAATATATAACATCTGCAACATCTTCAGGTCGTAAGGCTTTGTAACCTTTATATACATTATCTGCTAATGTTTTACCTTTAAAACGCACTTGCGAAAATTCTGTTTCCACCAAGCCAGGATTTATGGCTGCAACTTTAATTCCGTAAGGATTTAAGTCCAATCGCATACCTTCTGTTACAGCAACCACAGCGTGTTTACTTGCACAATATACATTTCCGTTTGGGTACACTTCTTTCCCAGCCAAAGAGCCAATGTTAATAATATGTCCAGAGTTGCGCTCTGTCATTTGTGGAATTATAGCCTTGCTAACATATAGCAAACCCTTTACATTTATATCTATCATGGCATCCCAATCGTCCAAACTGCCTTCGTGAATTGGGTCTAGACCATGTGCATTTCCTGCGTTATTTATTAATATATCTACATGTTTAAAGTTTTCTGGTAAAGATTCTATTGCAGAAAATACAGCTTTTCTATTACGAACATCAAAGTTTAAAACATGAACATCTGTATATTTTTTTAAAGTTTCTTTTAGGGTATCTAAACGTTCTTGTCTTCTACCACATATTATTAATCTTATGCCTTGTTTGGCAAATTCTTGAGCAGTTGCTCTTCCAATTCCACTTGTTGCTCCTGTAATTAATGCTGTTTTTTCCATCGAAAATTTATTTTTCGTTTCCGTTGTAACGTAAATTTTAATTATTGGTTCTAAAAATACCAAACAAATAGCGATTACATCCTTTAAAAACGTAAACTTTTAACCAATTATTAACACCAAAGCCCAAAAAAAATTAACAATTTGCGTTTCATAATTTTCAATAATATATTCGAGCTTTAAAATTTATAAAAACATGGAAGAAACAGGTGCAATTGATATAAAATCAATTAACGAAAAAATTGAAAAGGAAAGTGCCTTTGTCGATTTGCTTACTTACGAAATGAACAAAGTCATCGTTGGCCAAACACATATGATCGAGCGTTTATTAATTGGGCTTTTAGGTCAAGGACATATTTTACTTGAAGGTGTTCCTGGTTTGGCAAAAACATTGGCCATTAACACACTATCTAGAGCTGTAAATGGTAGTTTTAGTCGTATTCAATTTACTCCAGATTTGTTGCCAGCAGATGTTACAGGTACTTTAATTTATAATATGAAGGAAAACGACTTCACTATTAAAAAAGGACCTATTTTCGCAAATTTTGTACTTGCCGATGAGATAAATAGAGCACCAGCAAAAGTGCAATCTGCATTACTAGAAGCGATGCAGGAAAAGCAAGTTACTATTGGAGACGAAACGTTTGTTTTAGATAAGCCTTTTTTAGTTATGGCAACAATGAATCCTGTAGAACAAGAAGGAACTTACCCATTACCAGAAGCACAAGTAGATAGATTTATGCTAAAAACTGTGATTGATTATCCTAAAAAAGATGAAGAGCAATTAATTATGAGAGCTAATTTAAAAAGTTCTTGGGATAAAGTGAATCCTGTGGTTTCTGTAGCACAAATTTTAAAAGCACAAGAAGTCGTGCGTGAAGTGTATATGGACGATAAAATAGAAAAATATATTTTAGATATTATTTTTGCAACCCGTTATCCAGAACAATATAAATTAGCAGATTTAAAACAATTAATCTCTTTTGGTGCTTCGCCACGTGGAAGTATTAACCTAGCAACAGCTGCTAAATGTTACGCCTTTATTAGACGTCGTGGTTATGTAATACCAGAAGATGTTCGCGCTGTAGTTCATGATGTGTTGCGACATAGAATTGGTATTACTTACGAAGCTGAAGCTGAAAATATAACTAGTGAAGACATTATTAATAAGATTGTAAATGTTGTTGAGGTGCCATAAAATAGTTATCACTCCTGCGAAGTCAGGTATCTTCATGATTATTTTATAAAGTTAAATTTTATGGATTCCCCATCATGTGCGGAATGACAAAACAAAAATGGATACTAAAGAACTCTTAAAAAAAGTACGTAAAATCGAGATTAAGACAAGGCGTTTGTCTGATCATATTTTTGGAGGTGAATACCATTCGACTTTTAAAGGTCGAGGTATGACTTTTTCTGAAGTTAGACAATATCAATACGGAGACGATGTAAGAAATATAGATTGGAATGTAACAGCAAGAACAAACGCACCACACGTAAAAGTTTTTGAAGAAGAACGAGAGCTAACCATGTTATTAATGGTTGATATTTCGGGTTCAGAGTTATTTGGTACAGACCAACAATTTAAAAATGAAATTGTAACAGAAATCGCTGCAACACTTGCTTTTTCGGCAACACAGAATAACGATAAGATAGGATTGATTTTATTTAGCGATGATATAGAATTATACATTCCTCCTAAAAAAGGACGCTCACACGTTTTGCGCATAATTCGCGAACTTATAGAATTTAAACCTAAAAGCAAAGGTACAAACGTAGCCGAAGCTTTAAAATTCATGCGAAACGTAATGAAGAAAAAAGCTATAGTTTTTGTATTGAGTGATTTTATAGCAGACGATTATAAACAAACACTTAAAATTGCTGCAGGTAAACACGATATTACAGGAGTTCGCGTGTATGATAAAAGCGAAGAAGCAATACCAAATTTAGGAATTGTACAAATGCAAGATGGAGAATCTGGTGAAATGATGCTAGTAAACACTTCATCTAAAAAAGTAAGACAGAATTACAGTAATTTTTACAACGAGAAAGTTGAATATTATAAAGATAGCTTTGCAAAATCCGGGGCAGGAACTATAGATTGTCGTGTAGATGAAAGCTATGTAAAAAAACTATTAGGCTATTTTAAAAGAAGATAATAAAACGAATGATAAATTACGAATTACGAATGACGAATCTTAGTAAAAAGCAGAATGCAACTATAGTTCTGTCTTTTTTCTTTGCTCTTTTTTCTCACTTCTCTTTCAGTCAAGTAAAATCTTCTATAGACTCTACTTCAATTAAAATTGGTGCACAAGTAACCTATAAAATTGAAGTCGATACGGATACAACATCTTTAGTTATTTTTCCAGAAGGCCAAACCTTTTCTCCTATGGAAATGATTGAATCTTACACTATAGATACTACAAAAAATAAAGATCGCTATAACCTTATAAAAAAATACAGATTAACACAATTCGATTCTGGAAAATATACTATACCAAAGCAAAAAGTAATAATTAGCTCAAAAGAATTTTATACAGATTCTCTAAAAGTTGAAATAAGAGAAATTGTTGTAGATACCACAAAACAAGGCTTGTACGATATTAAACCAATTATTGAAGTCGATAAAAGTATTGGTAATTGGTGGAAATATGTATTACTAATTTTATTAGCGATTGCCTTAATTGGCTTCCTTTTATGGTGGTTTATATGGCGTGTAAAACCACTAACTAAAGAAGAAAAAATAGCATTACTGCCACCTTACGATCGTGCAAAGCTAGCGTTGAAGCAGTTAGATGAGAGCAACTACCTTCAAAATGAAAATTTAAAAGGTTATTATTCTGATTTGACCTTCATTATTAGAAAATATTTAGACGAAAAAGTGTACGATCGTGCTTTAGAAAGTACTACAGACGAATTAGTTTCTAGACTAAATTTACTAAAAGACGGCAATCAAATAGAATTAAGTAAAGACGATATTCGAAACATTGAAACCATTTTAAAACGTGCAGATTTAGTAAAATTTGCAAAAGGTACTCCAGATGTTGCTTTAGCTACAATAGATAGAAACACTATAGATTTAGAAATCGATCATGTTAAAGAAGCTCTACCAGAACCAACAGAAGAAGAAAAACTTTTAGACAAGCAATATAAAGAAGACCAAGAACGAAGAAACAAAACTAAAAAAATTCTTTTAACTATTGGTATTATTGTTTTTTTACTAATTGGCACTTTAGTTGGACTGGGTTATAAATATGGTTTTAGTTTCGTAAAAGATACTATTTTAGGTCACGAAAGTAAAGAGCTATTGGAAGGAGAATGGGTTACTAGTGAGTATGGTTTTCCTCCAATAACAATTACAACACCTAAGGTTTTAAAACGCATTGAGATTCCTACTGCAGAAGGTCAAGAAAACCAACCAAAACCTAGTAGTTTTTCTTATGGAACAATGCTAGACGCTTTTAATGTTACAGTAAGTACAATACAGTTTCCAAAACAAACAAAGCAGGCAGAAACTCAAGACGAAGCTAATAGTCCTGATGTAGATTTAGCTACAATTTCCGAAAAAGCTTTGCAAAGTATGGAAGCCCAAGGAGCAAAAAATATTGTCGCTTTAAAAGATAAATTTACAACTCCAAATGGAGCAGAAGGTTTAAAATCTTATGGCACCATGAATATTCCAGTTGCTGTTGGAAGTGATAAATTAAAAGAAGCTAAATTTAGTTTTTTGTTATTTACAGCACAAAATGTCTTACAGCAAGTTGTTATTATTTATCCAGAAGAAGATACTTATGCAGACGATATAGTGGAACGTATTTTAAACTCAATAGAACTAAATCCAAAAACTGAATAATGTTTGATGGCATAGAATTTTTAAACAAAGAATTTTTCTGGTTGCTATTATTGCTACCACTAGTTTTACTATGGTATTACTTTAAGCATAAACAACAAACAGCGGTACTTAAAATATCGAGTTTAAAAGGTTTTAAGCTTACCAATTCTTGGTTACCAAAATTAAAACATTTGCTTTTTGCATTAAGATTAATTGCCTTAACGTCTTTAATTATAGCAATGGCTAGACCAAGAACAGTCGATGTATCTACAAAAACAAAAACCACACGAGGAATAGACATAGTAATGGCAATAGATGTTTCGGCAAGTATGTTGGCAAAAGATTTAAAACCCAATAGACTTGATGCACTAAAAAAAGTTGCAGCAGAATTTATAAAAGGAAGACCAAACGATCGTATTGGTATTGTAGAATATGCTGGAGAAAGCTATACAAAAACACCAATTACAAGCGATAAAAGTATTGTTTTACGTTCGCTTAACAATGTAAGATACAATACAATTATAGAAGGAGGAACAGCCATTGGAATGGGTTTAGCAACCTCTGTAAATCGCTTAAAGGACAGCAAAGCAAAAAGTAAAGTTATTATCTTACTAACAGATGGTGTAAATAATGGAGGCGCTATAAATCCAAAAATCGCTAGTGAATTGGCTCTAGAATTCGGTATAAAAACATATACCATTGGTTTAGGTACAAACGGTACGGCTTTATCTCCAATCGCAATTAAACAAAACGGACAGTTTCAATACGGGAGAGTTAAAGTTGAAATAGACGAAGCCTTACTAAAAGAAATAGCAGAACTAACAGGTGGAAAATATTTTAGAGCAACAAACAATAAGAAATTAGTTGAAATATACGACGAGATTAATAAGCTTGAAAAAACAGATGTCGAAGAGTTTAAATTCTATAATTACGAAGAAAAATTTAGATGGTTTGTTTGGTTAGCAGGTATTTTATTGTTGTTCGAGTTGCTGTTAAGAATTACTGTTTTTAAAAGTTTTATATAGTATTTTTTGTTGTTTTCAAGAAGGCAAAAATCCTTTTAAAAAATAAAGATAATAGAATTGAAAAGAGGAATCATAATACAAGGTAGTTCTAGAAGTGAAGGAGACACGAGTAAAATTGTTTCTGTTTTAAAAGACGAAACAGGCTTTAATGTAGTTGATTTAAATCAGAAAAATATTGGCCATTTTGATTATGAGTATAAAAATAGAGATGACGATTTTATTAAACTATTTAAAAATATAGTAACAAATTACAATGTTATCATTTTTGTAACTCCAATTTATTGGTACACAATGAGCGGATTAATGAAAGTGTTTTTCGATCGTATTTCAGATTTTTTAAAACTTGAGAAAAACTACGGAAGACAGTTAAGAGGAATGGAAATGGCAAGCGTTAGTTCTAGTAATGATAATAGGTTCTATGAAGGTTTCGAAATGCCTTTTAAAAATTCGGCAGACTATCTAGGTATGATTTATAAAGGACATTTGCATACTTGGGTAGAAAATGAAATAGTCTCTAAAGAAGTAAAAAATAATATTAATACGTTTGTTGTAAAACAACTAAATAAAAGCACAAATAAATAGTAAATGCAATTAGAAGAGAAAATATGGTTTTGGACATTGCTAATTATTCCAATAATATTGGTGCTTTTTTTAGTGCTTCAAATTTGGAAAAGCAAAATGCAGAACAAGTTTGCTAATCAAGCTATTTTAAAACGATTAAGTCCTAATAAATCGGTATTTAAATCTATACTTAAAATTGCGGTGTTATGTCTAGCCTTTGCCAGTTTAACAATGGCTTTGGTGAACCCAAAAATTGGTTCAAAGTTAGAAACTATAAAACGAGAAGGAGTAGATATTGTGTTTGCAGTAGATGTTTCTAAAAGTATGCTTGCCGAAGATATTGCACCAAACAGACTTGATAAATCGAAACAATTAGTTACTCAAATTATAAATAATTTGGCTAGTGATCGCGTTGGAATTATAGCTTATGCTGGCAAAGCGTTTCCGCAATTACCAATTACCACAGACTATGGTTCTGCAAAAATGTTTCTTAACAACATGAATACAGATATGATGTCTTCGCAAGGAACAGCAATTAACGAAGCCATAGAATTAGCAAAAACATATTATGACGACGACCAGCAAACCAACCGTGTTTTAGTAATAATTTCTGATGGTGAAGACCACAGCGAAGCAGCAGCAAGAGTTGCCGAAGAAGCAGCAGAAGCAGGCATTAGAATTTTTACTATTGGTGTTGGTGACATAAAAGGAGGACCAATACCTATAAAAAGAAATGGTGTTTTTTTAAATTATAAAAAAGACAGAAGAGGTGAAACTGTTATTACAAAATTAAACGAAGACACGCTAAAAGATATCGCAAACGAAGCAAACGGTGTCTATATAAATGGAAATAATACAGGAGAAGTAATTAAAGAAATAAAAGATATTTTAAATAAAATGGATAAAACCGAATTCGAGTCTAAACAATTTGCAGCTTACGAATCGCAGTTTCAATGGTTTTTAGGCTTTGGGATATTACTATTATTTATTGATATTTTTCTATTAGAACAAAAAACGGCTTGGTTAAAAAGATTGAATTTATTTAATGAAAATTTGTAATTAGTTTGTGTTAATTTAAGCGCAGTCGAAAACTACTAAACTTTTATAAAATCCTTAACACTAGTCAATTCAAAGCTTTCATATATTTAAAGGTTTAAAATTAATAATGAAAAAAATAATAACTCTATCCTTACTTCTATTACTGAGTTTATCTGCAATAAGTCAAAATACGATTAATCAAAATGAATTACAAAATACCGTATTAAATCAAATTAAGGCTAGCGGAGCTCAAGCAAAAAGATTTGAAATCGCACAATTGAGTTATAACTCATTTCATTGGCAAAATAGTAGTATTGTAACTGTAGAATTATTTAATGTCCGCTTTCAATCTGGTTATGAAAAATACGTTATTGAATTAGGCTATAGTCAAGGTACTCAAGGATCTAATCCAAAAGTTACTTTAGTTGAATCGCGAGGAATTAATCATGGTGCTCAGATAAAATTAGGTCCTCCAACAAAACACACTACAAGTAAAGGCGGCTATCCAAATTTAACTATCCCTATTTATGCTGATATTAGACATTATACACAACAAAAATTACTCATATAAAAAATAGAGTATCAAACTTTACTAGTGATGGCCAAATAATTATCACTGAAGCTCCTGTTGGTGTAAACATTCCTGATTTTACAGCTCCTAAACCTTCTTACAATCTAACAAATGGTAATGTATAATGTAGGTATCGGAATAGATAATCCAGATGCTAAATTCCATATATACAATTATAATTCTACAGCAAGTTACCCTACACAAATATCAAGAGGTGATATTTTACAACTTATGACAAATGTAGATAATGCCTTAGAATTTGGCTTGGCAGGCGCATCTAACACAAGGCGCTCTTGGATTTTGTCTAGACATAGTGACCTAAGTGGTACACACGGAAAATATTACAACACATTACACTTACA
>ENA-ORXR01005028-ORXR01005028.1-marine-metagenome-genome-assembly--contig:-NODE-5028-length-10740-cov-129.887086_pt1 | contig 10740 bp, 7 predicted proteins | sample MGYA00237866_ERZ511479 | MGnify/ENA metagenome assembly ERZ511479 | reverse complement strand
GGACTCCCTGTTCTTTCTCGCTGTTCCGGGGGTTGCGCTACGCTCCACCCCCGGCTACTGTCTTCCGTCTCTCCGGAACTCAGCAACATCACCCATAAATTTAAGATTACCGAACACTAGCTTTACCAGGCTGGCGAGTGGAGGGGCGGGTTCGACGTTTGCGATCTGAAAATTTGACGCCGATGAGACACTGAAACCCGAACGCTCCGCCGTACCTTATTGCAACAGATGCACCGCCTCCTCCACATCCTGCTCCTCTTCTTTCTCCACGCCGCGTTCGGCGCGGAGCCGGAACGCCATTGGGCTTACCAGCCGATGGCGAAGGCCACAGTGCCGACCGGCGAGACCGGCCCCAGCGTGCATCCGGTCGACCACTTCATCAACACGCGCCTCGCCGCCGCCAAACTCGAACCCGCCGCCACCGCCAGCCCGCGGGAACGCTACCGCCGCCTGCACTTCAACCTGCTCGGCCTGCCACCCGAACCCGCAGCCACCGACCGTTTTCTCCGTGACATCGGCGCCGCTAAAAAGCCCGCAGACGCCGACGCGGTCTGGCAACAAACCATCGACCGCCTGCTCGCCTCGCCCCACTACGGCGAACGCCAAGCCCGCCTCTGGCTCGACGTCGCTCGCTACGCTGACTCCAACGGCTCGGACGAAAACAAAGCCATGGCCAACGCCTGGCGCTATCGCGACTGGGTGATCGACGCGTTCAACCAGGACCTACCCTACGACGCCTTCGTCCGCCGCCAGCTCGCCGGCGATCTGCTCGACACCCCCGATCCAACCGGCACCGGCTTCCTTGTGATCGGTCCAAAAATTCTCGCGGAGCAGGACAAAGACAAGATGATCGCCGACATCGTCGACGAACAAATCGACACCACCGGCCGCGCCTTCCTCGCGTCCACGCTCGGCTGCGCCCGCTGTCACGACCACAAAACCGACCCGGTCAGCCACAAGGATTACTACGCCCTTGCCGGCATGTTCCACTCGACCAAAACCATGACCGCCCTCGACAAGACGGTCTCCAGATGGACCGAACACGATATCTCCACCACGTCCGATCTCGCCGCGCGCCAACAGGCCGAGGAGAAACGCGACGCGATCCAAGCCGAACTCAAAGACACCCGCTCCGCCGCCGACCAACATCTGCGCGACCAGCTCGTCAAACAGGCGGCCGAGTACCACGCTGCCGCGACTGGCACGGCTCAAAAAATGAACGGGGCGTTGATCGACTCCGTTCTCGAACGCTGGAAAAAGCACGCCGCAGAACTGGCCAAACACCGCCCCGACGAACTAGCCGCCGCCCGCGACCTGCCCCAGCTCGACATCGTGCCCGGCAAGTTTGGCGGCGCGTTCCACGGCCGCACCGGACACCACCTCGACATCCCGCACCGCGCCGAACTCGAACCCGAGCATCTCACCCTTGAAGCGTGGGTGCGCCTTCATCAATACCCCGACGGCCAAAATAAGCGGCGCTGGATTGTCAGTAAAAATGACGACGAATGGACCAAGGGAAACTACGCTCTCGCCGTCTCCGGCACGTCCGCTCACGCCTACATCGCGCCGGAAGGTGGACGCAACAAACAGCTGTCGATCGGCGACGACAGCAGCGACAGCAACCTCAAACTGCACGTCTGGCATCATCTGGCCTTGCGTCACGACAGCAGCCACATCTCACTGTATGTCGATGGCAAACGCGTCGCGCACCAGCCCGCACGTCCGCGCCAAAAAGGTGACGGACACGTGCGCATTGGAGGACGAGCGGACGGCCTCACCGAGTTCGAGATTGGTGATATCGACGAAGTCCGGCTGTACCATCGCGCGCTCACCTCCAACGAAATCAAAAAATCCGCCGTCGGCAAACCCACGGCAAAGGGTCTGGTCCAGAAGTGGAGTTTCGATCCAAAAACACCCGCAGAAAAAGCGGCGCTGACCTCCGCCGGACCGCGACGACTGGCGGCGATTTTGTTTCAACTCCCCGACGATTCAAACGCGCACTGGTCCGAATTCGATCGCAACGCGGTCGCCAAACTCGAGCAACAGCACAAGGACGCTAGCGCCGCGGTGCCCGACCCCGTCAGTGTCATGTCGGTCACCGACACCACGCCAGTGAAAATCAAATTGCACGACCGGGGCGACCATCTTAAACTGATCGGTGACCCCATCCCGCGCGCCGTGCCGCCGGTGCTCGGCCCCGACTTTCCCGCCGTTCCCGAAGGCGTATCTGGCCGCCGCGAACTCGCCGACTGGCTCGCCAGCCCGGAACATCCGCTGACCGCGCGGGTAATGGTCAACCGAGTTTGGCAGCAGCATTTCGGCCAAGGTCTGGTGCGCACGCCCGATAACTTTGGGCCCTCCGGCGAAGCCCCGAGCCACCCGCAGCTGCTCGACTGGCTCGCCCGCGATTTCATTCGTTCGGGCTGGTCGCTAAAACATCTGCACAACCGCATCGCCAGTTCAGCCGCATTCCAGCGCAGCGCCGACCACCCGCCCTCCCTCGAACGCGATCCCGACAACCGACTGCTCGCCCGCGTTCCGCGTCAGCGGCTCGAAGTCGAAATGATCCGCGATAGCATTCTCGCCATTTCCGGTCGACTCGACCCCACGCGCGGCGGCAGCTTGGTCACGTCCAAGAACCACGATTATGCGCGCGAAAAAGACCAGGTTTTCGACAGCACGCGCCGCGCCATTTACCTGCCGGTAATCCGCGACCGTGTATATAGTGTGTTCGACTTGTTCGACTTGCCCGAACCCAGCGCGTCGAGCAGTCAGCGCGATAGTACAGTGCTGCCGCATCAAGCGTTGTTCTTTCTCAACAGCCCCTTGGTTGGTGACAGCGCGACCGCGTTCGCCGAACGACTTCAGTCGAAAAAGACCGTTGCGGAAAAGGTGGAGTTCGCCCACCGCCTCGCCTTCGCGCGTTCGGCCAAGCCCGCCGAACAATTGCTCGCCGTTGGTTTTCTTGAGCAAGGTTCGTGGCCGGAGTATTGTCAGGCGCTGTTCGCCAGCAACGAATTTTTGTTCGTGGATTAGAAGCCAGCCTGCCGACACCGCTTGGAAGACGGTGCTACGGAACTAGGCATCATTCTTTCGCCGCGTGATCACTCGCGACCTTATCACTCGCGACCTTATCTTTCGCGGCCCACATGACGTCTTCCAACTCGAGTCCGGTATCACGCTTGAGTCCGCTCATGACCTTGTAGAACACGAACATCAGGATCGCCATCGAGGGGATCATGATGATGAAATAACTATAAAAGGTCATGGTGCCGACTTGGTCGTTGAACGCCTCGAGGTCCACCGCGGGGTCGGTTTTGACGATCCACTTCGCGAGCACGAAGTTGAGCACGGCGCTGAGCATGAACGAGCCACCCAGCCAGGCGGTGCAGTTGCGCAGCAATTTGTAGAACGACGCGCGCGTATTGCGAGCGGTGAGCGACGCCTCGATCCGATCAACATCCATCACGGTGCGGTTGAGCATAAACAGGCGGATCAGCGGCTTGGCCGTGAACATACTTGCGAAGGTCGCAATGCCGATGGCGAACGGGATCGCCGCCTCTTTAATCCAAAACCAATGCGGCTTCAGTTCGAGCAGACCGATTCCTCCAGTGAGCAGGACGCTGACAAAGCCGAGCACCGAGATCCAGTTGAGCTTTTTGCGCCGGACGAAATCCCAGATAAAATAACCCACCGGGAAGGCCAGCGCGATCACCAGCACCGTGCTGTCTGCGATCTCGAACATTTTGCCGGCCTTCTTCAGAATGATCACCGGCAGAAAGATATTGCAGGCGAGGCTGAGCCACATGTTCTCGCGGTCGGGCGGCGGACCCGATGCCCCCGGCACCACCGGTGCGGATGCCGCCGCGCCGTCCGGCATCTTCTCGGACGAGGCGGGATCGGGTGTCGACGGGAGTTTGGGGTTTCCGGGTTCGCTCATGGGCCGCGTTCAAGACCAGCGGGTCGGAGAACACACGCAAAAAACGCGATCTGCGGTCGGAAGATCGCCACGTATCTTCTCTCTTCTCTCTTCCATCTTTCATCTTCCAGCCGTAGGCCAACCCCATGCAACCACCGCAATGGATCATCGAAAAAAAACGTGACGGCCAAGCTCTCAGTGAAGAGGACATCCGGCAATTTATTCTCGGCTATGCCGCCGAAGAAATCCCCGACTACCAGATGGCGGCGCTCGCCATGGCGATCTATCTGAACGGCATGTCGTTCGAGGAGACCCGCCATCTCGTGCAGGCGATGATGGACTCCGGCGACGTGCTCGACACATCCACCCTCAAACGTCCCGTCGCCGACAAACATTCCACCGGCGGCATCGGCGATAAAGTTTCGCTACCGCTCGCACCCTGGGTCGCCGCCTGCGGACTCGACGTGCCGATGATCTCCGGACGCGGTCTTGGTATCACCGGCGGCACCCTCGACAAACTCGAAGCCATTCCCGGCTACCGAACCAACCTCAGCGAAGCGGAGATGATCCGGGTTATTCAAGACTGCGGTTGCTGCATTATTGGCCAAACAAAGTCGCTGGCGCCCGCCGACAAAAAACTCTACGCCCTGCGCGACGTCACCGCCACCGTGCCGAGCATCCCGCTGATCACCGGCAGCATCATGTGCAAGAAACTCGCCGAGAGTCTGGACGCGCTGGTGCTCGATGTGAAGTTCGGCAAAGGCGCGTTCATGAAAGAGGAGGCGCAAGCTCGCGAACTCGCGTCCACCATGACCAAAGTCGGCAACCTCATGGGCGTCTCCGTCTCCGCTCTGCTCACCGACATGAACGAACCACTCGGCCACGCCGCCGGCAACGCAGTCGAAGTCGCCGAGTCGGTCGAATGCTTGCACGGACGCGGCCCAGCGGACCTCATGGAAGTAACCCAAGCCCTCGGCGCGGAAATGCTGGTACTGGCCAAGGTGCAACCCGATCTAAACGCGGCCAACGCGGCCCTCGACCAAGCGCTCGCCTCCGGCGCCGCGCTCGAACGCTACAACCGGATGGTGGAACTCCAAGGCGGCAACCCGGACCCCGCCGCACTGCCAAAAGCCCGCATGCAAGCCCCACTGGCCGCAACCAAAGCGGGGTTCGTGACCGGCGTCGATGCCAACGCCATCGGACGCGGCGTACTCCTGCTCGGCGCCGGACGCCAACAGTCCGCCGACCCGGTCAACCACGCCGTCGGCATCACCGAACTGGTTAAAACCGGAGACTCGATTCAAGAAGGCGACCCGCTCCTCATAGTCCACGCGGACGATGCAGACACCCTTGCCGCCGCCCTGCCCTATCTCGAACAAGCGTTCGCCATCGGCGAGACCGCACCGGCAGCACGTTCGCGGATCGTCGAACGCATCACCGGATAGTAATTATTTAGTTCGGAATCACGTCCCTATACGCTAATTTTTCTATAGAAATCTGGCGATTTCCTTAGAACTTCTCAGCGTGCACAGAATTTGCACTAAAAATACTAGATCAAAACGCGCGAAATGGGTAGTCTTCTTTCAACCCTATAGAATTATGAAGAACATTACGTTTTTTGCGCTCTTTCCCCTATTGACGTGTTTAGCTCAGGATCTGCCTGTTGATAAATCGATGCCCGTGGCGTCGCAAGAGGAAGAAATCGACAACCGCAACCACAACTTGGCCCTAGCCAGCGTGATCCCGGGAAAGGTCATTCATACAGACCCGATCCCCGAGCCGGAAGAGGAAGACGACGTAATCGACAACCGTGATCCAAACATCCCGCTGGCCAACATGATTCAGGTCCGTTCTGCAGCCGAAAATTCCAATGCGGACTTCGATTTCACCGCCGACATCGCTTCCGCGGCCCGCACGGCTGCGACTGCTGGCATCGATTTCCCGAAGCGTAACTATTCCGCGCCTGAAGTAGCAGCCAAAACCAACATCGAAGACCTGCCCGATGCCATGATTTGGCCCATGGATCAGGAGCCCGTCCTCGCTGCGGACGGCAGCGTTCTCAATCGGCCGTCGTTCAACGACCAACCGCGCTCAAACCCGCAACCGGTTCTCAACCCAGCGCCTGTCTTCCGTTCGCAATCGACCTTCTCGCCATCAGATTTCGCCGCTCAACCGATCCCCGCAGCACAACCGGCATACACACCCGAACAACCCTTGACCCTGTCTTCGAACGTGACCAAAGGCCCTAGCGAATTCCAAGCCCAAGGCAGCCCTCCGGTCTATCAAAACACCTTGGTCAAGTTCAGCGAGCCTACCAAGCCCACCCCGGTGTCCATGCAACCAGTGAAAAAGAAACTCGGGGCGAAGAGAATTGCCGCACCGAAATTCACCCGCGCCTACTCCGCTCGCCTGAATGCACCGGCGGTTTCCCGCCGCGTCACCAGTTCACCGAGCAAACGGACGGGCACGCTGGCCGAACTGTTTTCGTCGAACCGCTGAAGCCGCGACGGCTTCAACAGTCTGCGATGGGGGAGAAAAAGCCCCAAAGCGGGCGAGACAATGTAGCCCGGGGCAAGCGAATCTCGCTTTGGCGGGATGAGCGCAGCCCCGGGTTGTGGTGGGTGATGAGGTTCCCCAACGGGGGGCGACAATAGGATTTGCCCGAGCTTTTGTCGCACCCCCTTGGGGCGCCTCGGCCAACTCTGAACAATCCCCGGGGTTTCGTTCGTACCTCACTCCACCCGCGGGCTACGTTGTCTCGCCCCTTTGGGGCTTGGCACCAGCCAGCCACCGCGGCTGACCAGTGTGCAACCGAAGCTCGACAGCCTGCTAGCCGAAAAGTTTGTTCATCGCGGCGAGATCGCGGCGAATATTGTCGATCGACTCCTGAAGTAGTTTGGGATCGCGGTGGCTCACGTACTCCATGTGAAGTGACACGGGAACACGCACGTTCGCCTTGCGCAACAGCTTGATGAAACGCGGGTAATCAACCATGCCCGAGCCGAGCGGAACGTTCTTCACCTTCCGGCCATCCCAGGTAAAATCTTTGCAATAGAGCGCGCCGATATGCGGCCGGATTAGTTGGAACTCGGTCGGCCATGAGGTGCCGCCCTCGACCGCCGCGTGCCGGATGTCGAACGCGACGCCCCCATCCGCCACCGGCGTGTCTTCGACCATTCGCTGCAAATCCCAGATCCCAGCGCCAACGTATCCGGCGCCCGCATGATTTTGATAGAGCGGCTGAATCCCGAGCGGTTTGCAGAACGCGACCAAGCCCCTCCACTGCTTAGCGAAGGTTTCTAACTGTCCCAGGATGGCCTGGTCGGCCTTGTATTTATAATAGCGGGTGCGGAAGCGTTTCACTCCGAGCTTCGCCGCAGTCTCGAGCACCTTGCGGTTGATCGCCTCGTCGGCGTTGTTAACGTCGGAGGTGAGAATGGTCATGCGGAGTTTGTGCTTCTGCAACGCCTCCATCTGACGCGGTAGGTCTTCCGCGACGCGTTCGGGGAGAACATGGCCGCCGGGGCGCACGGTTCCCTCGATGCCATCAAAGCCCATCTCCGCCACCAACGCGGCCTGCGCTTCGTAGTCGAGATGCTGCAACGGTTTATTGAACACGCAACATTCACTGGCGACCTCTTGCACTTCCTTGGCCAACATCATCATCGGAGCGAAGCCGGGTAACACCGAACCGAGCAGGCCCGCCTTCAAGACCGAACGCCGGGATGATGATTCGGAGCGAACACAGCGATCAGGCATGGAACTCATGGCCGCAGATAGTCCGGAATTTCAACGCCTTCTTCGGTCAGCGTCTCAATGCTAGCGGGGGTCAGCGGGATTGGTAAAGGAGGCTGCCCTTTACGCAAACGGTCCATCACGTGCGGTTGTAGGCGTGCGATCGTTTCCGGATTCAAGCCTTGAAAGACACGGGGGGCTGGCCAAGGCGCCTGGCGTTGCACCATGGGTGCGCGGGGTGGGCGGGGTGCGCGCGGGACGACTTGTGGCGCGGGCACAACTTGGGGAACTGGAAAGGTCCGAGGAACATTCGGTTGGGCGAACAGGTTGCCGGGAATGTGGGACACGGCGGGCACGGTTTTCTTCGGCGGATTTTTTCGTTCGACGAAAACGAGACGCCGCAGTTCTTCAATGGCCTGGGTGCTCTCGCCCGGTATTTGTACTTCATTTTCGCCGAGGCACAGCAGCGGGAGGGCCGCTCCAAGCACCAAAATCATCCAGATTCTCATGGTTAAGCATACCACGGAAATCGTGCTTGGCAGGTGCCAAAGCGGAGAAAAGAACTAGCCAAGATCCGGTTGACGCGGCTTGAGCTGCGAACGCAGCGTGTTCAGCGCGTGGTGCAGCCGCGATTTCACCGTGCCGGAGGCGATGTCGAGGCGTCCGGCGATCTCGTTGATTTGCAGACCCTCGCCAAAACGTAAAACGACCACCTCGCGGTGCTTTTCGCTCAGTCCGTGCACCATGTCCAACAAGGCGCGACGCTCCGCCGCCTCGTCACGCTGGGCTGGCGCGACCGGGTCGAACACCAAGGTGTCGTTGGGTTTGCGTTTGCGGATGAGGTCGATGCTGCGGTGTTTGACCACGGTGTAGAGGAAGGTGGTGAGTTTGGCCCGCTTCTGGTAGCGGTCGATTTTCGCAAAAAACTGTCGGAACACGTCTTGGGCGACCTCTTGTGCGTCCTGCGGATTACCGACGAAGCCATAAGCCGTCCGGTACGCCCATTCCCGGTGGCGCAGGTACAAGGCTTCCACCGCGTCCGAGTCACCTTGACGGACGCGGTCAACTAGTTCGGCGTCGGTCGCCTCTTTCGCGCCGGCAGGATCACTCACAGGAGTGTTGTAGCGGATTTGCGGGTTGGATTCGACCGAAACCATCATGCAAATCCATCCGCGCTTGGGAGGCAGGGAACCGCGTGGTCTGAAGATTCTGGAGGGTGCATCAGGCGATATTCGAGGGGCTACCAAGACGGACACGCGGCGAGGCGAATCCTTAGAGAATTGGCGCAAAAAGATTCGGCTCGATGACCGCGACTACAAGAAGCCCGAACGTTTCCCATCGCGCCAAGCCCGAAAAGCGGGCAAGATAAGGCATGCTCGCCTCTTTATATCCGGCCTCGATGGTGTGGATGGTCGCCATGACCATTCTCTGGTTCTGGTTCGACGAACGCAAGCGCCGTGGTGCTGCGGCGCGGGTGGCCGCCCTGTTCGGGGCCGGCTTGCTGCTCTATATTCCGGCGCTGCTCGCCTGCGAAGGCGGTCTCTTGTACAAGCTGGCGTGGATTGTGCCGCGCGACGTGCTCACCATCTTCATCGCCGTCATCGTCTGCGGCTACATCAAACGCAACCGCACCTTCCTCGCCACCTTGGCCGGCTTTCTGCTGTTCGCTTCGGTGTTCTATTGGGGCATGCTCGAACGCGGGGTGCACTTCGCTCAAGGCCTCGAACCCAGCGCCGAGTTGCTCATTGACGTGGCTGCCACCGACACCAACGCCACCCCAGCCACCCCCGCCACCCCCGCCACCCCCGCCACTACCGCCACTACCGCCACCCCCGCGAACATCCTCGCCAGCTTGCAGACCGCCTTTCCCGGACTCACCTTTACCCCGCTGCTCGAAACCATCGCCCGGCCCGACGCGACCGAACTCGACGACTACCTCACCGTCGACATCCCGCGTTCGCGCCTGCACGGACTGAACAAGTTGGTCGAGCAACTCAGCGCCTCACCACTGGTGGATCATGTCGAGTTCAACGAACGAGTCCGGACCCATCAGGTAAAACAACCGGCAAAACCCAAACCCGGCCCGTTCGGTTTCAACGATCCCCGCGCCGGCGAACAGTGGGCCCTGCGCGCGCTGAACCTCAAAGGCTTCACCGACTGGGTTCGCAAACAGACGCCTAAAAAACAAGTGCTACTGGTGATGATCGACACCGGCGTGAACGCCAAACACGAAGATCTCGTCGGCCACTACCACAGCGTCGACAGCGGTTCGGACAGCGATGCGCGCGGCCACGGAACCCACTGTGCCGGCATCGCCGCGGCCGTATCCAACAACGGCAAGGGCATGGCCTCGTTGGCGGGAGGCAAAGACTGGCTGCGAGTCGCCAGCGTGCGGGTGTTCGAAGACAGCGGCTACACCAGCCAGGCGCGGGTGCTCGCCGGCATGGTCAAAGCAGCCGACGCCGGCGCCGATGTCATCTCGATGTCGCTCGGCGGCCCGTCCGAAGAAGGACGCGACCTCGCCTACCAACGCGCGGTCGCCTACATCGTCGACAACGGCGGCATCGTCGTTGTGTCCGCCGGCAACCGCCGACAAAGCGCCCGCTTCTCCTCCCCGGCCAACTGCGACCGCGTGATCGCCGTCAGCGCGATCGCCGCCGACGGCCACCGCGCCCCGTTCTCCAACACCGTCGACGAACTCAAGCTCGGCATCACCGCCCCCGGCGCCTCGGTGCTGTCCACGTTCGGCGACGGCTACCGCGAACTCAGCGGCACCAGCATGTCCGCCCCCTACGTGTCCGGTCTGGTCGCGATGATGAAAGCCCTGCGCCCCGAACTCGGCCCGGAAGAAGCGTGGAAGATCTTGCATCGAACCGGTTCGGAGACGCCCGAGGGCAAAGAAACCGGACGTTTGATCCAGCCGCTCAAGGCTCTGAAAGCCGTCCGGTAGAACCGGTTCGAAGTAAACCGTGCGGCCGGAATGAATTCCGTCAGGACGAACTCAGACTGAAGTCTAGCCAAAGATATTTGAAATTTCGAAGGTCCGAACCCTCTACGACGAACCACGGAGTGGTGGCAAGAAAGTA
>ENA-ORXR01005027-ORXR01005027.1-marine-metagenome-genome-assembly--contig:-NODE-5027-length-10744-cov-12.227899_pt1 | contig 10744 bp, 16 predicted proteins | sample MGYA00237866_ERZ511479 | MGnify/ENA metagenome assembly ERZ511479 | reverse complement strand
TGATCATTCGGTCACCCACTGGGTCATCCCCGTACAACACTGGAGTTGGAGGGGGGGGGGAGGGGAGGGTGTGGCGGCTTATCATTCGGGTACCCACAGGGTCCCCCTCACCTATCTAGAGTCAGATGCGACGCAAGGGCCGAACGCAGTGGCGCTTTGCTTACCTTCTCGAGACAGGTACGCAGAGACTGTCGTGTTCCATCCGAAAAGAGCTCTCCCATCTTCTCAAATACTCCGGTTATCCGTAAGTTTTTCTGACTGTAGTGTGCGATTCCGGGCCGTTCTCATACGAGACATCATTATGTCAAAACTGGTACAGGAATTTCCTCGCATGCTTTTTCCATAAAAGTAACGGGCGCGCTTCAGCAGAAACGGAGAAGACCGCCTACATTTTGGGCGGCTCCTGAGCACAGGAAAATAGTCTTTGTCCGCAGGGGGTGAGACTAAGCCCTCACCTGGGGCCAGTTGCTAAAAACTGGGGTCAGAAGGATAGAGGGCACACACGAAGGCATATGCAAGAGTCGACCCACAGCGGCAAACAAGGCAATCAGAGGAAGCCGATATGACAAGGGACGAAAACAGATCTGTCATGCCAACAACAAACAACCAAAATAATGAGGTACACGCATGCGCGCGCACTCACACACGCCGAAGACATTAAAAAGAAAAGCAGCACAGGAAGAACACGCACGACGTAGAGGTTGAAGAGTTCGGTGCCGAGACGACGAAGCTCAGGTAGAGCGAGTCAACAAACTTTCAACTGGGCTACACGCCCACAGACACACGTGGGGAGAATTCTCCATCAAGGCTCTCGCCGTGATTGCAACGACGCCATCCGTAAGTCCCAAAATGACATCACCTTTGGCACAGGTGTGCGTCCAATTTCCCTCTTTCGAGAGGTACTTTCTTGAACGTGCATCGGCACCGCCAGTCAGGACGTCATCGCCGCTGTCGTGAGGATCTGAACTTCGACGCGCATCCACGACTGTAACGAAAATGCGCACTGTTCGACTGACGCCCATCGGGCTGGAACGATTGGATTTAGATGCAAAAAACACAAAGACGGGCGATTTCCACGCTCGATCTCAGCCCCAAGAAGGAGGTACGATATGCAGCCAGTTGACGAATCAGAACTCTTCTCAAATTGGCGAGACCTGGAGTCTTCGTCCTCAACCCACCACCTTGCACCTCACATTGCTACACCGGTGGGCCAGTGCTGCTCGGACGAGCGTCCGTATTTCCTGGACGAGACGAAATGAGAAGTTTTATTCTTTATGCAAGCAACTCGTTGACGAACGCGTCCACTTGGTCAGGTTCCAAGTCTGAGCCAGGGGCGACGTCCTCTTAGTACTCTCCACTCTCCTTTTTACTGTCAGCCTCCCCCCCCTCGTCTTCCACAGCGCCACGTTCACCACCTCCGCCGCCCCCTGCCGCCCCATGCGCCATAGCCTCAGCATCAAGCTCCTCGCAAAACCGTATCAGCCATATCTCCGTCGAAGAGCGAGCGAAGCTTGTGATGGGATTGCGGCGCCGCAGCGACGCCGCGTTGAACGTACTGCGAGTCAGCTTTTCAACGTGCTCACTCGCCGTACGGCTGCGTCTCGGCGGAAAAATGTGGCCAATTGCCCTAAAAGCACGCTCACCACCCGGTGCAGAAAGAGGCACGCAAAAAACACGAATGGCAATGGGGTGCCATAACGGAAGGCACTCCCCACTTAACCGCCACCAGGTCAAGGGGTGTACCTCTCGGCACGCCTCCTCCTGTTTCGGCTGCCCGAGAAATGCGAGCACCTCACGTAATTCTCTGCGTAGAGCCTCTAGTAGCCCGGAGTCACCGCCTGCGAGTTTCTCAATTGCGGCATCCCGCTGTGCAGGCAGCGTCCTCCCGTCCTCCCCCCAGCGCAATCCCGCAACACGCCCCCGCGCGGGGATCCAAGACCCGTCGAGATAAAATGTATGTGCCGCCATCGGGTCGGAGAACGCACCAAAGCGTGTGGAGATACTACGCTGCAAAGCTTGCCGCGTGGCAGCCGGCAACTCCAGGAAATGCGTGTCGAGCGACGAGCGCTAAGTCGAAATGTGACTGGTATTGCTGCCTTCCCAATTTTGGCCGATCCCGTCGATGTCAAGAAGGGTGATCAACTGTGCGAAACTGTGTCTCAGCCATCCATTCGGCCGGATAAAGTGGATCCGCCAATGGGCAGTTGACCGAGACCCTGTCTTGACATCGACCACATCGGCCAAAATTGGGAAGACAGCAATATAGGAAGACAAAGGCGCCCCATCGCCCCCGATCAATGCGACGACGGCCGCCGACAATCTTAAGAATGGCACGGATTGGTCGATCCATGCCACACTTGCCGCCTCCACCGCCGCTGTCACGCTAGCGGGCACGTCAAACGGATGTTCAGCACAGCCATCAGAAAAAAGGGTGAGCCGCAAAGCAGGCATATGTTCTTGCGCCGCTGATATTGTCACGGCCTGCCCCACCCACCTAGTTCGGCTGAAAGGCTTGAGGGACCGCACACGCCGACCATTGAACGTCATGTTTGACGCCGATTGGGTGTGGAGGGCACCCGCGCGAGCGCACCGGATCACGAATACGGCAGCGCTCACCGCGTGCCGCAAAACTCTGATGAGCAGGGCGACATCTTGGCCGCGTTCCGTGCAACGAGCTTGCCGGCGTGGGCTGGGAAACCGAGGGAGAAGACTGCAGCGCCCGCCTGCACCGTCTCCGCCCGCATGCGGACCATGTTGGACGGGGAGTCCGTGACCAGCATCCGTGGGCCGCGTCCACAGAACCGCTGCATCACTGTCCCGCCTGCGACTTGGGCCTGTGGCAAGGCGGCCGGCATCATGGGCCCCGCCAGCACTCTCGTGAGCGCCGCCCGGAAGTTTTTAGCAGAAGAGGGCTCTGTGCCCAGGCGGTCAGTGTGAATAAGCAAGGGTCGCGGGATGTAAATAACAACGTTTCTTACCCCCTTTTGGTTGAACGTAGCACCATCTATGAAGCCTCTCGGGCGGGAGCCGCCGCAAGATGACGTCTGACCGCATCTTCGGAGCTACGCGCAACCGCAGGAAGGAGCACCGACCAGATAGAGCAACGGGACCCGGGCCCGTCAAACGCTCCGCTCGACACGAGCAAAAACACAGAACGCCAGGCAGCCGTGTCGAAAAGGCCGATCGGCAGCCCCGCCTCAAACACGGCCGTCGCAAACACTGTCCGAAAATGAAGTAGAACTGCGGATGGTACGGGCGCCACAGCCCCCGCACCATTCTAAGACGACCGGGCGGGTCGAAAAACCTCCGCCATCCCCGGGTTGGCCTCAAGCGATGCCGTACAATTCAGTAAATGGTCAACCCCGCGTGTGGCGTTCTTGCCAACGTTCCGCCACCCGCAGGGTGGGCAAAGCATTGTCTGCGTGGCCGGGTCAAAAAAAAATGAAGCTCCATACCTTGCTCGCGGGAGCCATGGTAGAGGAGTGCGAGTGAGAAGGTGCGGTGATGGGGGAACAGCAGAGATAGGTTTTGGGCTCACAGCCGGGGGAGGGAGGTAGAAAGGGAAAAAGGAGCGAGTATGCTGCAGAGGGGGTGGGGTGCGGCCGTCCACCTCGCTCAGCAGAGCCTGTCTGGTCGAGATCGAGAGCTTTCGCGACCCTCGAAGCGCCGTGGAGGCGATTGTGGTCCGTATCTGCCGCAAGATCCTGCTTCGTGGCAGAATTCAAGATCTTCGTTGCATGAAATGTCACGTTGCAGTAATAACGGCCTTCACAGCCCCGTGAGGGCATATTCTCGAAATTTCAGTGAAGTCACGCCACGTGGCGGCAATCAGCGCATCTCTATCCGACACAGCCGGTTGTCGACCATCTCACATGAAATGGAGGGCGATTCTGGCTGGATCCAAAAATGAAGGGCTACTTTTCGGGTTCAACACGAGATTTGTACAGTAATCTGGAGACAGTAGCCACCAGTCTGGGAAGCCAAAGCACCCCGATCTGAGAAACAAAGCGAAGGCGCCAAGTAAACACTCTGAAATGCTACAATCCAATAACCCTTAACGGCCACCGCAGCGGCTGGCCACTGCCACCGCCCTCCGACCGCATTTTGCGCGCCTCTTGTGTATCCGTCGAGACGCGACGGCAGCAGTGCGACCGGCCGCCGCCGGGGCTCAAGCCGCCGGCGTCCGAGCAGCGCTCCACCCAGATTGCCGCCGCCGGGCGGCGGCTATCACTACCTTCTTCCGCCACGGCGGCAGCACGCGATGCCGCCGGCAGCGGCAGGCGGCCGCGTCGCGTGGCCGCCGCAGGGGCCGCGGGTGGCGGAAACATAGCGGGAGGGGTGGTCGGCGCCCCCTGTGACACTGGCGTTCGCCACAGCGGCACCACCTACCCGCCCAACACGGCAGCCGCAGGCGCTCTTGCTGTCCGCCTCTGGCCGCCCGCGGCGGCCTGTAGCCAACGGCCGTGGAGAGGCAATGGCAGCGGGCACACCATCCCGTTGCCCTCCACCACCCTGTGGCTCCCAGATCTCTCCGGCAGCGCGCCGCCGTCAGGATCGCGGCCGGCCACAGCGTCGCCGCGCACCGATCCTCCCCCGCCGCCGCTGCCGCAGTAACCACCGCCGGACGGAGGTGTTTTCCAGCACTGCGCGGTGGGGGGGCGCGTCGCGGTGCGCACCGCAGAAAGGTTTGTAGCGGCGCGGCGGCTGGGGTGGCCGCCGACGACGAGGCGCCGGGTCTGCCGCCGCGACGGCGCCGCTTGATGGACAGGACCGCCGCCATCGGACGCACCAGCGATCGTCTGCCGGGACGGACACGGCGCCCGGCCCAGACCCGTGGAGGCGCCGACGGGTGGCAGGCGGCCACCACGCCTGCCCGCCAGTCGAAGTCCGATGCCGCAGCCGCTGCCGCCGATGCCGCCGCTGCCGCCGCTGCCGCTGCTGCCGCCGCTGCCGCCGCTGCCGCCGCTGCCGCCGCCGTGGCTGCTGCAGCCGCCGCCACCGGTACTGCCAATGCCGCGGCGACCGCTGGCGGTTTGGCACCCGCCGCCGCTGCCGCAACTGTAGCGAGCTGCAACATCAGATAAAAATCGCGGACTCGACGAATCAAGCAATCTTAAAAGTGGCCCCTCATGTCGAAATCACCATTCTCAATAGCTGCTGTAATTTCTGTGCTTTACTGCTATGTCCGCCTTCGCAGCCCTCGGTAGAACTTCAAATCAGCAGGGAGACCGCGAATACAGGCTAGCGCAGCCTCATATAGTACGGAGAGGCTGGCTGGAGGCCAAGCGCCTTCCGGGGTTCTTCCCTCTCCGGGTAGGGGTGGAAAGAGGCCCCCGGAGGCAGTCAGAAGCCGGGCTCAGGAGCATCCTCGAGACGCTTCTCACGGTCTGAAATGTCCCATCTTCTACAGGAAGGATGTACAGTGAGTCTCTGTTTGGGTCTAGAAATCCGCTTGCCAAAAGCTGTTGTTGCAGCCGAGCTATGGCCTGTCAAAGAATAAGCGGCTCCCAGGTGTCTAATAGAATGGGATATATTTTTGTCAAGACCCAGTGTACCGGCTCTTCTGGGTCGCAACCGCAGTTCCAGAGCCTATTGGACTCTTGATGCAAATGCGATCCGCTATTGGTCTTATCAAAAGCAGTTAGCGTCTTCTCCTGCTGCGCCGAGAGCACCTCTCTTTCTCTCGGACCTGCAACGTGGAACGAGTCAACGGCCCCAGCGGTGCCTTGAGAGGGGGGGCGGCTTTCTTTCACGGACCTCTACCTTGGAGAAATCGGCACCGACCGGCCCCTCTTTTCCAAGAGCATCGCGCCCCACGGACTGGCACCGTGCGCCCACGCGCCATGTCGGGAAGCCCCCGTGCCCGAGCCATTGTGGGCGCCCCACGCCCACAAGGTAGGAGGGAAGACTGAGCCAGGCGGGGGGACGGCGTCGGCGGGCCTGTCAGCTGCGCGCTTCGCCATCCTTCTCAGCCGGTAAAAGCATAAGTCACAGCTTCCTCGCCTGTACCTGTAAACAGGGAGGTGCGCTATGCGGTAGCGCGGTGTGCCAGGCGGGCTCCGTCTCCCCTCTGCTCGCCATGCGATCATGCCAACTCCTCCTTATGATAAATGCGGCCTCAGAGGTCTCACATATAGGCCCACACCGACCCGTCAAACGTGGACGCAAATTCCCCTTTGGTAGCACTGTGGTAAAGATGGCATGCGCGGAAAAAAAACTTAGAAATGTGAATATCAGAAACGGAACCCAGAGACGTGGAACGGTCCCCATGCACGTCCAGAGGACGGCGTTTGTGGCGGATGCAAGGGATACCAGTGGGCGCACGACCTCTCAGAACCCAGCTCCAAACTCTTTCGCTCAGTCGTATACACGAGAATTACGTCTGGTGTCCGTTCGAACCCCCCATTTTGTGAAGCACCGCTGCATGACGGCTGCAGGGACGGTACACGAAAACAGGTGCTCTTCTCGACCATGGCGCGGTTGCAAACTGCGGCCGGCGAAGAGAGACGAGCGATTTTTCAACATCCACGGCTGTGACTCACACCCCTCAAAAAGGCAGCAGCGTGGGGGTCGCATTTGGGTCGTGGCGCAAATCGCGTTCGACCACTCATATGTATTCACGTTGCTCAAGATGTGTCAGGGGGTCGCTCTGAGTTCTCAGCGGGTCGCTGTCAAGCACCGACCCAGAAGAGCCACCTCGACAAAAGGTGTATCTCACGCATTAATGCCTGTCGCCGTGGCCCATGTTCAACCGCAACAATAGAGGAGTCAGACAGACTAAAAGAAGAACTTCTTGGCATTAAAAGATAGACCGACTCATCATCTTGAAGATTATGTGCTGCGTATTGCGCATTGAGCACCAGGTATGTGTCTTGAAGGCCGTAAAAAAATATTAGCGTGCTGATTTTTGCAGTGCTTGGGTGCACTTGAGGCTGCACTGTCGATGGTGTGGTGTTGCGTGACGTGGCGACCCCTGCGCAACTGCCGATTGGGCATTGGAGAGCCTCTCGGTCAGCTGTTTGCAAAAAAGGAGCGATATTGAAGCCTTGTCGTACAGCGAGAGATGTGAAGCGCCGGCTCTGTATGCCGGTCCGATTCCAGGAACTTCGTCAAATTTGATGAGGGGGGCTATCGTTCGAATGAGCGTGCCCGCCTTTTTTTGGGCGGCCTCATCGGATCAGATTTGATCCGTGTCATTTGCACGACTTTCCCTCCATGATCCGCTTCGGCCCCGTCTTAACGGCCGGTGTCTGAGCACGAGTTTGGGCGGATTGTAGGCCCGCAAGTCCGTGTCTGAGCACGACCGGGATGTGCCTGTCTTAACGAGATGCATATCAGAGGAGTGCTCGCGAAAAACAAGTAGCCTGCCTTACAGTGGCGTCTCACAATGCTGCATTGCAGCTGATCCGACAGGGTATTGGAGATACGCTGTGGATCGGAGAGAGATCACTTACATCCCCCATTGCTCCCCCCTCCTGCCACGGCACCACCGGCAGACGTACCGATCCAGCGATCCCCTTCACACCCCTGCACCATGCCCTCTCCACGCGTCACACGGCCTTCCCTGGCCGATCGGCGTCTTCGAGAGGCGCGCGGCGTTAGGAGGCTGCGCCGGCCACTTGGTCGTACTCGTGCGCAAACGGCCACTCGAGGCGTATTGCTGGTGAGTATTGCGAGCGTCCTCGTCGTCGTCGACACCGCCGCATGCGCTACGGCGCCCCACATGCGCGAGCGGGCCCCGGATGTGCGATCTCGGATGGACATGCCGTACAACATGGCAGCCTCGTCCGACCTCGACTTTCGCTTGTTGTTTTGCATGAAGCGCGGAGACTTCTGGGCTTTGTTGGGCGTGGTGCGGGACAGGCTTGTGACCAACGAGGAGATGGAAATTTTGTCGTCGGGTCAACCAATACCCGTTGAGTGCCGTCTCGCCATTGCGCTGCGTGTACTGGCAGGAGCATCGTATTTGGACGTCATGCTGGCTTTTGGCGTGGGAAGCAGTACGGTGATTTATGTATGCAAGCAGGTATGTATCCTGCGCCTATCTGTGCGGCGCGGTGAACAGGGGGTGGCAGGCGATTGTGATTTTTTGTTTATTTCTGGTACTTTTTGTGTTTATACTCACACGTTTTGTCCATATTATCTCCCATTGATACAGGTGCTGGGTGCTTTGGACGATGCTGATGAGCTTAAAAATGTCCGTTTCCCTACCTCTTTGGGCGAGAGCCAGCGACAAAGCTATCTGTTTCGGCGGGGCGGGCGCAACCCGCTCATGTTCTGTGTATCGTCTTTGGACGGGCTCGCCATCAAGATCCAGCTGCCACGACTATCGGACGTGCCGTACCCCACCGGATACCACAGCCACGAAGGTTTTTTTTCCGTCAACGTCCAAGCCGCAGTTGGGGCCGACTTACAGTTTCAGTCTCTTTCGGAGGCTACAGCTAGTTCATGCCACGACAGCACCGCCTTCGCGGCGAGCGGTATGGACCAGTATCTGTCCACCGTCATCTGTTTTCCGGAAGGCTTGTGGGTGGCCGCCGACGACGCGCACACGGCGAGAAAGCGGGTGCTCACACCCTGGCCGGGCCGCTCTCTCCTTTGAGAGCGAGATGCCTTTCACCACTGGCAGTCATCGTCATGTATCTTCGTTGGCCAGACCTTTAGACAGTTTTTCGGTCGTTGGGGCATCCTCTGGAAGCCCCTTCGCTTCCCGATTCCCGTCGTGACGCGGACCTTGCGCGTTTGTGCCAAGTTACACAACTTTTTGATCGAGAGTGCCAGTTGCAATGTGAAATCTCCCTTGGAGAACGATGTCGCTGGGGGGTCGGGGGAGGTGCACCTGCAGGGCGATTGTGATTTGGAAGAGACGCGTCGTAATCGCAACCGCGATTCAGTGAAGACCGGCTCCCGTACGGCGAATCCCGGGATCGACACCGACAATGTAACTGCTCCACGACCCGAACTTGCGGGCGGCTGGGCGCGCGCGGCAGCTGGCCGCGGGCGAGCATCGTCGCCTGCCGCAGATGCTTCCTCGGGCGGGCCCGACCGGCTGCGGTATTGGTGAGCCGCGCGCGTCGTGTTTGAGCCCTCGGGCGGGCCCAGCGGGGAAGCCGAGCCGCCGAGCGTCCGACTGTCAACCATTTCCAGGGCTGCGCCGGTTGAGAGCGAGGCCGCGCCAGCCCGGAGTTTGAGGCCAGCGCCTCCATAACGCGCAGGAGACTCCAAGAGTGAGCCGCCGACGGCACACGGGGGAGCACCTCCGAGACCGACCAGCACCCGGCGACCGGCTCCGACCTGCCCGACTCCCGAAGGCGCGCCACTAAAGCCGACCGCACCGCTCGAGCCGACAGGCGTGGACGGACCACCCGCTGACGGCGGCGCCAGCCGAAAGCGAAGCGTGCGCCGGGGTAGGCCGAACCGCGCGTCGCCGTTGTTCTGCGCGTCGTCGTCTACGAGGGCCTCGAGGGTGGCGTCGCTCATGTCCTCGCTCTGCATGACCTCGAGGGCGACGCCCCGCTTGAAAGCCATGGGGGCGCTCATCTTGCCCGACACATCCAGCACGCGCATCACCGAACGCAGGTCCAAAGAGGATAAGCGCATCAGGTGCGTCTGGACCTTGGCGTGGTCAAACCCACCGCGGACGGGACGCCAGCCGGTTGTTGTACCCGTGGAAGGCTGCATCGGGGCGCAAGATGTATAGCCCATCGCGGTCGGGGGTAGAGGGGTACACGGGGAAGGGGGGACTGGGGATCCAACCGGCTCGTCCGAGGCGCGCGCAGCGGCGCCGCCAGCAGGGAGCATTACGGGTGAGGGGGTGGCTGAGGGCGGGTGGGGGGGGACAGCAGGGGTCCGACCAGACGATCAAGGGGGGTGCTGACGTTGGAGGGGGTGGGGTGGAATGGGTCCGTCACGACCAGAAGAAACTGGGACAGGGCACAGGCGGGGAAATCGGAAGCACAGTGCGACCGGATCACACCCCGGTGGGAGGAGCGGAAGAACACATGCCCACGACTGCGTGTCTCGGTACGCCGCGTCCGCGGCTATTGCGTGCATACCTCTGATTGTGGGCGTACCGTTGGAAGCGCAGGCGTGCTGGAGGCTGATTGGCGATTCCCAATCGGAAGAGCAGCTTGCATCTCTGGCAGGGGGGCTTCCGCTCGACAAGCGTAAAGTTCGGATTGTCTGCACGTGTTTGGAGTGCTCGGGAAAAACAGAAAAAAACCGAGCACGCGTGTCTAGCACGCTTGCAAGTTTGCCTAAGTGCTTGTCAGTCACATCCAATTCCGAGTGTGCGGAAGGTGTTCGATCGCTCACCCAGAACGAGCAAAGGTTTCCCATTGGTCAGACACGCCTGGGCGTGTTTGGGACTGGCTCAAACACGTCCGTTTAGAAAGGGCGTCAATCGGAATAGTCTGTGCGCGACAGTGGACAGAGCAGCAACCCACGCGTCGCGTGCAGCGCACTGCTTCGCCTACTGGACATACACCTGCACGCGCCGTCGCCCCCGCCCCCCTCCCCTCGCGGGATATCCGTGCGCGCCCCTTCCCCATTCCCCACTGTGGGGACCGGGCGGCGCGTGTCATCCCCCCACCCCCCCCCGCTGTGCGGGCTCACCCCGTGGACATATCCAGCAGTGGAGAACCATTATCAAGCTGTTAACGAGGTATGTGTAGCGGTTCTCGGCACCACCACTTTGGTTCGTCGTCCAGCCGAAGTGACCTCTTGATCAGCTCGGTCCGTCGAA
>ENA-ORXR01005026-ORXR01005026.1-marine-metagenome-genome-assembly--contig:-NODE-5026-length-10748-cov-3.568550_pt1 | contig 10748 bp, 5 predicted proteins | sample MGYA00237866_ERZ511479 | MGnify/ENA metagenome assembly ERZ511479 | reverse complement strand
AGTTGCAGGTTTTGAGAATGTAAAATTCTTACGTTATGGTTATGCTATTGAATATGATTATTTTCCGCCTACACAATTAACACACAGTTTAGAAACAAAATTGGTTAAAAATTTGTTTTTTGCTGGACAAATTAACGGAACTACGGGTTATGAAGAAGCAGGAGCTCAGGGTTTGATGGCGGGTATAAATGCAACTTTAAAAGTTCAGAAAAGACCTCCTTTTATTTTAAAAAGAGATGAAGCTTATATTGGTGTATTAATTGATGATTTGATTACTAAAGGTACAGAAGAACCTTATAGGATGTTTACCTCTAGAGCTGAGTACAGAACGTTATTAAGACAAGATAATGCAGATATTAGATTAACCCCTTTGTCCAATGCTATTGGTTTGGCGTCTGATGCGCGTTTGGTTAGAGTTCATGAGAAAATAAAAAAGTCTGATTTGCTAGTTTCTTTTTTAGAGAAAACAAGTATCAAACCAGAGCACGTAAACCCTATTTTAGAAAATAAAGGTTCTGCTATTGTCAATCAATCTGTAAAAATGTACAAGGTTGCCTCACGTCCTCAAATTGATTTTACAGACGTTGTTCAGTTTCCAGGTGTTGCCGATTTTATTAGAGAACATGATATGGATAGCGAGGTTTTAGAACAGGCAGAAGTTAAAGTAAAATATGCTGGTTATATTCAGAAGGAAAAAAACAATGCTGATAAATTGCAGCGTTTAGAGAATATTTCCATCCCTACTAGTTTTGACTATTATAGAGTTAAGTCTTTGTCAACAGAAGCACAACAAAAATTAACTAAAATTCAGCCTGTAACTATATCACAAGCAAGCCGAATTAGTGGAGTTTCACCATCTGATATTTCAGTTTTGTTAGTGTATATGGGACGATAAATATAAAAAGTTCCACGTGGAACTTTTTATAATATTTAAACTGACGCTTTTTAAAGTGTCAGTTTTTTTTATTCTTCTTTTTTGATTGTGTGATTCTATAAAACGTAAATAATATTTTTTAGTATCATAAATTACTCCTAATAAAAGCTACTTCAAGAGTTTCTAAAAAGATTTAAATAATGATAGCTATTATTATTCTACATATAGGGTAGAGGTAAAAGCTAATTAACTATCATTTTTAAAATATAATTAAGAGATGTTTTTTATACAAATCAATATTTTTTGAGTTTTTTCTAAGTTTAATTATTTACATCTATTTTAAAATAGAACAAGTGTTAAATATAAAACTAGTTATGATGAGGCTTTATTATTTAACAGGTATTTCCACAAACATGGTATGATTTTGATTATTATAAAATTATGATCGTGTGAAAAGTAATATCTTTTTATTACGTATCAACCTTAGATCAAGTGGTTGCTGATGACTATTTGCTGAGTTTTTTTTAATAGTTTATAAAATTTTGTCAAAAGAAAAAATATATAATTAGAATCTTATTTTAGATATACGTGTTGTTTAATTTACCTTAAATTAAAAAGATAATAAGAATACTATGATTGCTTAAAATCTAAAATTTAAGTACAAATTTAATAGGATGATAATAGAATATATGTGCAGAACTTTTAGCTGAGGAAAGTCGATAAATATAGGTGTATCCATAAAAAGTTGTATGTTACTGCTGATGAAAATAAAAATCAGGAGTATTTACCCTAAAATAAATTATCAATTTAATAGCGAATTTTTGAAGATGTTTTAGATATTATTGGCGTAACTAAAAAGATATTCTTAAAACAAAAAGGATTGAAATTTTAGGAGAAAGAAATCTTAAAGAGTATATAAAACAAGTAATTATATTTTAAAATAAACTTAAATACATAGCCTGATAGACGCTACTAAGTAAAAGCGAAACTTTTTTATAGAAATAATAAGGTAATTTTATAGGGTACCATCAAGATAAAAAAGCAGAATTAAAAATGCACACATTAAGTTTTACGGAAACCCTCTGTAGCAACTTATATTAAATTACTGATTGGGTTGTGTTCAATTCTGATTGCTAAATTTCATGAATTAATACATTGTAGAAAAAACCTGTTGTGAATCTGTTTTAGGATATTAAGTTTTTTTGTTGATAGTATAGATCATTAAAATCTACTACAAGTTTTTTAAAACAAATTGATAGATAAGAATTTTAGTAGATAGGGTAGTGTATCTATAATTTTTTACATTTCTAGTAAAAGCTGAAAAATTTAGATAATTACATATTCCAAAAATCTAAACTAGAAGTCTTGTTTTGGTATTATGTAAAATGCATTGATACTATAGTTTTTAATAATTAAAATAAAAGCAATAAATAACAGATTAAGGTATATTTGCAAGAGTATTTAGCAAGATTGCAAAGTATTTGTAGATTTATTGTTTAACTTAAATCCTATTTTTAGGTGAAAATCAGTATAAAATAATGGCGCTAGAATTGTATTTAAAAACCAAAGATTACTCTATCTCTAAAGAGAATTTTGAATTGCTTTTAGATGATAGAATTGATTTGTTAATCACAAATCCAAGACCCAAGAAAGAACTATTAGGAAAGTATTACGAAAGTGAAAATTATAGATCTCATTCCGATAGTAAAAAATCTATCACAGATGTAGTATATAATATTGTTAAAAAATACTCGTTAAATAAAAAATTAGAATTAATAAATTCTTTGTCTGTTGAAGATAAAAAGGTTTTAGATATTGGTTGTGGAACAGGAGATTTTTTAAATATCTGTCAACAAAATGGTTGGAAGGTTTCTGGAATAGAGCCTAGTAAAAATGCTAGGGACAAAGCTTTTGAGAAATTAGAAAATGACACATACATTTACACCAATATTCATGCTTTTTTTGATGATAATTATGCTAAAAAAGAAAAAGAATTAGATTACAAACAAAGTTACAAGCAAACAAAACTATATCATCATTCTGAACATATAACCAAAAATATTGAAGAAGAAATTTTAAAGTTTGAGGATAATGAAAAATCAAATAACAAGAACCCTTACCAATTTGATATTATTACCATGTGGCATTCTTTAGAACATGTGCACGATTTAGATATGTATATTTACAGATTGAAACAATTATTAAAACCTAATGGAACACTAATAATTGCTGTGCCTAATTATAAGAGTTTCGATGCGAATTATTACAAACAATTTTGGGCAGCTTATGATGTTCCAAGACATTTATGGCATTTTTCTCAAACATCAATGCATAGACTTTTTGGAACAGAGTTTCTAAAAATCGTAAAAACAATTCCAATGAAGTTTGATGCATTCTATGTTTCCTTATTAAGCGAAGAATATAAAACAGGTAAGAAAAATTTTATCAAAGCAATTTTTAATGGCTTTAAGTCAAATAACTCTGCAAAACGAACAGGAGAATACTCATCTTTAATTTATGTCTTAAAAAACATGAAAAACGATGAATAAACGCTTTTAAGATAATAACTGATGACTTTTTTATTTGTATATATCTAAATCCAAAAAAACCTCTTAAAAATAGTTTTAAGAGGTTTTTTTATTGTGCTAAAACTTATTAAACTATTATTAGTTATAAGTTTTAGCTATAACGAAGAATTATAAATTTAGGCAATCCTATTTTTACATTTTTTTCATGGATATAAAAAGTGTTATAAACAAGCTCACCAACTATAATTTTATTTTAATTACAAGATTAATAAAACAGATATTACGATTTTTGAGAAGCTAAAAAAAACACAGAAACCAGTAAATTTTAGTATCAATTATTTTAGTATTTATAATAATTAAAGCTCACGTTTTTAATTTATATTTTCAAAAGAAAACAGTCAATGTGAACTAATATTTTTTTCATTTAAAATATTTAAATTCTGAATGAAAATTAATGTAGTGTGTTTTACTTTTTTAATAGTAAAACAGTACAAATATTTTGGATTATTATGCATTTTTTTTACTTGTGGTTTATCTATAAAATAAAACTAAATTTTGTTATTATGCATGTAAATAAATATGTAAAACAGAACCTCAAATTCTAGTTTAGATTCGGTTATATACAAGAATAACATTTGTTGCTTTTACACATAAATTTAGAATAATCATAAGCTGTTTAAGAGTATATAAACGGTACCTATTTATACAACCAATACAAATTCATTTTTTTATAAGAATTAATTAAGTTTTGTACTAACTTAAAATACAAAGTAATATGTAAATCCTCATGTTGTAAATTACTTAAAAGTATCTGGTTATTCTTTGTTTCAATATACGTATTCAATACATCGCTACTGTACATTAGGTATACTAAAATATACAAATATTTAATAGTATAGAATAAGCGATGTTAAAATTAGAATCGTTGAATAAATAATACGTATCAATACATATAAATGTGTTTCTATCTTAATAAATTTTAATTTTTTTAAAAAAAATATTTGTTTACTGAAAAGTGAAAATTAGTTTGTAAAAAGTATTTGTTTTTTGATCTTAAATTTATGTTGTAACCCTCTTTTTTTGCACAAAATAAATATGATTTTAAGATTCATTATTTTTCGTTGGTAAACGAAAAATAAAAGTGTTTTTAAAGTTAAAATTTTGTCAAATTTTCATGTTACAAATCATTTTATTTAATTTATTTCAGATCAAATATTTATTATAAATTAGCAATTCCAAAAAGTTCTTTGACATATTTAATTTTACTAGAAATTTTATTTTTATAAAGAAGATTCCATTGTAAAAAATCACAATCAAAATTTTAAAGTTTGAGATAGTTCTAATTGTAATTTATTTTCAGTTTTAACCTTCAATTTCAATATTTTTTAATTCACAAAATAGGAATTTACCACTCAAAAAAAAGTAAAAACAAACACACAAAAATAATTTATTTTTACGATTTTAAACTCGTTCTGTAAGATCTCTGTTTTTAAAAATATATGAATATCCATTCACATCTATTTTGTTGTTGGATCTAAAAACAAAATGGGTTTTGAAAGTTAAAAATTACAATTAAATTTTCATGGAATTTTTAAAGATTAAGATGTTTTTCATGGATGCTCAATTATGAATATAATAGATAAATAAAGAGTCTATATTTCTTATTTGAATAATGTTACTCAAAAAGATCTTTGATATGTTTATTTTCATTACAAAATCTATTTCCATTAAGACATTATCTTGCCGTAAAAAGTAAAAACAAACACGCAAAAGTTATTTATCTAATTGAATTTAAATTCGTTTTGTACGAGCCCTATTTTTCAAAAAATAGAATATTTATTTACATCCATTTTTTCTATTAGATTTAAAAAATAAAATGAGTTTTGAAAGTAAAAAATTACAATTAAATTTTCCTGTAATTTTTAAAGATTAAGATGGTTTTTATGGATGATCAATTAGGATCATAATAGATAAATAAAGAGTCTATATTTCTTTTTTGAATAATGTTACTCAAAAAAGATCTTTGACATGTTTGTTTTCACTATCATTTCTATTTCTATGAAGTCGACTATATTGCTTATAAAAGCAAAAATAAGCATACAGAAATTATTAATTTTACGAATTTAAATTCGTTTTGTAAAATCCCTAATTTTCAAAAAATTAGAATATTTATTTACATCTATTTTTGTTGTTAGATTTTAAAATAAAATGGGTTTTGAAAGTAAAAAATTACAATTAAATTTTCTTGGAACTTTTAAAGTTTTACATGGTTTTTATGGATGATTTTACACATTAGAAAAGAAGAATAATTACTAAGTATTTTTAATTTATTTTTAGATTGTAACTTCATTTTAAAAAGTAGTTATACATATTAAATTTTAATAAATTTTTGTTTAAAAAAAACAAGATTTTTCAGCCTACAAAAAAGTAAATATTAGCACACAAAATTATTTATTTATTCTATTTTAAATTCGTTTTCTAAAAGCTGTTTATTTTCAAAAAATAATACTTTTTTCACATTACTTTTAACGATTAAATTATAAAAAATAAAACGGTTTTTAAAATCCAAAATTACAATTAAAATTTTGTGTAATTTTTAAAGCTTCATCTCGTTTATCTTGAATTACAAACATGTTTTTATTTGTTAACTACAACAAATAAAATATATTAATGTTTACTTTGAATTTAAATCCTCATAAAATTGTAAATATTGTTGGTTGTTAGGTTCTGTTTTTAAAAGTTTTTCTGCTTGTTTTTTTGCCAATACATATTGCTTGTCCTCATTGTAAATATAGGCAAGTAAATAAATCAAATTGGTGTTATTATTTGCTTGTGTTAATTTTTTAAGTAGTTCAGTAGCCTTTTTTACTTCTTTATTTTGAAAATATAATAATGCCAAATTATAAGCAACCCTGTCTTTATTTGGTAACAGCTTTAATGCAATTTCCAATTGATAGATAGCTTTTTTTGGTTTTCCTAGTTCGTTTAATAACAAAGCATAATCAAAGTTAATCAAACCAAAACCAGACTCTTGCTCTAAAATAACTTTGTAAGTCTGTTCAGCTTGTTTTAATTGCTTGTTTTGGTAGTATAAATTTGCCAACTTGGTACGAACTATATTGTTAGTTGGGTCTACTATTAAAGCATTTTCTAAAGTTTTAATAGCACTTTCTGTTTTACCAATCCTTATATAATATTCTGCACGCTTTAGCTTTCCTCCAGAAAATTCTCCAACAGCTTTTAAGTTGTTTGCAAACTCAATTTTTACTTTGTTGTAAAAAGGTTTGTATTCTTTAGGAATTTTAGAAACAGACAAACCACTCATTGCTAAAAAGGCTTTTACTCTAACTGCTCTTTTAGTATCCTTTAGTAAAGGAAGAATAGCCTTGTAATACTTTGTTCCTGCTTTTAGTTTAAATAGTAAATCTACAGTAGCTCCTTTAACCAATGGAGATGTATCTTTTAAAAATTGTAATACATTTTTAATATCCACTGTATGAGTATAGTTTGTTAAATTTGCTATAGCAGAAGCCCTTGCAATGTTAGGGTAATTGTTGTTATTCGCCAAGGCCATCAAGCTATCCTTTCCTCCTATTTGTCTTGTAATACCGGGTGCTAGTTTATCAGAAAAATGATTTTTTTTAGGTTCTCCGTAAAACTTCACAAAATTAGTAGCTGCCCATTGATTGGTTTTGTCTTTATGACATCCTATGCAAGCATTTGGAGTGTTATATTTTAAGCTTAAATCTGGTCTAGGAATTCTAAAACTGTGGTCACGTCTAAAATCATTTCCCATATAATGTTTTCCAGGCATATGGCAACTAATACATAATGCGCTCTTTGTATCCATAGGATGTTTATGATGACTTTTTGAGTTGTATTTTAACCCTTCATGGCATTGTAAACATAATTTGTTACCATTAAATTTTAGTTGGGTAGAGTGTACATTATGGCAGTCTTTACAACTTACACCCTTATGGTACATTTTACTCTGTAAAAAAGATCCGTATACATAAACTTCATCTAAAATCTGACCATCGGCATGGTATATATTTTCTTTAATAAGTTGTGGAAAATAATGATCTAAAAAGGTTCCTTGTGGTGTGTTAAATGGTGTTATGTTTTCACGTCTTGCATGGCACCTCGCGCAATTATCCACCAATTCTTTAGATTCTAGATTAGTCATTTGCATAGAACCTTCGTTTTCATACATTTCTCCCTTCTTTAAAGCACGGGAAACATGTTCTCTTCCTGGACCATGGCAAGCTTCACAACTCACATCAATATTGGCAAAATTAGTTTTATAACTGTGCTCTTTTTCGTTGTAATTTTTTTTAACATTCGTGCTGTGGCAATCTGCACACATGGTGTTCCAATTTAATCCTCCTCTACTCCAATGTAACCATTCACCATGTACTACTTTAAAATCTGGATACAAATCATACCATTTGTTTTTTACGGTATCAAAAGCAGTTCTTAAACATTGGTATTGCCCATCGGGAAACAAAACAATATATTGTTGTAAAGGACTAATACCAAAAGTATAGACAATTTCATAATCATGATTTTTTCCATCTCTACCTTCGGTATTTGCATAAAATTTTCCATCCTTCTGATAAAATGTAGAAACTACTCCTTGACTTTTAAACTCTTCTCCCTCAAACGGAGCAATAATAGTAGCTCTAGAGGCTTTCTGCATAGATTTGTCGTGATGCGAACCCTCCCAATCTTTAAATTGATTAGGATGACATTCTTTGCATTTTTGACTTCCCATATAGTGTTTGTTGGGAATACTATCGGTATTGGTAAAAATAGACATAGGGTCTATTTTGGTGTAGGTGTTTTCTTTTTTAGAATTGCAAGAAATAAAAATTAGGAAGCCAAATAGAATAAAGTATGTTTTTTTCAAAAGGAACAATAATTTTAATTATTTGTCAGACTTAGCACATCTAAATCCTATATTAAATAATGAAGTTTCTTTAGAGTTTTGAGCTCTAAAGGTATTTGTATAACTTAATTTTAAAGCATCGTCATACATAAAAGAACCACCTTTGGTAACCACAATACTATTGTCTATGTTAAAAGGAATATTTTTATTGTGGGGTGCAAAAGTAGTACTAGTCCATTGCCAAACATTTCCAACTAAATCGTTAATTTCACTTTCGCTTTTGGGATAAGAACCCACAGGAGAAGTGAACAAATATCCGTCTTTTACATTTTGATTTTCAATACTGTTTCCATCCCAGGTATTGGCCATTATTTTGCCTTCTTTTAGAACTGTATTTCCCCAAGGATATTTTAAGTTTTTATCGTTTTTAGATGCAAATTCAAATTCTTTTTCAGTTGGTAATCTCTTCCCAATCCATTTTGCATAAATATTGGCATCGTTCCAGCTTACATGTGTTACAGGGTGGTTATCTTCTGCTTTAGGAGCGTTAATTCCAAAAGGATACTCCCATGTGGCTCCTTTAATTAACATCCACCGATAACTCTTAAAATTAAACACTCCCGAATCTCCAAAATTTTCTGCTTCTGTTACATAATTGGCCGCTTCTATAAATTTTCTAAAATCGGCTACGGTCACTAAATTAACATCTAAATAATAAGGAGCTGTAGTTGTTTCATAAGCTGGAGCTTCAATAGGAGTTCTATCATTAGAACCCATTGTAAAAGTACCTCCCTTAAAATAAACCATAGCAGATGTATCTACTCTTTTTACGGGTTTATTTTTTATACCAGTTTGTTGTATACTGTTTTTTTGAGCAGAAGTTTTATGTACATTTTTTTTGCAGGAAGATAAAAAAGTAATAAACGCAAGTAGTCCTAAAAAGTATTTCATTAAATATTAGTGTTTAAATATGTGCAATATTATCTATTTATATCTAAAATTTTGGTAAGAACTAATAATAAGATGCTATTTTTGTTTGAATATTAAGATAATTTAATCAAAGGGCATTGAGATGTTAGAAGAAAAACAATTAAAATACGATACAGCGTATCTTAAAATGTCATTTGAATGGGCAAAATTATCACACTGTAAGCGTAAAAAAGTAGGTGCCTTAATTGTAAAAGATAGAATGATTATTTCTGATGGGTACAACGGAACACCTTCTGGATTTGATAATTGTTGCGAAAACGATGACAATGAAACCAAATGGATGGTTTTGCATGCAGAAGCCAATGCTATTTTAAAAGTTGCAGCATCTACACAGTCCACAGAAGGAGCTACTTTGTACATTACTTTGTCACCTTGCAAGGACTGTAGCAAACTCATTCATCAGTCGGGTATAAATAGAGTAGTGTACGCTAAGGAGTATAAAGATACCACAGGAATAGATTTTTTAAGAACAGCAGGTGTAGAATTATTGAAATTAGATATTGATGAAGCAAAGTAACAACATTCCAATTTATATAGGTTTATCCATTGCATTTGGAATTATTTTAGGAAGTTTTTTTCAGATAAGTAATAACGGAGAAATATACAATTCATCAGGTAAGAGAGATGCATCAAAATTAAATTCAGTGATCAAATACATTGAGAGCGAATATGTAGATGATGTAGACTTAAACAACATTACAGAAAATGTAATTAGTGATATTTTACAAGAGTTAGACCCACACTCTAGTTATTTGCCAAAAGAGCAACAACAGTACACGCAAGAAACCATGAATGGAAACTTTGTAGGTATTGGAGTTCAATTTGCCATTAAAAAAGATACTGTTGTTGTTTTAAAAGTACTGCCAGATGGACCAAGCCAAAGAGCAGGTCTTAGAGATGGTGACAGATTGTTAACCGCAAATCAAGATACCATTTATGGCAAAAAATTAAATTCTAACGATATTGTTAGCAAGTTAAAAGGAAAAGAAAACAGCCAAGTATTGGTAAAAGTTCATAGACCAGGAGAAAATAATATTATAGATTTTAACATTACAAGAGGTAAGGTAGCTATTAAAAGTGTACCCGTTTTTTATAAATTAACAGATAGTTTAGGGTATATAAAAGTAGATAGGTTTGCCATGACTACTTATAAAGAATTTAAAACAGCCTTGGATTCTTTACAAAAAGACGGAATTAAAGACTTGGTGTTAGATTTAAGGGGTAATCCTGGAGGTTATATGCACATTGCAGATAAAATAGCAGATGAGTTTTTGTCAGATGGACAATTAATTGTGTATACCAAAAACAAAAAAGGTCGTCAAAGAAATTCTGTAGCTACTCGTAAAGGTTCTTTTGAAAAAGGGCATGTTTACGTACTAGTAGACGAAAATTCTGCTTCTGCAAGTGAAATTGTTTCAGGAGCTTTACAAGACAACGACAAAGGAACTATTATTGGACGTAGAACTTT
>ENA-ORXR01005025-ORXR01005025.1-marine-metagenome-genome-assembly--contig:-NODE-5025-length-10748-cov-12.014432_pt1 | contig 10748 bp, 10 predicted proteins | sample MGYA00237866_ERZ511479 | MGnify/ENA metagenome assembly ERZ511479 | reverse complement strand
CCCCCCGCCCCCCAGCGCAGCGTCAGCGCGTGCCACGGCACGCCCGCCGCCACCGACGCCGCGTCGACCGCGTCGAGGACCCCCTCCGCGAGGGCGTGGCGCGCCATGGCGCTGCGCCACAGCCCCTCGTGGCGCTCCGAAACGCTCAGGGGCCCAGCACGGTGTTGTCCGGGGACATGCAGCCGGCGCCGCGGCAACAGCCCGTGGCTAGTGCGCTATGTCACTCGTGAGAGCCAATGAGAGCGCAAGGACATGAAAAATAGGGCAAGGCGGCTGCGCTGCCTCAGAGACCTCGTGCCGGCCTGTTCGATTCATCCTTGCGCGCCACCGGCCGGACTCGCCATCAACCACCTGATTTTAACTGCTATCTCAGACCGTGAGATCTCTCATTTCGAGCGCCCGTGGACGCGCCGATCCTGTCTTCGCCCAGATCCATCATCAGCCAGAATATATTCATTCAATATGTGCAAAAGATAATCAAAATCGGACCAATAGAATATCCGATTACAATAGTGATATCTACTTCGTCCAGCGATCCCAGATCTGAATTCGGATATGTGCCCCTGTCAGAAACTCAATCCAGAGTGCATGTCGGGGAATGCTGAATATATTCTAATCCCACGAGAAATACCTGTTTCATAAGCCCCTGACCCCGACTGCGACAAGGAACAGCTTGTCCAGGCCCAACGAGGCCACGATGCCGTAGTTGTGCAGGCTGAACAGCAGCACCTCCCCCCCCCCCGTCGGGGCGCCCGGCATGCCCGCGGAAGCCGCGACGGCAGCCGCATGACAGCGGAAACGGGTAGGCTCCCGGCGGGCGCGGTCACCGAGGCGGTGCCGGCGCCCACCTCCGACGCGCTCCCCGTTGGCGGGGGGGTCGGCCGGCATGCCATCCCCACCGCACCACGGCATGGGAGCGGAGAGGCCCAGGGCCAGAACCGACGCGGCAACCGGTGTCATCGGCGAGGGGCCCGGACCGTCCGCGGGCAGCGCCTGGACAGGGGCCAGGTCCGGGCCCCCGGACGATGCGCGGTGGACCCCCCCCTGGCCGTGCCAGGACCCGAGGGCAGAAGGCGGGCGCCGGCGGGAAACCCGCTGCGGCCCGCCGCTTGCGGACCTGACGCAGGCGGCTCGCCGTGATGTAACAGTGCCGGTGTGCCTTGAGGCGGACAACGTCCGTGGGCTGCCCACTCGAGGGGCTGTCCCTTACGCGTTTCCCTGGGCGTGGCCGGTGCGCCCACCGTCATCCTCCCCCGCGGACCACTCCTCGGAGGAGCTCCCGTCGTCGTCGGCTGGGCCGTCCGGGTAGGCCCGGTCGTCGGTTTCCACGGCGTGGACGAACGAGGCGGCACCCGGCGGAGCGGCCCCGGAGGCGGCCACACCCGGCGGCGGAGGCGCGACCGGCGACCCGCGCCCAGAGGCAGGGGCGGGGGCGGCGCGGGACCTCGCCCGCTCCGGTGCGCCGCGACGGCCTCGCGCAACGCGCGCCCGTGCGCCCGGACTTCGGGGGACTCGGCAGGGCACTCCCACACCCAGTGCCCTAAGTGGCCACAAAAGGAGCAGGCGCCCCGCCGCCGCGGCGCAGGCGTCAAATCGGACGTACCGGCGCCTCCACCGCCGGGTGGCGTGGGTGCCCCGCCTCGCGGGAACAGGGGGGGCCGGTCGGAGTACAGCAACACGGTACCGGCACGAGACGGGACCGGGGTCCCCGGCGCCAAGGTGCCGCGCCCGCGGCCCACTCTGGTGTGGATGGGGTACATCTTTGGGCGTCCACCCCACGCGGGTTGTTGTTGCCAACCCGACGCGGGCGGCAGTCTGTCAACCGGCAGGACCGGGGCGTCCCCGAGCGGTCCGTGCTCTGGGGGCGTCACCGACGCGGCCACGACGGCGGCCCACTCAGCGCGTTCCGCCTCCGTCCCGTAGTCCATGACGTCCAGGGCCGCGGCGGCAGAGGCGGCTCCCACTGGGAGGGCCACCGATGCGGCCGTCCGAGCGCGTCGGGGCTCCCGCTCTTCGCCCCCGGCGGACGGGGAGGTGCTCCCCTTGGGCTTGGCCTGGAGCTTGACCCCCAGGACCTCACGGGTGGCGGCGCCCGTCTTTGGAAGGAACTTGCGCAGCTAGGGGAAGGTCCGGCCCTGGGTGTCGAAGTTCCGGTCCAGCGCCCGGACCTCTCGTCCGAAGTCTTTGAGTAGGATACTTTTGAGTTCGGCCTCTTGCAGGACCGAGCCTAGGGCACGGTTAGCTTCGAGGATGCGGTTCGCAAACTCGTGCTCGTCCTCCCACTTCTCTTGGGTCTCTTGCATGAGCGACTACAGGTGGTCCACCAAATCGTCACCATCGAGGTACTCGTTGAGTAGGGCGCGGACCGCGCGTTTGTATGTGAGCAGCCGCTAGGCGTGAGTGTCCTTAGCGCGCTGGAGCACCCCGAGCACCTTGCTCGTGACGAAGTACTGCAGCAGTGTCACTGCCGTCCCCTCGTTCGGGTCGCTGCCGTCGCATGCCGTCTGGAAGTTCCCAAGGAACATCACAAACCCCAGCGGGGTATCGCCCGCGAACCGCCTCGAGGTGTGAATCAAGGCCTTGACGTCCGCGCGGATGCCGCGGATGGAGTTACCGCGCGGCAGGTGCAAGCGCCCCCCCCGCTGCGTGAGACGGTACCGTGCCGGTGACAGGAGCCCCTTGAAACGGGGGTCAACCACGGTGTCCTCGCGCTGCTCCCGTCGGAAGGCGAGCAACGCCTCCTGCACCAGGGCCCGTTGCGGGCGCCTCTCAGCCGCGCGAGCCCGTCGTCGACGGCGTAGCATCCCATGGTCGCCACCGCTGTCCGCGGTTGATGTCGAGCTGCCGCTGCTCTTAGTCGAGTCCGTCCCACTGGGGTCGGAAGAAGAGCCCGGCGGGCTGTGCTCGCTCTCCGTTTAGGAGGAGGGCCCCGATGATTCGGGAGACTTGTCACGTCGCGAGGGACGCTGACGGCGAAGCTCCCTACCGGTCCCGTCCCTCGGCGTCCGCGCCGCGGCCGCCTGCCGCGAGCGCGACCGCGGAGACCGGCCGGTACGGGTGGCGGCCACCGTCAGGGCGGACGCCACGCCGGCGCAACCCGCACCCCGGGACGACCCCACGGGTGTGTCCGAGCCGTGACCCGGGGCCGCCGTCGTTGCCCGCGCTCTCCGACCTCGGGGACGGCCCCTGGGCCGCCGCGAACGCCGAAGCGACGGCCGCACTGCGCCGAGGTGCCGGGGTTCCATCCGAAGCTGCGGTGGACACCTCCTCCGCGGCATCTGGGAAGACCTTGGCCAGGTGGCGTAGGCGTGCGGTGTCGGCCGCTGGCCGCGACAACCCGTGGGTGGCAGCGCCCCTGACCCCGTGTAGGCTGAGTCCCGACCCGCCCGCCGCCGTCGGCGGGTCCAGGGACCAATGGTCCCCGGTGGAACGCTGCCACTGGGCCCGGGACTCATTCTCCGGGGTAACCCCGAATGCTCTCTGTAAATCCCGGCGCTGTCGCTCCTCCTCCTCAAGCGACAGCGCATCCACTGATCGGCTCGAACCCGGGCCCGTGGGTATCCCGCCGGCCGCGGTCCCCGACGAGCTGCCCACTGCGTCCAAACGGGGCGGGCCAGAGGGCGGCGCCCCGTCCTGGAGCTGCCCATCCAGGGGCGAGGGGTGAGCCCCTGCGCCCCCACGCTGGGACTTCGCTAGTGTAGACGTCCGTCCCGCTCCGGGAGGAGGAAGAGCCCCTGTGGTCGGCGTGCGGCCGGGATCCTCGGGCGGGGAGTTCGACTCACCCGCCACCGCACCGCCGCCGCCAGCCGGGACCGCCATTCCACCCTTAACGAGGGCCACGGAGCCCAACGCCCGCAGAGCCCCGGGGTCTCCCGCCGGTGGCGCGTCCGTCACCCGGATAGTGCGAGGCATCTCGAACGGAGGAGCGCCCCCGTCGAGCGAGGAAGATGAGGAAGATCCGCGAGCCATGGAAGCGGGGCCCGCGAATCGATCGGATGTCCTCGGGCACTGCACCGCAATATAACCAACGAGGGTCCCCCGACCTTGATACCGAAAGAGGTGTGGAACCGCAACACGCGCCGCGTGCCTACAGCGGGTCTCACCAGGAGCGCCAAATGTAGTACCACGATCAGGGGGGTTAACTCAGGAGGAAAGAAGTAACGGCCGTCTGGGCTGCTCGCGCGACACCCGCTATGGGACTCGAGGTCCAGGAAGCCGGGCCGATCGAAACGCCCAGACATGAAGACACGGTTTACTTGCCGGCGACGACGGTGCCTCGCACCGTCGTCGCCCTTCGTCCTAAAAGGGCAGAAACCGTCGCCCGGGCCCGATTCCCCGATAGGGAATTGGCCCGGGCAGTCACCAACCAATGCAGATAATTTCCTTCATGCATAAAAAGTCCCCGGAAGCGATCATTGCAGACGAGGGGGAGTGACCGTTACGAGCGCAACGCGCTGCAATCGCCGCGTAGCGCCCGGTCGGTTGTCGCTTGCCGCGCCCTCCGACCGCGGCCACCCGGACCCCGCGGCGGGCGTCTCGGCCAGGCGCGCCCCTTCGCGGGCTCGCACCTGCGCTCACAGGCGGGCTCGCCGTCCCAGTACCCGCGCCCCCGTTCCGTCCGTGCCCGACCTCGTCGGCGCCGCCGACCCCCCGCCGTCCGCAGCACCCCTGGTGCTCCGCCGGCCACGCCACAGTCGACGATGGGGTCCCGTAGTACTACACTCTAGGCAGTACGATTGACGAGCAACTCATGCTCAAACGCATGGGAGGTACCCGAAAGGCAAGGGTAGTTGTTTTCTTGAGTCCCGTTGGGGGGTAAAGTAGAGCTGGTCTCCTCCCTGGAACATGTGCAAACCTATATGTCGCACGAGACGGCCGAAACAAAAGTGCGACCTCCTGCTGTGAAAGAGCCTCGCACGGGAAACCCGCCTGTTCTGAACAAAATGTCCTCATCACATAGACGCAGAGCGGTCCGCATCGTGGTGACATGGGTCAAAGGCAAAGGGCCTGTTAGCCAATACGCTCCGCATGGGCCGGTTTGCTCCCAATGGAACAACGTTCGCTGATCAAACACGAAGAATGACGGGATAGCCATGGCAGATGTCTTAACATCACGCTGGTTTTGTGGGCACAATGAAGGAGGCGTGCAACCGCAATTCTCTTGTACAATGGCGGCTGAGCATACCTGCGATCGTGGATCGCCGAAGCAGCCTCCACCCGGTGGTATCAATGAAACGAGGCATCAGCGGTCTGAGATTTCTCTCTGCCTTTCTGAGAGATATCTTGTTGGGCACACAACGGCTTTGTGGGGCACCCACCCCTGCACTGCACAGGCTCGTCGCTTCACTGATGTGTACCCACCCCTGTATCTGTAATTTTCCTGTTTTTAGAACGGCGGCAACTGGAAGGGAACTATGGAAGTCGATAACTGGCCTCTGGCCGGTATAGAAGGCGATGTTGCTGCTAGGTGGCCATACCAATAGACTTGGTGGTGGTTGCCATGGCAACGAGTGATGTCACGGTAGAGGTGTCGCGCGCAGCTCAAAGGAACTTCACTGGACGATCATCAGTCGCGCAAGAAGCTTGTAATCCCAGGCGAACACCGAATAATGCGTGCCCTGTTGGAGAAGCGCAGTTCATACGAGATGGCTTGTACCCAGTCTGCTCTGCTGTTTCCCAAATCGTGACAGCATCGCAGGTGCTACATCCCCTTCGCTGAACTTACGGGGGCTTTGAGTTCTTTCTCAATAGAAGTAGCCTGCCACGACATGCGCAATTGATCCAATCGAGATCAGTCCTATGGGTACCTCACGTTGAAGGCTTCAGCGTTTCGTGCAATGCCTAGAGCTACGCAAGCATCCTCCTCGCCACACAAGTGTGCATCATCAGATGTTTGATCCGTTATAACAGTCAGGGAGGGCTTGGACGAGTCAGCACTGCTGTGGTCCGCCTGGAAACAGCTGACCGCTGTCCGCACGTCAATACTCGGTCTGTCGGGTGAGGATGTACCAGGTGTTACGCAACAATGGGCAGTGCCACTGGACCTATGTCTACGTCCGATGCTGAATACAGTCGCGACCGACACGCGCGGCTGACTCCTTTCCCTCTTTGACTGGAGAGTGGGGTCCCTGTCCATTTTGGGCAGGTTTCTTTCCTGCTTGATGTCAACGCGTCGCGCCGCCTGCGGTCCAGCTTTCGGGGCCCCACGTGCCGCGTAGGTAGAGGCCGCCGACGGTCTGGGCGCCAGTCCCTCCGCCGATCATCCCCTTCGCGCCGCGCACTCACCTCTCCTGCGAGACCTCTGGCCTTTCACGCCACGTGGAAGCCTACGCTCAACATTTCACCCATTTCAAACATCACTTTCCAGGTGGCACGCTTCCTTCGTGATTCGCTGTACGCGTCCAACATCCGCTACAACGGCCTCCATCTTTTTAGTGGATGCTACGGACACGCCGATCGACCTGATCCGGCGTGAGGCCATCCAGCGCCCTGCTGACTCATCATGATGCGGCATCTGACTCCGGATGATTCGGCTTCAGCTCTAACGCACCCATGGGAGTCGGTGTCAGTCACGAAGGCCTATGGGGACAAGACATCATTTTCAGCATCCCGTACAATCCGTTACTACGATCCGGGGCCAGAAGGGCTCGGTCGGTTATGCCCTGCAGTTGGGGCTGTCGAGCGCCGCACCATCCAATGGGAAGTGCCCCCTGTTCTCGCATTTCGTGTCGAAGGCCGCCTGCTGTTCCACGCTTCTTTACCTGCGTTTTTGAGCCATTTTGTGCCGCATTTTGGCGTCACACGCCCGTTCCCTTTCGTTTCTGAGCCATTTGGTGCCGCGTTTTGGCGGCACACGTCCGTCTCCCTTTGGTTTTGGCCCTTGCGGTGCCGCACCGTGTGGAGAAGAGCGCATGCATGTTCTGGGGCACCTGAGGTGCCCCAGGAAGAGTATATAGTCAAACGAGTCGAGCTCCTTCGGAGGGATCGAGAGGGGCAGCCTCAGTGCCAGAAGACAACCTTTTTTTCTTGTGACCCCTCCCGACCTTTTCTTCTGTCGGTGACGACACGTACTCCTTTGCCCCGTCGAACCTGATCCGCTTGACCTTGTCGCCGCAGAGCCGCTCCAACATGGGGATCTTCGCCCGCAGGACCGCCCCGACGTGGCTCTTCGCCGCAATGGGGATGGCCAATAGCAGCTTGGTCTTGTCATCAAGGAGTGTGACAAAGTGGAGCGCCCCCCCCAGCGAGGGGGTGAAGGGACCGCTAGTGTCCGAGTGGATGAGGGTCATGCGGGGGGCAGTGGTGGCAGACGCCGTGTGAGGCGCCCTGGTCAGCTTGCCCTGTGCGCAGGGGTGGCAGATGGCCCCCGCCACCCGCTCGGGGACCACTTCCGATGGTGGCAGCCCCCTCACCATCTTAGCCGCCTTGGCCAGGTTTGTGAAGCCCAGGTGGAAGAACCGGCGGTGCCAGACCACCGGCACCCCCGCCACGGCCGCCGAGGCAACCATGGCCTCGGGTGAGCTGCCCCCGTCGCCGAGCATGTACTGCCCGCGCAGGTCCAGTGCGCCCGTCGCGCCCGCCTGTGCGAGCACGCCCGTCCCGCGGACAATGTCCGCATTCTGGTAGAGGTAGCACCGGCCGCCGAGGAAGGCGACAGCGCCGCCCATCTTGTCGACCGCCGCCACAGAGAGTAGATTCTCCTGCAGCTCGGGCACACACAGGGCGTTGTCCAAGGTAATCGTCTTCGCCTGGTGGCTCCCGTCCATTTGGATGGTGGCCGTCCCCTGCCCCACCACCGCCGCTGTGCCCCCAGACGCAAGGGTGATGGCCGGCCCGTGCTCTTCCTTACCCAGCACGTACGCCCCGCGGCCAGTCGCCATGTGGTGGGTGGCGCCGGAGTCAACAAGCCATGCATTGGCGTTGTTGGTCAAGGACCGCACCACGTCCGTGACAGGGGGGGCGTGGGCCGCAAAGCCCATACGGTCCCCCCCGGTGCCGTGTCCAGCGTTGCCGTCTCCGCCCCGCTTGGCTTCGTCCGCCTTGCGGGTGCGGCACTCATGGATAAAGTGCCCCGGCTTCTTGCAGTAGAAGCACGTCTTCCTCCGCTTGGCCCTCCCCGTCGCTGGCGTCCCGGGGTTGGCGCCCGCCGTGAACGCCTGGCCTGTCGCGGGCGCCCCTCCGCCCTCGTTGGACTTGAGCTGCTTCTCGACGTTTAGCAGCTTCGCCGTCGCCGCGGGTTGACGGAGCGGCGCCGGCAGGTTTTCTAGCACCGTCCTGATCATGCCGTAGCCGGCCGGCAGGCCCCGCAACACGTGCAGGACCATGGAGTGCTCACTTACCACCACGCCCGCCGTCGCCAGGGAGTTGCGCAGGCCCTTGGCCCGCCCGACATACTTGATGATCGTCTCCCCGCCGCCCAACTTGAGGACGGCCAGCTCCTGTTCCAGCTCGGCCCGGCGGGAGGTCGTGTCGTCCTCAAAGAGGACTCGGAGGTTGTCCCAGGCTTGCGCGGCGGTGACGCAGTCCTCCACAATGTTCAAGAGGTGTGGCTTGACGGCCAGCATAATGTCCGACAGGGCCACCTCGTTCTTACGGTCCCAAGCGGCCGCCGCCTTGGTCTGCTCGTTAGCCATCGCGGTCTCGGCCACCGTCGCCGCATCCCCCACCGGGGCCGGCGTGACGAGCGGGCGCGGCTCCACCACCGCCGACCAAACGCCGCGGTTCTTGAGGTAGGCCCGGCAATACGTGGCCCACGTCCGGTAGTTCTCGTCGAGCTTGTCAAACCGGGGCTGCGGGCCCCGGGACGACTCCCCCTCCATCTCCTCGGCCCCGTGTCGGGGGACGAGTCGGGAGGCACCGCCGCCTTGCCGCTAGGCAGGAGCGGCCACAGGTCCCCTGTCCGTCCCGGGGGGGGTTGTCAGGTCCCGCCCGGGTGAACGCGCGCCTACGCCCGTGGGTGGTGTGCCGCACGAGGACAGGGGTGACAGGTGACCTCAGGCGTGCCAGCGCTAGCTGGGCCCATAACCTGATGAGAAACACGCGTTGTATTCTTCCCCGGGCGCCCACCGGCACCACGCCGTCGCCCCTACATGGGCACGGCCCAGAGTAAATCCCGACCGACCGACCCTACCGGTCGATCGCCCCTTCAAACTTTCCGCCCCCCTTGACACGCTGTCCTAGGGGGCCCCTCAATTCTACGCTCACGCAAGTACCCCCGCGGGGTCAGCCGAGGCCGTACAGCCTGGCGGCTCAACACTGTCCACGGCGGGGTCGCGATCCGGGGGCGGGTTGTTTTCTTCTGGGGGGGTTGGTGGGGGCGGGGTCGGAATGTGGCGGCGGCCTGCCGCCGCCACCATTTGTCTTGCAACCGAGGCGGTCTGACGGGGCTGGCGGCGGCGGCCGGCGCATTCTGAAACGCCCAGGTGGATACAGTGCCGTGTACACTGGGAAAACAGTGGGTCCCCGTTGGCCGCCTCCTCGGCTGTGTCTTCAGCGGGTGGGGTGGTCGATGGATGGCGCCACCTCGTCGGGCCGTCCCGCTGCGGCTGCGGATCGAGGAGCGGCCTATGGTACAAGTCACCCCTCGACGCGGCTGACACGTTGTCGACAGCACGCGTCCAACGTCGTTGGTCGTCTGGGCGAGGCGCGGGGAGCCCCCCCGTCACCCGTCGCAATGGATCAGAGACCGTCGGCCATTTGTGCGACGGCGGTGCGCCGAGGACGGGGCGGCGGGCACACGCGGCATGCGCGTGCGGTACGTAGCTAATACGATCGGCGACAGCCACGGCCGGGTGTGCCGCGGGTCGTGTAGATCTGCTTCACGCCCGTGCCTCGGGTCTGGAGCGTTGCAGCGGCGGGCGGCGGGGCGGGGTGCCACGTTGCGCCTTGCGCGGCGGCGCCCGAGCCCACACATCGGTATTTTGGGAAATGCAGCATGCATTCTTGTTCGGGCCCCCTGAGAAGAAGTCCACTTGGACTGACACGGACGCACGGCAAGAGCATGACGCTGTGCAGCCGCCCCGCCGACGCGGCGGGACGCCCGCCCATTTGTCCGGTCGAGAAGGGGCGGGGCGGCGGAGCCAACGTACCGCCGTCAGTCGTGGGGCACAGCAGCAGACCGCCGCAACCGCCCGAGCCGCACCCCCCCCGACGCCACCCCGCCCGCGTCCCCGCCCGGGTATGGCGCGGCGGGGGCCCCGCGGCGACGCAGCGGGGCGGCGCGGGCCCCGCCCCTGCTCCCGCCACCCCGCCGTGGCGGCGGCGCAGCGGCCAGCCCCCACGACCGACGCCCACCAGCCAGGCACGGGGCGGCCACCAGCCACGGGGCCACCAGCGAGGTGGCCGCGACAGCAGTGGCCACGCGCCCCCGCCCCACCGCTCGCCGCTCACCCCCGCCGCGGTCATGGCCGCCGCCATGGAACCCTAGTAGGGATCACGCCAGGGCCCTGGCGTCACCGCCGCCGCCGTCATGGATCGTCGCCAGACGAGCCGTGCCGCAACAACAAGCGCGCGGGTGGTCAAAAGCCCCCCCTACGCGCGCGTCGTCCGCCGCCGCAGGCGGCTTTGGAAAACGCCCGTGCCACCCCCCGCCGCCGAGGGAGGAACTACTCCGCCGAAACTGCAGCCTCCCATCTGGCACACGGTCGATGCACTTCGGCACACGGCGATGCCAACTGGCAGGCGGACCCGGCACCCCATTAATCTGATGTTTTGGGGCACCCCCCCGTGGCGCATGCAGATTCTCCTGG
>ENA-ORXR01005024-ORXR01005024.1-marine-metagenome-genome-assembly--contig:-NODE-5024-length-10750-cov-13.937600_pt1 | contig 10750 bp, 10 predicted proteins | sample MGYA00237866_ERZ511479 | MGnify/ENA metagenome assembly ERZ511479 | reverse complement strand
GTGGTTGCTGTAGTACTACGGGAGCCTGCCGTCGGCTGTGGCGCGGCCGGCGGAGCACCCGGGGTGCGGCGGACGCGGAGGGGGGTCAGCGGTGCCGACGAGGTCGGGCTCGGGCGGAACGGGGACGGCGGGCCCGCCTATGAGCGCAGGTGCGAGCCGGCGAAGGGGCGCGCATGGCTCAGAGGCCCGCCGCGGGGTCCGCGTGGCCGCGGCCGGAGGGCGCGGCAGGCGACAACCGACCGGGCGCCACGCGGCTGTTGCAGCGCGTCGCGCGCGGAATGGTCACTCCTCCTCGTCTGTAATGATCGCTTCGGGGGACTCTGTATGCATGGAGCGAATTACTTGCATTGGTTGGTGACGGCCCGGGCCAAGTTCCTATCTGGGAATTGGGCCTGGGCGACGGTTTCCGCCCTTTTAGGACGACGGGCGACGACGGTGGGAGGCACCGTCGTCGCCGGCAAGTAAACCATGTCTTCATGTCTTGGCGTTTCGATCGGCCCGACTTCCTGGACCTGGAGTCCCATAGAGGGTGTCGCGCCAGCGGCCGAGACGGCCTTTACTTCCCTCCTACCGAGGTAACCCCCCTGATCGTGATACTACAGATGGGGAGGCGGGGGTGCCGACGACGGCAAGCCCCGGTTTCATGGTGCTTGTATGATCAGAAGGTAAAGGGGCGGGGTCGATTGACCGAGCGATCATAAAGATCGAACAACCACAAAAGTAGAGATGATTAAATAAAAGGGAGGATATACAAGACGGAAGTGACCTACCAAAGAGCAATCCACATGTCAGCTCAATCCTCCACTGGAATACTGAACATTCAGGGGAGCTACCGGGCCCAGTACCCCAATATTGAGGAGATATGCTACATACACCTGTAACGAGATTCGAGCCGTCCGGGCGAGCGGACGCAGATTGACTGATCGACCACCACGAGCTCCACGAGTGGCAGCCAATCAACGCGTCGCGTAGTGATGCGCGAACGGATGTGCGTGCGTTACGCCTTGGTCAGCGCCTGCCAAGGCGACCGGGGAGACCTCTGAGACTCACGCAAGAGGCGGTGCGGTGGAACCAGCGGCGCGAACAGGCGCGAGTGGAAAATGGTGGCCGACGCGGGCTGGAGCGCTAGGGGGCGCGCACGGGCAGCCTCTGAACACCAACGGGGCGGCCGCGGTCGTACAGGCGTCGAAAGCGCCCCAACAGAGGGGGGGGATTGTGCCTGTGTGCCACAGGGGGCACAGGAGGGGGGGCGACACGGCCGGCCTCTGGGCTCGCCACACGGTTTCCATACCGGAGTGGCGGGAACGACTAGAGCTTGTTCGGTTTCGCATTCAATTTGGAAATTTGGGTTGAGTAGCCGAGGTGGGCAGCTTGCGGTGGCCTGCGCTTGCGCACTTGTAGACATCTGAGTCTTCCGTTTGCCGTGCCCTGTCCAGCTCGAGGCGAGGCTGTCACGTCCCTGCCCTCGGCGGTTGTGGGCAGTTGCGTTAGCGCACACGGTGCGTGGGGGAACAGGGTCGGGCTCATAGCCATTGAGGATTCGGGAGCGCTCCTAGTATTCCAGCCGGTTGACCCTTGGTCGGGAGGGAGGAGCGTTTTGGGTTTTTGGGTGGAAAGGCGTAGTGTTGGCCCGGGCCTACCCCTCGACGAAGAGTGCGGAAGGCAAGGACACAGCCAATATGGCCGGTGGCGGCGGCAACGTCCAGATCGCTGACGCGGCCTGCGCGGCCGGTGGTGGTGCCGCTGGCGCGGGGAGCCCTGCTGGGCTAGGCGGCTCTGTTGCGAGCGGTGAGTCGGGGTCGCGTCGGGACGGGCTGCTACCGACAACGGCTGCGACATGCGCGGCGGCCGCATCTATGCGGGGTATCCCGAAAAGTCAGAGGACCAAGCGGCCGAGCCTCCGCTCGTCTAAGGGGCGGGGCCGTCGCCTTTTCGGCGCACGTTCTTCATTCCGCCGTCCATTTAGACACGAGACGGTGTCCCCGTCATGAGCGACGACGCCATGATGGACGCGGCGACCGACAGCCGCCGCGTGCCATTTCTTCGTACCGAGAAAGTCCATTGAGGCACACCGCCGGGTTTCATCGACATCGTCAACGATGTTCCGGGCGACCACGTCGACGTCGTCGTGGCGGAGGTGCATGGCAACGCCAAGTACGGCACTCAAGGCGAGGCGCGACAAGCGTACAAGGTCCTGCCGTATGCCAACGAGTTGGTCCGTTGCGGACGACCGTTCCATGACCTCCATACGCATATGATGACGTGGGCGCTTCTGTTCTACGTCCAGCAGATGGGTATGTTTGAGGTGGCTGCCAGCAAGTTCGGGCGTCTGTGTAGCATATCTCCTTATTGTTTGGATATTGGGTCCGGTAGCCCCCCTGACTGGTCAGTATTCATGTGGAGGGTTGAACTGACTTGTGGCTCTGCCTTTGGGAGGTTTCTTCCGTCTGGTATATCTGTCTCTTCTTCTTATCGTCTCCATTTTGGTGGTTATTCGATCTGTATGATCGCTCGGTCCAACGACCCCGCCCCTTCACCGTCTGATAATAGAAGCACCATGGGACCGGGGCTCGCCGTTCGTTAGCACCCCCGGCTCCCCATTGGATGTTGCACAAACAAATATTTTACTTCCTCGCCCCAGGGCGACAGCGTTCGCTTTATCGTGCGTCTTCTGTCGGTCGCTACTTACTGGTTATTTAAACGACGTCAGTAATCCCACATTTGGTGGTGCAGCAGGGGATACTCTTGCCTGCCGCTTGCATCTGCACCCGCTGCCCAAGAGCTGTCTCTTGTTGCCAAGTGGCAAGGTGACGGGTATTGCACCCATTGGCTTGACGCGCAGGGCTCGTCTCCCACTCGTATGTGCCACGGCGCTGGGCGTCGAGGGTGATGTTCTCCAATTGGAGCGCGGGGAGCTTCTGTTGCCACTGTGACGGTTGAGCAAGGACGCATGGTGGTGCCGATGGGCAACGTAGCTATTGGAAGGGTAAGGGCAACGCCCTCCCTTCCGACTACGTCCCGCCGGGAGGCGCTCGTACGAACATGCGCGACGCCAACACCCAAGGTGGCTCCCTCTCGGGATCACCTGCGTTGAGCGCGGCGGCCTCTGGCCAACCGCTCGACGTGGAGGGCCTCAAGGCGGAGGTGGAGACACTTCGTCTCCGTCTGACGTCCTCACAAGCGACTAACAGCTCGTTAGCGGAAGCAGACGACGAACTGATCGCAAGCGTGGAGGCTATGCGCCAGGAGGACATCGAGTCCGATGCCCGGGCGACAAAGTCGCGTCGAAAGACGAAGAGAAATGCTAAGGTCAAGCTCGACCCGAATGGAGACGAGTCGTCTTCCTCTTGTCCAGAGCCAGTTGGCCGAGCGACCAAACGTCGGGATCAAGAGCGCAAGCTTCGCAAGAAGTTGCGTAAGATCCGCAAGGAGACCACATTGGCCCGCTCAACATCCTCAGTTGAGAACGCCGACATGTCGGCCGCTAGCGAGTCACGCTCTTCCAGTGGGACATTTTCCTTTTCGTCCTCCGACTCCGGAGAATCCCCGGGCTCCCCGTCGTCCCCGTCGTCGAGCTCAAGCTCCGAGTCATCGGACACGTCATCGGACGCCGCTTCTCGACGATCCCGCCCGGGTCCGTGCAAGGATTGTCCCGACTCGAAGAAGCGGATGGAAAAAGTCGATCGGCTAAAGGTCATTCGACCCTCCGACAGTCGCTTCAAGTCCCTATTGGACTATCGTACCTACTTTCTGATCCGACGTTATCAGTCTCTGCCCCCCTCCCTCATGGAGAAAACACATAAGATGAACCTCCGCCTGGATGGCGCATTCCAGGGGCAACAGCCGTTTACGGGCACCAGCCCCCTCGGTGTATTCACCTTTCTGACGACTTTTCGTCGTGCCTGTGACGCAGCTGGCTTGACACACGGACAAGCTCTTTCTTTCTTGGCCTTCCGCCTGTCAGGCGCGGCTAAACGAGTCTTCTCTAGTGCCCTCAACTCGAAAGCCGGGCACCGCACTTGTGCGATCCGTACCTATGGTGCCGCTATTAACTGGCTTCTAGCCAAGTATGCCACCCACGCCGTAATGGCCTCCGCTTACCACGACATTATTACAAGGCGTCAATTCGACAATGAGTCGCCCACAGCCCTTGGGCTCGGCGTTCGGACACAGTACGACCGCCTAGACGGCCTGTTCCACGCGCAAGATGTCAAGGATGTATTCATCAATGGCTTGTCCGATTATTTAATCTCGTGTCCGGGTATTCGACGGGCAGTTTCCCAAGCGCACTCTGGCGGACACCATCTCTGCCGCGCAGATGTATTGGGACGGAACGAATAAGTTTCGTCTTTCGCTTAAGCCGCCTCGTCTCCAAACGACTAAGGTGGCGTACGCCTCGCCCATGCCAACCCGGCATACCAATGTCGACCGCCCCTTCCCGGTTACCCACCCGTGGGCCCTGTCCCGTTCCCCTCCTACGAAGGAGTTGCCTCAGACGAGGACCGATACGTGTAAAAACTGTAACAAGCCCTGTCACTTCGCTGCGCAATGCGCTGAGCCGTATCGGCCATGTGAACGCCGTCCGCCCTTTCTTTCCGTGAACTCCGTAACGGAGGATACCAAACCAATCGCTGAAAGCGATAGCAACGAGTCCACCGTCTTGAGAAAGCGAATGAGCCGCGTGCCTCCCAGCGGGTTGCCCGGCGCAACATCACCAACTGGTGAAAGACGTAGAGACACGAAGATACTGAGCCCGGCACATCGGCACTATGAGATCGCGGCCACTCTTGGCGCTTGCCAACGCGCAATGCACAGCTGTCGCCCTGTCTTGGACACTAGGGCCGGCATTAATTTGGTTCCACCTAATGTCTTACCCGCCAACTGCCAGAGTTATGCTGAGAAGCTCGAGCGCACACCTCGCAACAATCATGGAAACAACAACCGCCTCAAAGCCAATTATGCTATACATCTGTACATCGAGGTTGGATGCGCCAAGGTCTTCGACCGATTCTTTGTCGCCGAAAACCTATCGGTGCCATGTATTCTCGGTACCGAGTTCGTGGATAACCATGTCGAAGCCATCTTCACCCGCCTAAAGAAGGTTGTGTGGCAAGAACATGTCGGTCACGTCACCAGGAACCTGAGGCGAACGCCTATCCTCGCAACTCTACTTGCCTATAAGTGGGAACGGTCATGGGAAGACCAACCTGCTACGGTAAGGGCATGTCGCCAGGTTCGCGTCACAGGACGAATGGAAGAAGGGGTTATGGCGACCTGCGCCACCCCTGGCCTCGTCACCATCTCGCCCAACATTCGCCTATGTCGGCACACGTCAGTGGCAGTCGCCCGCGGCGTTGCACTGGTCAAGCCCGATGAGCCATTTTTGGTTAAGGTCTGCAACTTCGGGCCGGACCAAGCCATATTTCGCAAGAACAGCATCCTCGGGTTCGGCGAACCATTCCAAGGGCCCATGTTGGCCGCCATAAAAGAGGAGAAGGAAACCCGAGACACGCCAATCGGTCAGGACACATCGTTTTCCGACGACCCTGTCGAGGATGTGGACCTTAGTGAAGCACCGGAGCACTTGCACAAGCAAATCCGGGAGATGCTACGCACGCATTTCGCGATGTGGGACGGTACCCTCGGTACTATACACGCCACTGAGCATCCCAATGGAACCCCAGCGGATGCCGTCCCTATTCGGGCACAACCGTGTCGCGCGGGTCCATTCAAACGGCATATCATTGCTCATCATATCAACAACATGTTGAAGCTCAAGGTCACAGAACCTAGCCACAGTGCGTGGGCAAGCCCCGTCGTCATCGTCACAAAGAAGAATGGTAAAGCCCGCTTCTATGCCGATTACCGACGACTCAAAAACATCACCAAGAAGGATGCTTACCCCCTTCCTCGCATGGAGGATTGCCTGGCCTCCTTAGGAGATGCGCGGGTCTTCACCTCCCTTGACTGTAAGGAAGGCTATTGGCCAGTGCCCCTACGCCCTGCTGACAGAGAGAAGACTGCGTTTAAAACGCATGCGGGTGTTTACCAGTGGCTGCCCATGCCCTATGGACTGACCAACGCCCCCGCTACGCTTCAACGTGCCCTCGACATTTTATTGTCTGGACTCAAGTGGCAGCTTTGCCTCGTCTACCTAGATGATGTCATCATCTTCTCTGCATCTGCAGAGGAACACGTCGAGGACGTTGATGTGGTCTTAACGCAGTTGCGTGAAGCCGGTGTCACACTCAATCTTGAGAAATGCACCTGGTTCTCCGACGAAGTCGAGTACACTGGACATATTGTCCGACCGGGTCAACTCCATGTTCATGATAAGAACGTCGACGCGTTGAAGCACGCTTCCTTCCCCACCAACAAGACCGAGCTTAAAAGCTTCTTGGGGATGTGTCATGTCTATCGACGTTTCGTCAAAGACTTTGCTAAACGAGCGAAGCCGCTCAACGCAATGACCCGCGCGGAAGTCCCCCCGGACGTACCAAAATGTAAGACCCGCCAGAGGTCTTACACAAAACCTGCCGACGTAGCGCTCGCGGCCTTTGACGACCTACGGTAAGCGCTCCCTGCACCACCAATCTTGGCCCTGCCAAAGGCCAAAGGCCAAATGATTGTCGATGTCGACGCCTGCGCCGACAGACTCGGATGCACCTTGCTGCAAGATCAACCTGACGGTACTAGATTACCGGTGGGCTATTGGTGCCGTGGCCTCAGCCCTGCTGAGAAGAACTATTCCACAACGGAACGAGAAGGCCACGGCGTTGTGTGGAGCGTACTACAGCTGAGACACTTCCTCGACGGACATCGCTTCCTGATAAGGACCGACCATCAAGCCCGAAGCTGGATTTACAGCACCACTGACTCAAGTGGTCGGTTGATGCGATGGCGCCTACGGCCGTCCGAGTATACATTCGACATTCAGTACAGACCTGGTGCATCGCACCACGCCCCAGACTTCTTGTCCCGAACGGACAATGACGCCGCCGTCGAATATTTTAACGACAATATCCCATGCTTTGCACTGGCCGAGACGGCCAACGGCTTCCTGACGGGGAGGTACACGGGTACCGACATGCCTGCCCCCGTCGAATACGACGATATCGTGGAAGCCCAACAGACCGACGCGTTTTGCGTCGAGTTGGCTAAACGGGTGTCGCGCAAAACGGCAAAAGCCCTCTTTCATAATGAAAGCCACGGCCTTTACAGGCACGCACCGTACGGCGTCGACCTGGTGATTCTGGAAAGCCTACGCGAGCGTATCCTTGAGTTGGAACATCACGCAGCGGTGTCAGCCCATCCGGGTATGAACCGGATGTACTACGCCATGCGGCGTCGGTATTACTGGCCATCCATGGTCACGGATATCTACAACACTATGACCTTATGTACCACCTGCGCCCAAACTCGGCTGTCGCTACGACGACACAGGTCTCCACTGACGCTGTTCCCAGCTACGGAACCATTGACAGACCTATCGGTCGACATCTTCGGGCCACTCCCCGCTACCAAAGCTGGTAACCGCTTCATTTTGGTCATAACCGACCGCTTCTCCAAGCTGACCAAATGTGTCGCCTTGCGGCGCATAACGGCAATCTCCGTGGCATCAGCCAATATCGACGCATGGGTCACCTGTTATGGCCCACCTGACCGAATCCTATCGGATCAAGGGCCCCAGTTCATGTCGAACTTCTTTATTGCCGAACTTAAAGAGCTGGGCACCGAGACAGTGCGCACTGCTGCAATTGGCAGGGGTTATGCCCAGTACTTATGCCCCCTGCCTCGACTTGCACCTGCCTCTCCGTAATTCGGACTGCGGGCTATGGGACGGCTGTCCTTCCCTAAGTAACCCCCCAGATTTGGGCCCTGGGTTACTATTTCGTCTCTCTTTTTCGCCTGTTTCCGTCTCGTTATTCTGGGGCCGGCCACGGCCCGCGCCGCCTCTTCTTGCTCGCAATCTAAATCTTGGCGTCTCTCTCGAGTCCTAGCCTTTGCGCGCCTTTGCGCCGTCTAGGTTGTCTCGAAAGGTTGACCCTTTGGGTCCTTCTCTTCTGTATTGTCAGTGTTGCCACAGGGTATTTGCTCGCGCCTTCTTTGTTTCCACACTTAGTGGAGCAGCAGGGAAGAGGGATTCGTCCCTGTTGAGGGAAGCCTCTCCTCTCGCGAGCCTCGGAGACAACGGTGCGGACACCACTGACGGTACTCGTGACGCGACCACTTTGTGGTCCCGGTCACCCGGCGGCTGCTGTTGCAGGCCGGGGGAGTCGCTCGACCGTGCCGGACCGGCCGTGGCGCCGACGTGTCCGGGTTCGTGCTATCTCAAGACAAGAAGCCAACCCATTGCCGATGGCGAGCGGGGGTGCCGATCCCCCGCGCTTTGCCCCTCCTCATGATACGGGTACTGGCGCTCGGCGTACTGCCGATGGGTCAGTCCCGGCGGATACGACTCCCGCTCCTCCCCAAGGTGCTTCGAACCTACCCGACCGCGCCGCAGCGGCTACGGCCGCGGGCGATTCGGGTGCATCCCCTAGCAATTGTGGTCGTCACGCGGAGCGATCGGCAGTGGCCGAGCTCACGAAGCTTGTACGTACGCTGGCAGCGTCCGTCCGAGAGCTACGCGCCGACGTGACAACGTTGCGCGACCCAACTGGGACATTGCCGATGTCGACTGCCTATGGGCCCCGGCCCACTGACCCAACACCGGAAAACACCCCGGCCCTGCGTGACCGGCAACGGTCACGCAGGTCCGCCGCCTCAACATCGCCGTTGGCATCTCGGAGTGCGGGGGCGCGATCGGATCCCGATGCCCGCTCCTCGCGGTCCGCCAATGACGACGAGCCGCCAAGGGACCCCAGCAGCAGCAGCAGCAGCAGCGACAGCACCGGACCCCCGCGTCGCCGCTTGCACGCGCGCCAACTTGCCCTCACGTCGGTCACAGGCACGACAGCTTTGACGCCAAGGGCGATCATCCCCTGGCCACTCCCCTTGACGTCCAAGTGTAGCCCGTTCCCGTTACTACTCGACTATCGCCGCTACCGCGTCCGCAATGCGGATCCGACGTACGGCCGGTCGAAAGAAAGCCAGCTCCGCAGGCGCCATCGCCTGCTGGACGGTCCGTTCCACGGGGTCTCGCTCTTCGATGGATCGGACCCGTTGGCCGTCCTGGCTCTCCTCACTCGCTTCCGCACCGCCGCCGACGAAATGGATGTCACCCTCGGTGAGGCCCCGTATCTGCTAGCCTACTGTAGTGGCGGTGAGGCCAAGGACGACTTCGTCCAGGAAACGAATGGACCACTTGGCAGCGCCGTCGGTGCCAGCTTCCCGAACACGATCAACTATCTGTTCACTCGCTATGCGACCGAGGACGCCCTGCACACCGCCGAAATGGCCCTCCGTACCGCGGAGCAGCGCCAAGACGAAGGTGAACGCGCTTTCTACCAGCGGTTGATGCGGCTAGGCCGCCGGCTCGTAGGGATGTACGACCCCGGGCAGCTCCAGTACCTGTTCCTGAAGCGGCTACACCCCTAGGTACAGGCCCAAGCCGAGCTGGCCGACCGCGCGTGCTCCACATTCGACGAGCTCGTGGCGCTCTCTCAGAAGATCCGCGATGGCCTCCCAGCGGTCGAGGTCACCATCGGCAAAGCCGACCGGTACACCGAGGCCAAGAGCGTCCTGCAGCTCGGCTCCAGGAGCGGAGCGAAGTTTGAACCGGTCCTCTGGGCGGCGCCGCCAGTGACGATGCCGGAAGCCACGCCGTCATAGAGCCGGCCCCCCATGGGTCGGCCGCCACCGCAGCAGCCGTTCCAGGCGTTTTCCCCTACGCCGCCAGCAGCCCGGACACCGTCCAGCGGAACGGAAACCGCATGGGCTCCCCGTTGGGGTGGCCCGATGGGACGGCCGGCCAAGGTCCGTCTCAGCCAGGTGCAGTGCCACAGTTGCCGCGGTTTTGGTCACTACGCCCGTGCATGTCCCTCGCCCGACCGGGCTATGGGGCCCCGTGCGCCACCTGCGGCCGCGCCGGGACCCACTGGCGCGGGTCACCTTGCCTTACGCCCTAGTCGGATGCAATACGCAATGGCTGCCATTGCCGGAGACCCCTGGGGTGACCCGCTGGTGCCGGAAGACACAGGCTCCCTCTGCGGAAGCGAGCCCGTTGGCGATGCGCCTGGGGTCCCGCAAGCGGACCCGGACCAGACTGTGGACACACTTCCCTCTCCCGGATAAGGAAACGTGCACGGGGCGTGCCGCTAGCTGCTCGGTCGCCCCGTGCCGGCCCCAGTCCGCAGGGTCCAAAGATACGGATACACCGTGTGTGGGCCCCGGTATACCGGCAGTACACTGTCCCCGCAGCCGTCGGCTGTGACGAGACGCGGATGCGGCTGATGACACTGACTCTAGACACAGGCGCAGGACCCTCGATCATCTGGGCGGATGCTCTGCCCAAGGGTCGGGAGAAGCGGCTGCATCGGCGCCCGCATTTGTCCCACATTGAGGACGCAAATAAAAACCCTATCTCCGCCCGGGGGATGATCACCTTGCGCCTGAGCTCCGGCGGCTTTTCCACGGACGTCGACTCTGTCTTCGTCAAGCGCCGCGCCGTACCCGTGCTACTGGGCACCAGTTTCATCAACCGCCACGTCGAGGCGCTCTACCCTCGCCGTCAACGCGTCAGATGGTCCACCGACGCTTCGGTACCCATCTTGTCGTGTACGGTCCGCGGTAAGAGGGAACGCCGCCG
>ENA-ORXR01005021-ORXR01005021.1-marine-metagenome-genome-assembly--contig:-NODE-5021-length-10751-cov-3.288833_pt1 | contig 10751 bp, 10 predicted proteins | sample MGYA00237866_ERZ511479 | MGnify/ENA metagenome assembly ERZ511479 | reverse complement strand
ACCTTTTGTGGTTGCCAGTGGGAAAATGGGCGCGACGACCGTTGCAGCGACTATGATTCTAGCGGCACAAGCGGGTATCCATGTATTTGCCACTGGCGGCTTAGGCGGCGTACATCGAGGTGCTGAAACCAGTTTTGATGTGTCGGCTGATTTGCAGGAGTTGGCCAAAACCGATGTGGCGGTGGTGTGCGCTGGCCCTAAATCGATTCTTGATATTGGATTGACCCGCGAATACTTAGAAACTTTTGGCGTGCCGGTGATTGGTTATCAATGTGATAACCTGCCCGCTTTTTATGTGCAGGATAGTGGGCATCCAGTGGACTATCGTTTGGACTCTGCTCAGCAAGTTGCAGATGCGTTGAAAGTCAAATGGTCATTGCCATTATCCGGTGGTGTGATTATTGGTAACCCAGTTCCTTCTGAGTACGCCATGTCAAACAGCGTTATCGATGCGGCAGTTAAGCAAGCGCTGGCAGAGCTAGACGAGCAGGGGGTTGGTGGTAAAGAATCGACGCCATTTTTATTGAAGCGGGTGGTTGAGCTTACTGGTGGTGACTCGCTGGATACCAATATTCAACTGGTGCTGAATAACGCCCGTGTTGCTGCCAGTATTGCTGTGGCGATGGTTTGATTGAGCAATCAGAACGTTAGAAGGCTCATCTCTTTTAGTGATGATGTCTTGAGAATCCAAATAAAAATGGCGACTCTAAGAGTCGCCAAAGTTTACTAGTTTTAGGATCTAACAAATTTATTGGGCAGCCGCATCTCTAGCGGTTTTTCGCTCCATGCGCTTCTGCATACGAGCTTCTCGCTTAGCTTGACGTTCTGCTTTCATCGCAGCCAGCTTAGTTTTTTGCTCTGGCGTTAATATCGCTTCAAAAGCAAGGCGTGACTGATTTCTTGCAGTAAACATCTGTTGTGATAGCTCACCTTTTCTGGCAGCAAGCGCAGCGACTGCGGTTGTATCGTTAGGATCAATGTTGCGCACTTCCTGACGCAGCTGCTTCATCTGCTCGCGTAGCGGTTGACTATCAGCTTTCTGAGAATCACGCATTGTTTTCATTTGCGCTTTCTGATCATCAGTAAGATCAAGGTGTCTAGCCATACGCTTCATCATGTGCTTTCCACCACCATGACGACCACCGCGTTTTCCACGCTTGCCACCTTTGTGTTCACCGCTGTATTGCTTCCACTGACGCTCACCGTCACCGCTACCTTGTGCGATCGCAGCCGGTGAACCAAAACCTACAACACTTGCCAAAATAGTTGCTAATACTACGTTTGTCTTTTTCATCTTTATACCTGTTTGCTAGTTAGTTAATTAATTCGTTTCGACTGCTTGTTAGCCGATGAATAAATTATGCGACAGGTAATTGTTAATGTGGGTAAGTGCGCAGTAAAGTGTGTGTAAGTGATTAGGCTACAATGTAAAGGCGCTTAACAAATCACCAGAAATCTTAAGATAAACCTTCAGGAAGTCAGATCTTCCAGCATCTTTTCCAGGCTTTCGACCTTCGCTTCCAGCGCCTCGATACGCTTTATTGCCTCACTATCATCAGCCAAGCTGGCTTGGCGTGAAGGACTGCTGCTGGCCTCTGCGAAACTAAACGATTCAATATCAACATCGCCAGATAGTGTGTGTGAGTAACGGTCTTCTCGTCTACCTGGCCCTTTGCCAAGCAATACTAATGGGGCGTACCTTCTTGCTAATAGCGCATCGACAGTTTCCTGAACTTTCTCAATATTGGCAAAGCTCACCATCTTATCGGTTCGGGCTTTTATTTCACTTAAGGTTAACGGTTCCCGAAGTATCAGTATACTGAGTATCGCAATTTCTTCACGTGTCATGTTTAGTGCACGCATTGCCAAATGGCTAATTTTGTTGGTGCGGCTGCCGTACTCTATGCGGGCTAATCCAAGCTCGACCAATTCATTGCTAACATGACCGACTTCACCTTCAGTCAACGCCATCACAGGATGTCGATTGGTCTTTTGGTTGCAGGCAGTCATCAAGGAGTTGATCGTCAATGGGTAGTTATTGGGTGTGGCCAGATGCTTTTCGATCAAGCAAGCGAATCCGCGCGCTTGTTTAACTGTTAGTTCCGGTAGCGGCGAATCTGGTATATCTGCACTAAATTCATTGGTTTCATCAGACATTGATTTTCTCCGGTTTTATTATTGGTATGCGCTTTGTTGCAAAGCGATTGATTGGAGATTATTTTAGCAGTGAGTATCAGGTCTGTATATCAGTTACACAAAAAGGCGGCTCAGTGAGCCGCCAAAAATTGTTGGGGAGAGAGAGGTCAACAATTTTAAGAACCAGAAGCTTCTCTAGCTGCTTTACGTTCCATGCGCTTTTGCTTGCGCGCTTCTCTACGAGCTTTACGCTCCGCTTTCATTTCAGCCATTTTAGCTTTTTGCTCATCGGTCAAAATTGCTTCAAATGCTGCGCGTGCCGCACTTCTCGCGATAAACATCTTTTCAGCAAGCTCGCCTTTTGTCTTTGCTAAGGCTGCAACCGCATCTGTATCGCTTGCATCAACGTTTTGCATAACGGTACGCAGTGCCTTCATTTCTTCACGCAGCGCTTGATTGTCAACTTTCTGTGCCTCACGTGTCGCTTTCATTTGTGTTATCTGGTCGTCAGAAAGATCTAATTTCTTAGCCATGCGCTTCATCATGTACATGCCGCCGTGTTTTCCACCGTGATGTTTTCCGCTATGGTGTTTCCAGCTGCGTTCTCCGTCGCCGCTACCTTGAGCGATCGCAGCCGCTGAACCAAAACCTACAACACTTGCTAAAACGGTTGCTAATACTAAGTTTGTCTTTTTCATCTCTAATACCTGCGTCTAGTTAAATTTGTTCGACTCGTTGTGAATCGATGGATGAATTATGAAGTATGTAAACGTTAAATAGGGTAAGCGCAGTGTAAAGTGTTTGTAAAGTGGCCAGATAGACGGTAGTAAAGCCTTACAGGGCTCGCTTTTAGCTAAAAATTGCACCGTAGGCAGATCCTGTTGCTGTTAATCCGATTAGAGTCGTCTGTCTGATTAGTTAGTAATTGAACAGAAAGTTATTGCAGAATCTGTAAACTGAACTATGCTTCCAAGCAGGAATACCAGATATTTGTTGTTCAACTTAAGCCACTAAGTCTATTCTGATGAAACTCAAAATTATTAAACAGCAGCTCAATCAATTGATAGCGCATTATGAAGGTGGCGAGTCGCTTGAATTACCCGAGTTAGCACTAATCGAAAAACTCAAGTCAGCGCTGAAAGACAAGAAGGTCTCCTGCAAGCATAAGCTTAGGCATGGCGTTGATTTTGCGAAACGGGAACGTGCCGAAAAGAAATTAAAGAAAATTAAGTCGCATCTGAAATCTATTGATAAACTTGAGGAAGCGCTAAAAGAATCAAGTCAATAGATCAGCCAGTTTCAAACGTTGCACCTTACCCGAAGGGCCTTTAGGTAATTCATCTAAGATATAAACTTGTTGAGGCGCTTTAAACTTCCCTAACTCCGCTTCAGCAAAAGCCTTGAGTGCTTCGCAATCTATTGAAGCATCTTGCTTCAATACCACACAAGCCATCACTTCCTGCCCATATTCTCGGTGCTCAACAGCAAATGCAGCTGCTTCCAGAACAGCACTATGACCAAATAACACCTCATCAATTTCACGTGGCGAGATGTTCTCACCACCTTTGATAATTAGCTCTTTGAGTCGCCCTGTTATAAAGAAATACCCATCTTCATCCTGCATAGCCAAGTCACCAGTATGCAGCCAGTTGTCGGCTGTGATTGCTTCTTTGGTGGCTTCTTCGTTTTTGTAATAGGCGCTTAAGACATTGTCTCCCCGGATCATCAGCTCACCCGATACACCTCGTGGACATTCTTTGCCTTTCTCATTAATGATCTTCGCTTCATTGCCAATCGCAATGCCTGGTGAGCCGTATTTAATCTCACCTGGCGGCAGTGGATTAGAGAGAATTTGTGCAGCAGTTTCAGTCAGACCCATCGTTTCAATCAGAGAAACTGAGAACTTTTCTTCGAATTCTTTGTGCATTTCAGGTGATAGCGGCGCAGAAGCTGATCGACCAAATCTAACCTTATTTTGAATATACGCTTTGATTTCAGGGATGATGCCTTCCCGCTCGGCATGGTCTAGTAGGTAAGCCACAATCGTTGGAACCACGCTAAACCAAGTGCATTCCTTCTCAGCCACCAGCGACCAGAAACTGGAGACGCTAAACTTAGGCGGCAATACTAAACTGCCACCGCTGACTAACGAGCCGAGTACCGAGACGATTTCAGCATTGATATGATAAAGCGGCAGCACGCACAGCCCACGATCAGTATCGGTTAGCTGATGTGCATGTGCAGTGTTTTGGGCTCCCGCTAAAACGTTTTTATGCGATAGTTGGACGCCTTTTGGTCTGCCGGTTGTGCCTGAGGTATAGATCAGAACGGCTGTATCTTCGGTTTCTAATGATGCAGCTTCGAACGAAGCCGTAAGCTCATTGCTTCTATTGTTTGGATTTCCAGCTAAATTAAAATGGCTGTTATCAACGACAGCGACACTAATCGACTTGGCAGCCTTTGACACTAGCTCAGGATACTTATCTTGATAATGCGGTGAAACAAACAGCATCCGCGAATCACTGTGATCCAGCACGTAGTCCAGCACTGACGCGCCAGCAACGGCATTCATCGGCACGATCACTGCACCTGCATACATCGCGCCCAGCATAATAGCGACAGTCCAATAACCATTATCCAGCAGCATCGCAACCTTATCGCCTTTCTTGATACCGTCTTGTTGCAGCCGTTGACTGAAGTCTTGGGCATGTATTTGTAGTTGAGCATAAGTCATGCATCGATCAGTTTCTGGCGTGATCAGATAAGTCTGCTTAGGACGAAACTTAGCTTGAAGATCTATCAATTCTCTCAAGGTTGCACTTACTGTCATATCAAGCGCCTGCCTGCTCGATACCCTGTGACTGCCAGTAGTCGCCGAAAATTTCCGCAACCGTTGGCTCATCTGCCGGAATTGTGCGGGCAATACGCGTGATATTCATATAATGACGATAGTTGAGATTGTCGTAGATGCTATTGCCACCCCACGAGCCACAGCCCATTGAGAGCGAGAAGGGTAGGCCGTTATTGAAGCCACCGCCAGTTCCGAAAGTGTGCGCTTGGTTCACGATTACACGGCTAACTGGCAAATTGTGACCCAGTGAATCTATGTGAGCATCGTCTTTAGAATGGATGCTGACTGAATGCCCCTGACCTTTATATTTCAATACGCCGCTAGTGATTTCACAGGCATGTTCAAAGTCTCGGGCGCGGTACACCGTGAGCACAGGGCTTAGTTTTTCGTCTGAAAACGGATAGTCTTTACCCCAGCCAGACTCAGATACCATTAGAAATTTAGCACCCGCTAATGATTCGCGTTTCAGTCCGCACGCACCCACCACTCTGTCAGCACTTTGAGCAATCACCGTGCGACTCAGGTGTCCGTGTTGATCCCATAAGGTAGATTGCAGCTGTTGCTTCTCATCTGCATCTAGCATGCGGCCACCGACTTTCTCTAACTCTGCAATCATTTCATCATAAACAGCATCGAGTATCACAATACTGTTTTCAGAAGAGCAGCTGGTGGCGTTGTCGAACGTCTTGGATGCCATGACTTTAGCAGCTGCATCGGCCAAATCAGCTGAAGTGTCAATAATGGAGGGTACATTGCCTGAACCTACGCCAATTGCAGGTGTTCCGCTGGTATAGGCTGCTTTCACATTGTTCTGAGAGCCTGTTACGACAATCAAATCAACCTGACGCATCAGCTCGTAAGTCAGTGCTTTGCTGGCAGGTATGGGTAACATCTGCACTAAGTCGGCAGGTGCGCCAAGTTTTTCCAATGTCTGGTGAATTAGTTTGAGTATTTCAGCGCAAACCTTTTGCCCGGCAGGTGAGGGTGCAAGGATGATCGCGTTGCCACATTTCAGCGCGTTTAGCGTTTTATTATAGGGCGTGGCGACGGGATTGGTTGATGGCACTACCGCCCCGATAACGCCTAACGGTCGGGCAATCTCAATCAAGCCTTTTTCAGGTATTTCATTGATCACGCCAACGGTTTTGGCATGTTTTAAATCCCGCAGCAGACCTAAAGTCTTGCGGTGATTTTTAGTGATTTTGTCGTCTACATCGCCCAAGCCAGTATCGGCTACGGCTTGTGTCGCGAGTCTGCGGTTATTCGCAGGTTCCATTAAGCTCCAAGCAACACCCAACACAACTTCATCTATCTGCGCCTGACTGTAGGTCGCGTAAATTTCTTGTGCTTCTCGCGCTTGTGCGACCAAGTTTGAAATGGTCTCAACGGCAAGTCGTTGTTCGTCTGTTGCTTCATTCATGGTCTTTATTTCTCTGCTAAAAAAGGCTACTCACACAAATGTTGATGAGTAGCCAATTCTTTTCTATAACAAGCACATCGCACCAATAAAATTTATCAGTGAGTGAGCCTCAATCAAATTACTTTTTCAGGTCAGCCAGAAGGCCAGTAAGGTATTCCTGGCGCTTCTTCCACATTTCCTGAACCGCCGCACGATCCATAATGCGAAGTGGTGAACCACCGTCTTTCATTTTACCGGCGACTCGCTTATCACCGAACATCTTATGAACACGCTCAGCAAGATAGTCAATAGTCTCTTGTGGAGTGCCTTTAGGTGCCATGATGCCACGGAAGTTTACGCTTGAATCGTCAACATCAATACCTTGCTCCATCAGTGTAGGGGTATCTGGTAAAAACTCTTTAGTGCGCTCTAGGTCAGCAACCCCTAAAATCTTAATGCGATCTTTAGCGCGAAATGCATCGGACAGATTGTTGAAGCCAGCCATCGTCTGCTCGCCCATGACGAACTGCATGGCCTTTACACCACCACCAGCAGGCACATATTTAGTATCTATACCTGCTGCCTTGTCTAGCTGTAGCGCAGCAATGTGATGGCCTACATAAAGGCCAGCACCAGAAACTGTTAACTTACCCGGATTCTCTTTGGCAAACTTAACCACATCAGCCATCGAGTTGAATGGGCTATCTTTGCCTACGATGAAAACCGCTGGATCAGCTCCCCAGTTTGCCAAAGGCTCTAAATTGTCGATGTTGTATTTAACTTTCTTTGGGAAAGCAATCGACTGAGCGATGAAGTGAGGCACATTGTAAGAGGCAAGCTCGTAACCTGTTGGCTTGGCTTTTGTCGCAAAGTTGTTCCAACCGACCTGACCACCTGCACCCGGACGATTGATTACGACGATAGGTTGTCCACCAAGGTATTTTCCCTTGCCTTCTCCATCAACGGCACCGGCCATCATAGTAACGATACGTGCCTGGAAGTCAGTTGCTCCACCAGGGCCATAAGCTACTACAACCGAAATCGGGCGATCCGGGAATTCATCTGCGGCTACGACAGGCGTACTTAGCGACGCTGTAACAAAGCCTGATACCAATAGGGTGCTTAGTTTTTTCTTTAGATTAGTTGTCATCATATCCACTCCTCCTCAGGGTGAAAATTTGTTAATTTATTTTGCTTTAACAGATAAGCCGCAAAGGACTGCTACATGAATCGTCATATAAACAAACCTTGTGGCGCTTGAACACGCAGTAACACGGAAAAAATAACATAAATAAAGCCGGTGAATAATAGCGCAACAGTCAGGCTACTAACAAAGCGCTTAACAATGCTATCGGCTGAATGATAAATAAAGGCAATCAAGAATAATGCAATAGCAGAACTGCTGTACATCCCCAACCACTCGATACAATAAACGTAGCCCGCCAATAACACCAACATTGGCAATAGTTTTATGATGCTTTTCATATCAATAGACTGAATCGCGGCATCAGGGTTCCCAAAATACTCACGAACCACGAGAAGTCCGCACAGACCCAGTAGGCTTCCAGCGATGATTTGCGGGAACAGGTAAGCATCTGCACTCTCATGGCCAAAGCTGGCGTAACAAAGGAATGCAGCAAGAGCGAGGGCGGTAATTGAAATCAGTGGTAAGCGCTTCATGCTGTTGCCTCCACTGGTTTAGGCCTTTTGCGCATTTCGCTATAGACACTGAAGCCAATTGACAGCACACACAGAGTAATCAAAATTAGATTAATCGTGCCTGTGAAGAAATAGCTCCAAACCCCATCTTGGCTGTCGCCAAGCATGCGACCGAGTTGAAAGTTTTCCTCGGTTAATTTACCCAGTATCAAGCCCAAAACTAACGGTGCTGCGCTGAAACCTGCTTTAGCCGCGAAGAACATGCCGACACCCAGAACTAACATAACAGCAACATCCGAAATATTGTTTTGCACACTATAGGTGCCAAATATTGCTAAAACGGTAACTGTAGCTGCCATCATATGATTTGGTATGCGTGTAACGAAACGACTGTATTTACTGATCGATAAGCCGAAGATCATCATCAAAACTTGTCCAACTAGCAAAGAGTCAATGAATGTCCATGTGACCTTGGCGTGGATGGTAAATAGGTCAGGGCCGGGAAACAATCCGTTGATAAGCAATCCGCCGAGCAGTACCGCTGCGGTTGGGCTGCCGGGGATGCCTAGTGTGAGCAGTGGTACTAAAGATGGGCCTACCATTGCATTATTGGCACTCTCTGCGGCAATAACACCGTCTGGTTCACCCTTACCAAAATTGTCTCTGTTTTTGCTGAATTTGCGGGTCTGATCGTAAGCAACTAAGCCAGCAATCTGTCCACCTGCACCAGGGATGACACCAACGATACAACCTGTAACTGTACCGATAACCAGTGCCTTGACGCGGGTGATGGTGTATTTGAGTGACTTGAGCACACTGTGTTGCTCCATGGCATTCATTTCGACTTTGCCATCTCTGGAGGTTTGTAGCAGGGTCAATACTTGGGGAATTGCGAATAAACCAATCAGTGCAGCGATAACGTGTACGCCACCAGCGAGATGCTCGGTGAAGACAAAACGCTCTTCACCGAGTACCGGATTGTAACCTATGGTCGAAATCCATAAGCCTAAAGCACCCGATATCAAGCCCTTGATAACGTGCCCACCGCCAATCGAAGCGATGATGGTGACCCCAAATATGGCAATCCAAAACAACTCTGACGGACCAAACTTCAGTGCAAGGTCAGCGAGTGGTGGAGTAAAGAAGATCAGCACGGCGACACCGATGAGTCCGCCAAACAGTGAGCTGATGAATGAATAATGTAACGCTTCGGTGGCGCGGCCTTGCTGTGCTAACGGATATCCATCCATTACCGTTGCGATATTGGCTGGAGCGCCCGGAATGTTCACTAGTATGCCGCTAACTGCGCCACCTGCAACGGTAGAAGTGTATACTGCACCCAGCAGGATGAGTGATGCTGTTGGCTCCATTTGAAACGTAAATGGAATAAGCAAAGCCACTGCCATAGTTGGACTTAGTCCGGGCGTCGCACCCAGTATTAACCCCCCGACAGTGCCGAGCACTAGAATGGTGAAGTGGGTTAAAGTAAAAACTTCACCAAAGTATTGTAGAAATTCCATAACGTTCCGCGTTGTAAATGATTCCCCTCCTGTACGAGTAAGCCCCCTCACTCATACAAGTCATGTATATGATTTACATCATAGCTATTATGTTGTCAAGTTTGTGATAGGATTGCAACATTAAAAAGATTTTAGTAGGTACCTCTAAAGCATGAATAGACGCGCGTCCAAGCCGCTTTATCAGATCGTCGAAGACCACATTACTGCGTTAATCGATAGCGGGGAACTGGTGCATGGCGATCTGGTGCCTGCCGAACCAAAGCTTGCTGCCACGCTTCAGGTCAGCCCTGGTACGGTAAAAAAAGCGATTGATAATCTGGTTTGGGAAAAGCGTTTATATCGACATCAAGGTAAGGGCACCTTTGTTTCAGCGATTGATTTTAATAACTCCCTGTTTCGCTTTACTTCCTACGGAGACGCTGAGGGTGCTGATGTTCGCATTCGCAAAGAAACCTTAGTTCGTGAAAAGCGGACTTGTTCTGAGTTGGTTGCCAAGCGTCTGGATATTGCAGCGGGATCAGATGAGATTTATATTGAACGGGTTGGCTCTGTTTCTGGTGAGCCGGTGTTGATTGAGTATATGCATTGGCGTGGCGACAAGGTTGTTGGCTTGGATAATGATGATCTGCATATTCCGGATTTGTTGTATGCGCTGATTGTTGAGGAGTTTAATGTCCCGATTATTCGGGCTGAAGAGACTTTATTGGCAGGCGCGGCGGATGCTTACACGGCGCAGCAGTTGAAGATTGAGGAGGGCGCGCCGGTGCTTATTTTGAAGCGGACGACTTATACGATTGATAATGTGGTGGTTGAGCGGCGGACTTCGATGGGGCGATCGGATAAGTTTAGTTATAAGACGGAAATCCGCTAGGTCTGGCCGCAAAGCCGCTGTGACTACCTTCGCTTCACCGACGGCTGCGCCGAGAGGACTGCGCGAAGGTAGTCACAGCGGCTTTGCTGGGTTGGTGTAGCAGATATATATTAAAATAAATCAGTCATCTTCCGCGAAGAGAATTTCAATTTCATCCCATTGTGGTAATCGATGTTGCTTAGGTTTGACTTCTAACTGTAAACCCACAGAATCGATGTAGTGCTCAAAAATCTCCAAGGAACCGCTAAAACGACCGTTTTCAATTTCAGAGAGAGTTGTCGTGTTGATGCCTATCTGTGCTGTTATTTGTTTTTG
>ENA-ORXR01005020-ORXR01005020.1-marine-metagenome-genome-assembly--contig:-NODE-5020-length-10751-cov-13.742365_pt1 | contig 10751 bp, 10 predicted proteins | sample MGYA00237866_ERZ511479 | MGnify/ENA metagenome assembly ERZ511479 | reverse complement strand
ACCGCCCCGACTCGCACCGGCCTCATCACGGGTAGGCGGGCGTGTGGAGGGGCAGCCGCACCGCCGCTGCCACAGGTCGCCACCGCAGCCACGCCGAGACGCGCCATGGTACCCCCGCCGAGGGGGGCGGGACGACGGCGCGCTGCGGCGGCAGCGGCGGCGGCAGCGGCGCGGAAGCGCCCCCCGCTGCTGCGGGCCGCTCCCCCCCCCTACGCCGGCAGCGACGCTGACGCGAGCGTTGCGCCGCGCCGACTCTGCGTGCCGACGCGCTGCCGTGGCCAGGGGCGGGGCTGCCGGCTGCCGCCGCCCACCGCCGCCGCCGCCGCCGCCCGTCGCGCCGCCACCATCGGGTGCCGCGGCGCACCGCCCTCCGCGCCGCGGCCCACCGCCGTCGTGGCCGCGGATGTGGCCGCGGCGGCCACGCCGCCCGCCACCGCCGCCGCCGCCGCGGGCGCGCGCCCGCCCCGCGGACGCGTCGGCAGACGGGCGGCGGCGGGCACCCACGGTCGCCGCCAACGGCCGCGGCGACGCTGCGCGCGCCGCCCGTCGACGGGGCGGTCGGGGCCGTCGCGGCCGCCACGGGGGAGCCGCCGACCACAGCGTCCCGCTGCCCCGCCGCCCGACGGGGGTGGCGTCGGTTCCGCCTGCCGCCGCCTGCGGTGCGCCGTGGCGGCGGCGGCGGCGGCCACCGCGGCGGCGACGCACAGGGGCACACGGCCGGGGCCACCGGGGGGGGGGGGGGGGGGGGGGGGGGGGGGGGGGGGGGGGGGGGGGGGGGGGGGGAACGCCCCCACCCGCGGCAATGCGGCGCCCCGGAGCGCGCGGCCGCCGTGCCCCGCGCGCCGCCCGACGGCGCCAGCGGCGCAATGGCCGCTCGCGCCGAGGCGGTGGCCCCTCACCTGCCCCCCCGTGCCCGCCTCTCCCGTGCCAACAGTGTTCGCCTTTCCGCCCCACACGGGCGGCGCGTGCGCCGCGGCTGCCCCACGCCGCGTCGGCACTGGGGCGAAGCGCCCACGAAGCGGTGGGAGGTGCCGCCGAGGCCGCTGGAATGCTCACGCCGTCCGAGTACGGGGCTTTTCAAGAGGTGGCGGCGGCGTCTCGCCGGCTGCGTCTCGCAAACGCGAGCAGGACAGCATCCGATTCTATCGTTCGTTTGAACTGCTTCCGGAACGACCTGCCCTGGGTGCGGGCGGGGGCGTGCTGCCCGCAACAGAGCCACGACATGGGGCCGGCCGCTTGCACCGGTTACTTCTGCGAGGCCCGGAAGTACGTTGGTCCGACAAATTGACACAAAAAACAGTGCGGCAGCGGGAAACCGAACACGAAGTCAGCCACGACGTCGAAGGAAACAATAACAGGACCGCCACCCACCCCCCTCCGACCAGCTCCCACTATCCCCCGCCGCCACAACCACCTCAAAAATCGTACCTGGTAGGCAAACGTCTGAGCCAACAGTGCCCCCCCCCCCCCCGGCGCCCGGCGCCCCGTGTCTGCCAACATCCGTCCCCATCTGAAATCCATGACGGCCCCGCCCCCCCGGCCGACGGGCGACGGGCGGCTCGCCGCCGCGGCCGGGCGCACCGGCGGCGGCGGCAGCGGCGGCGGTGGCGGCGGCGGCAGCGGCAGGGACTGGTCGCCCGCTCGTGACTGGCGGCCGGTGGTGGCTGTGGTTGCAGCGGCGGCGGATGTCGTTGCCACCGCCGGGGCAACTGCAGTCGTGGTGGCACTCGCGCCGCCGTCGCTGGTGACGCACGGCCAGCGACGCGCGGCGGCGGCACGACGGTTGGTGGTGGCGCGCGGCGGTGGCGGCGTCGGCGGCGCGCGGTGGCGGCACCGGCGGCGGCGGCAGCGCCGGCGGCGGTCGGCGGCACCGCCAGGTGCTGGCGGGGGTGCGCCCACAGGTGTAGCCGGCTCGGCGCGGCTGCGGTGCCGGCGACGCACTACCGTTGCGGCACGGGGCAGCGGCGGGACAGCGGCGGCAGCGCCAGTCGGCAGCCGCGGCCGCCGCCGCTGCCGCCGTGGCTATTGTTGTGCTGCCGCGAAGCTGCGGCGGCCCGTTGGCGGGAGAGCGCGGCAAGACGCGCCTCGGCACTGACTGCGAGGGCGCTGCGGAGCAGGGCGTGCACGGAGGGAAGGGGGGCGCTCAAAGGGGGCGGAACGAATGGGGGAGTTGCCACCCCGCGTGAATGGCGGCGCGGGTGCGGGCGAGCGTGGGGTTTATGGGTGGGCGGGAGTCTTGACGCAACTGGTGGGATGTACGGTCGATGCGGGCATGGTAGTGACGCACCCGCGAGGGATAGGTTGTGTTTCTGTTCATTTGCCCTTTTGGTTTTTCTCCTGGACAGCGGTTGCTCCCCTTGCTGAAGTACCTGGGGTGACGCGCTGTGAGGCTGACTGTTGCGCATGCGCCCTCTTTAGTACTGCCTCGACACGGGAATCGCAATACCATGTGGAGGGGGTGACATAAGTGGATGGTGCGGGAGGCGCCAGTGACCATGACAGCCGGCCAACGGCGGACCACAGCAGCTGTAGAATGCCGCGCGGCTGGCAGGGGGGGGCAGTGGGGGAAGGAATGGGGGGGGATGCGCCACCGTCACGGTGCTGGGAGAGGCGGGGGGGGGGGACTCAGGCGCCAACGGCGTTGGCTGCAGTGGGTTGGGCACGCGGCAATGGTGTCGCGGACGTGTTGCCGAGGCTTCCGTAGGGTCAAGGGCACTTTATTGTATCCAAACACATGCAGACCTGGAGAAGACCGTGCCACCATCTCCCCCCTTCACTCACCCCGCCTTTGTCACGGCAGGGAGGCCAACAACTTGCCTCCCTTGCGTCGACCGCCCCTCAGCCTCAACGGAGCGCCCACAGGTCCGCCAGCTTCTGACCCGCCGCAGGCGCCAGCGCCGCCGCGTCCCAATCAAACGCGTCGGTCACGTTGTTGGCCAACAGCACAACGGTCGTCAGCAGCAGCTGCCGAGCCGATGTCTCGTTGGCTCGTTTGTCCAAGCCCGTGACTGCCTCAGCGGCGGCGCGGGCGGTGAAATTGAGGTGCTCGCCCGTCATGTCGCGGAGCAACGCCAGTGCGGATGCATTGGACAGGCCTTGCGACAGCTTCCACAAACCCCAGGCGGGCACCCGTGGGAGCACCGGTACAATGTCCACTACCATATTCACCACGGCGAGGCCCGACTCCTGAAAACCGGCCCAGTCAGCCCCCCCGAACTTCTCGTGCGTCATGCACCGCACGGTCATCACGGCGGCAAGATAGTTGAAGAAGAACACGAACATCACGGGTAGGTCATAGAGGGCGGCCACAAAAAGAGTCACGGCCTGGAGCACCCTCCGTAGTTCCTTAGATGCAATCAGCTCGGGCCACAGGGCCCGCCACTGTGCAAAAGTAGGAAAGCCCTTCCCTGCCATCACTTGTACGCGTGGTAGGTGACCCGGCGGACGTGTTGAGAAACACGCGTTGTATTCTTCCCCGGGTGCCCACCGGCACCACGCCGTCGCCCCTACATGGGCACGGCCCCGGGCAAATCCCGACCGACCGACCCTACCGGTCGATCGCCCGTCCAAACCGACTGCCCCCCCCTGACACGCTGTCCGAGTGGGCCCCTCAATTCTATGCTCACGCAAGTACCCCCGCGGGGTCAGCCGAGGCCGTAAAGCCTGGCGGCTCAACAGGACGCCGGGGATTGCATGTAGTTGGTGCCAGCCGCGCGTGCGCCCAAGCCACGGCGCGAAAGAGCTCTACATCCATCCATGTGTCCCACAAAAGCGTAGCCTGCTTCGTGTAGAGCCAGAGGATGTTGATGGTGAAGAGCACAAAAGCGACGGCGTCCTCCCAGTAGTGGCTTGCGCGGGAACGGTACACGCAACGGGCGAAAATAAACCACAAGCCAAGGCCAAGGACGTAGAGGACGAGCGTCAGGGGTGCGCCCACCCACACCATCTGATAGGAGATCGACTCGTCCAGCACCCCATCCATGATGTTGAGCAGCAGCGCGATGAAGCCAGTGTACAGCGTCAAAAAGTTGAATGATGGGGGTTGAGCACCATGGCCGCCGGGGCCGCCGGCGAGTTCTCTCGTCTGGAGTTTCAGCAGGATTGCGGTCTGGAGCCAGAGAAGTACCATGATGACCACGGGGTCAAGGCGAGGCTTTGACGGGGGAAGGTTGTCGACGATCCAGAACCACAAGACAAGGTTCAAGCGTGGGATGGTGAACGACTAAGTTGATAGTGCTCGCACCCTCCACTTAAACGGTGGCGTACCTCGCTCCAAGTCCCTTCAGGAGAGACTGGTGCAGATGCTCGTGCCACGACCGTATGAGTACCAGAGCTCCCTGCTACCATTGCTATCCCGACCTCCTCTGAAGAACGTCAGTCCTCAGAGGCCGGGTGGGGTTGAATCGCAGCAATGTACAAACTATGGATGCACCAATCACCGGCGGTGCCGCCGGCAGCTCCAGTGGGGCACTGCTGGAGCTCGCAAACCACAGAGAGCCGCATAGCGGGTTGCCAGCACATCAGACAGCGCAGAGCCGCCGAGATGCAAAAGCCGCAAGGCATTGGTAGATGGTCTACCGCAGGCTCTTTCTGGGTTGTCGACGTCCGCCCACTTTGCTGCCGTCCACTCTCGACCGATAATGAGCATGGCCTCGGAAGGCCAAGTCTGGGGGCTCAACATGCGCAACACCCACAGTTTTCGGCAAGCAGCGCTACGATCCTTCTCTGGCGTTGTACAGTCGTTCTCCCAAAAATCCCGCACTGCAACAGTTCAAAAAGTGAACCAAATCGGCCTCTGCGGGGTCGTAGATGCTGATTTGATCACTTTTGGAACTGTTTCAGTGCAGGAATTTTGGGAGAACGGCTGTATGTAGCATCAAGCCCTGTTGGTAAAATTGCTGAAAGAATCGCATTGCGGGAGCTTTTGGAACAGATCCATAATGTGCGGATTCCGTGCGCATGATGGAGCATTCCGTGTCGAAAATAGAGTAGGTGGCCCACCATCCGGTTCAGCTTAAACACGTCTCAATTCACGAGACGAATAACCGCTTCATGGTTGAGGACCATAGTCTTTAAGCATACCCATTTCAGGATAGCGTACTCTTATTTGGTGTGATGCCGGCCAACGTCCACCTATGACCAGCCGGGAAGACCAGGTTCTAGCGTACTGTGCATACAGAAACGGGCCAGCGTATAGTTCCGGGCGTATTTTGCGCACAATCTGACAAAACGTATTCGCGAGTCTGGGTACTCTTCGGGTACTAGATCAAGTTGACAGGAGGTAGAGAGTGAACAGATTTGTTGTAAACATCTGAGCTTTCCAAGTGAAAGATTAACATAGTTTGATCGGCTGTCCGATCAGGCGGCCTTTTTTGGACTGTGCTTGACCAAACATGCGATCGAACGTTCAAGTCGAGTTCTCCTAGTCAACATTCGGGTTCGCAAATGCCAAAAAATACCGGATATTGACACGATGAGCGTACCTTCGAATGGGCGAAATCACCGCATAGCGTCTATTCTGGTGTGCTGCGGAAGTCAAGCAGTCGTATGCATACCCGAAGAAAAGACGCGCGTATATGCTTATGGAACAGTACGCTTGAAGACCCCTGGTTGAGGATCGGTCGCAGAAAGCTATTGCGGCTGTTCTTCAATCCGATTGTGGAAAGAGGAGGGGTTTATCGACCGTTCAGAGGATGCTGATAAAAAAAGGAGGCTCCCACAATTGCTCAATCTCTCTCACTGCTCCAACGCTTGATACAGGCGCTCTCCCAAAAATCCGGCACCTCAACATTTCCAAAAGAGTTCTATGGCACTGCGGGGTCGCATAAATAGGCCTGCACAGGCCGATTAGGAATCCTTTTGGGCCTTTTACTGCGGGGTTCTTGGGACAACGTCTGTAAGGATCACTGCGCAGTGGCGCTGTTCATGGTGAGCACGGGCCCGGGTACAGTACCATGCACACACATGATTCGGCTTCTTGATTTCGAGCAATTGAGTGGTGCGAATAGAAGCCGTGTATCCGGCTAAAACGTTAAGCATTCATAGTTAGTGTTCTACTAAGCTGGTCATTGAATGATCTTATGTCGACTTCCGCAAGAAGTGCACTACCGCCGTAGCTTCCGCCGTGCCACCATGGGTGGGCGACCACCGCCACCACGCCCGCGCCCAAAATTGGCGGGCCACGGAGTCGACGCCGCAACTGGCGCCCTGTCGCCAGTGCCGACGGCGAGTTGACGGTTGATGGCGCGCGGCGGGCGAATAGAGGGGGGGGGGGGCGTGTCGAGAGCGCGTGTGCGCGTTAAATATGCTCCTGCTGGCGGTAGTGAAACGGCTGGCGGCGGAGCGGCGGCAGCCCGGCCGCGCAGCCGATGCCATTAAGCATTCTGGGGTGCTGCACCCGAGCGCGTCTGGGCGCGGCGTGTCTGTTGATGGCGGCTTTCCCTCCGCTCCCCTCCCCCCCCTGCTTCAAGAGAGACGGCCAACTGGGCCTAACCCTGTTTTCTATCGCCCTATGTCACCGCTGCGGCCGTGCAGCCGAAACTGTGCGGCCGAGCGAGCGACAGGGAGGATGTGTGGGACATTGCGCTCCTTGGGAATGGCGCCGGCGGGCAGCCGTGGTAGGAGCGAGCACCCCGTGGCGGCGCTGCAGCGTCAGCTGATTGCCCCGGCCATCGCGCCGGCGGACGGAGACCGGGTCGGAACGGTCGCCGGCGGCGGGCACCGCGATCAGCGGCCTATGACGGGGGGTGCAGGGTCCGCTGCTCTGCCGATGTCGGCGAGAGCGGCCACAGGGGCAAAAATGTACGAATATTAGTGACCAAGTAAAAAGGTAGCCCCGAACATTAGTGACCAAGTAAAAGATAGCCCCGAATATTAGGACAACGGGCCATTTCAGGCAGCAGGAGGGAGGTCGACCGGATGTGACTATTGAAACACACGAATATATTCGTGCCACGTTATTGGCGGATGATTTTACGGCTCACGACGCTGACCCGTGGCGAGCGGACAACGAATGGTTAGGCGGATGGCTGAGATGCCATCTGAGGGTCGATGGCAGCGCTTTATGTACAAATCCCTGGATCTTTAGTCAGAATCGTCTAGTCCTTCTGACACCGAATCTGAGACACGCTTCTATTGCTGATCCCCCAATTTTGTCCTCACGGCCGCGGAACGGTACGGTTGTCTTTTCACTATTATTTGCTAACGCCGCCCTCAAATGCTTATCTTGGCCCTAATCTTTGGAACTCGGACTTAGCATTGGTCGGGAAGTCGATTCAAGTGCATAGCATTCCTGAGGCGGCACCGAGCCGCCCGTTCAGTCGCAGTGATTAGGTGCAGACACTTCTCTGGGCGACCTCCGACACCGGCGCCCGTTCGCTTCTGCTAAGAAACGGCTTTTTCTTCCATGTAATTTTCATTTTCTCTCTCCTCCAGAGGCTGCATCCTCGCAGAGTGTGGATAACGCCTTTTTTCTTCTGTTTTCTTCCCGTTTTCTTCTGTTGTCTGTGCCCGCAACGAAGCAAGGAATGATTCACAGGTGTGCACATGCTGACGCGTGACCACTCTTTGCGCGCGCGCGCGCAGTGGAGGTGAGAGCAGCAGCGGGTGCCCGCCGCACGGCACCGCGGTCGAAGTCCTCACAGCTGCGCGGGTGGCCGCCCACCTCCAAGCTGTGTTGTTGGCAGCTTTTTTTTCTCTTGATGAAGACGACTGAAGTTCGTCGTCTGGCCGTGGCCCTACATTCGCAGGACGGGCAGAGCGTGGCGCGTGCTGCGGCGAACGCGCACATGTCGCGTCGCACGCTGACTCGCTTTTTGGCCTATGCGGAGGAGACTGGGGACGTACATTATGACCTGGAGAAGTGGAACAGCCACGCAGACAACCAGACACGCTGTCCTGATTTGCGTGCCGCCGTGTTTTATGCGGTGGAGCAGTGCCCGGAGGTGTACCTGGATGAGATTACGGACTTTGTCGCGCGCGTCCAGGCTTTGCTCGGAACTGACTTCTCTGTGTCTGTGTCTTCGGTGTCTCGCATTCTGGCTGCGAATGGCATCACACGCAAAGTGATTGAGACTTGCTTCATTTCACGCAACGAGCTGACCAGAGCGCAGTGGGTTCACTCTCAGTGGGATTTTACTCTGCGCACGCGTGTTTATGTGGATGAGGCCCACCGCTGTGGTCGGTCCGCCGAACGCAAGTGGGCCTGGAAGCTGCGAGGAGAGCGGGCCGAGTGCCACGTCTCCAACAATAAGGGCGTGAGCACAAGCTTTTTCGTAGCCATGGGCCACGACCAGGTCCTCGACTGGATGATCACTCAACCCCCGCCCGGCCAGTCGTCTGTTGATTTTTTAGTGTTTGTGTTGGCCCATCTTTTACCCAGTATGAACGCCTATGACCCTGCTTTGCCCTGGGCTGACCAACCCGACCGTTGCGTTTTGATTTTGGACAATGCCCGCGTTCACGACGAGCTTGCTTTGGCTGTGATTGAGGCTGCTGGCGTCTTTGTTTGTCGCCTCCCGCCGTACAGCCCGGACTTCAATCCGATTGAAGATGTCTTCTCAGTCGGCAGCAGTTGGCTGCGTCGCAACGTAACTCCGGAGCAGTTCAACGACTGGCCCTTCCTGAGCATCGCAGCAATGCAATCACACATCACCCCGGCGATGTGCACTGGCTTTGTCCGCGAGGCCGTCAAAAACCACTGCGTCTACATCTGAAGGCCGAACATGGTACGCGATCGACCCCATATTGCGTGCCCGTGCTCTTCCCCGACTGACAAGTCCCAATATACCATGCCTCCCTACCCAAAGCCAAAGCGCCAGACGGACCACGGACCACAAAGACCGAATACGACGCGACCAAAGAACTACCAGATGAGACCAACACATCCCTGCCCATGCCGCAGTGTTGGTTCCCCAGTACCACCCCAATGTAGAGGTTCTGACGTGCCGTCTTTTGCGGTCGCGTTCGCTCCCTTATTCACACCACCCGTTGTCCTGTGCCTGCTTTTCCGTATTCCGATCGTCGGAGCCTCTGTTTCTCTCTCCCAATGAACTCCCCGTCCAACAATAGGTCGGGGATTGGGGCGGTGGTGACGGCGACGGCGGCGGATTGGGTGCAGCAATACGCTGCATGCCGTCGGGTGGCGTGCGCCCCGCCCCTGGTTCTGGGGGGCGTGTTCGAGTGGACTGGGCGCCACTTTGGAGGAGGCGTGGGTGGTGGTGTGGACAGCGGTGCGGCTGGACGGTTGATGCGTGCGAGACAGACGGATACGTGCTTTGCGTGGGTTGCGCTGTCATTTTATTGACTTGCTGTGTGTGTCGTCTTTGTGGGCTTGCATCGCCGTGTAGGAACAGAATGGGTGCACGGACGGCACCAGGCGGCATGGAGCGACGGAGGGAGCCGGGACGGTGGCGTCCCCGTCACTGGGGTTGGTGTGCACATGCGAAATGAACAGGTACTGACGTACGGTGGTTGGTGCTGGTGATCGCTCGCTCTGTCACTGCATCCCTTGGTCTGTGCTTTTTTCTTTGTTTTCCTATGGTCTGTGCCTGTTTTTGACCCCCCCCGGTGAACTCCCCGTCCAACAATAGGTCGGGGATTGGGGCGGTGGCGACGGCGACGGCGGCGGATTGCGTGCGCCCACACGTTTCAGGCGGCCTCACGGCAGGCGCCGAGCTCTTGATTTGGGCAGGCGTCAGCCAATTGCGTCATCGGACGTGTCGCGTTTCGCTTGTCTTGCTGTCGTTACGTCCTCGCACGGGTTTTGTGTTTTGTCGGTGTGCCTTTGTTCTGCTTCCCTTTGCTGCCGCTAGTGGGCATGGGACGATGGTACTTTCAGTGGGTTGGCCACCTGTTCTTTTGCTGCCACGCACGGGCAGGTCTTTCTTTTTTTTCATCGAGAGTTGTTCCTCGGTGTGCTACCGTGTTACTTTGCTTCTCCTGTGTGCGTTTTCTTTCTTTTCTGTCTTGTCGCCGTGGTTGGACTGTTGTGTTTCATCGAACGGTCGCTGTCTTTGTTTTGTATCCACTTTGCTACACAGGACAGTTACCTAAGGAAAGGCTTGTGACAGGTAATCACGGTGGGGCTCAAGTGAGACGCCGCAAGGGGCTGTGCAAGCGACGCAAAGCTGTCGAGCAGAAGACAGAGGCTTTGATGCGGCTGACAGAGGGCACGGGGGTGGGCGGAGGGAGGCGTGGTGAGTAGGGGGCCCCCATTTGCAAACATGGTTCCGAGGACGTCAGTGCGGTGGGTGTGTTTCGGAAGGGCAACTGTGGGGCTTCTGGACTGTTGCCGGAACTCGCGAACAGCTGGGAGCGTCAGGGACGCCTAAATTGCGCCAGGTTGTCAGCACCGGCCATAATGGGGAGACATGTGCGAGAAAAGCGGCATCCGGACTGTTGGGGGGGAGGGAGGAGATAGATGGCAGAATGCTGGGGGGGGGGTGGGGCCGTGCGGGCAGTCGACAGCTGGCGGTTTTGCTGCTGGAAATTACCACGGCGGTGTAAACGCTGCGGTGTGCTGATAAAAGGGGGAGGAATGGGAGGGGGGAGATGCTCTGACGAGGAAGCATCCATACACCAGCCAACTGCGGCGGAGAGGTTGGCGCATCCCGGGCGTGGTCCGCGGCGTGCCCGCCGCGGCCGCTGGTTGCCGGAAGAAGACAGAAAGTGCCCAAGTCCAGAGAGACGCCACCTCCATCATTTTTGGAGCGAGTGTCAATCGTCCGCCATGTGGACTAATCAGAAGGCAA
>ENA-ORXR01005018-ORXR01005018.1-marine-metagenome-genome-assembly--contig:-NODE-5018-length-10754-cov-2.888171_pt1 | contig 10754 bp, 7 predicted proteins | sample MGYA00237866_ERZ511479 | MGnify/ENA metagenome assembly ERZ511479 | reverse complement strand
ATCGTCGCCAATACGTCGAATCGAGCGGGTGGCGGTATCGAAGCCAACGTGGGGACAACCACACTCGACGCAGTACTGCTCGACGCCAACACCACCGGCGCTGCTCCCGGCAACGGCGGCGGTCTGCACATCACCGGCGCTGGCGACGCAACAATTGCCAACAGCGACGTCATCAACAACACCGCCGCTGCCGAGGGCGGCGGACTGTGGAACGGCGCTGGCACCATGACGGTGACCGACACCCGAGTCGGCACCAACGTCGCAAGCGGCGCTGAAGCCGACCAAGGCGGAGGCGGCTTGTTCAACGCCGGTGGCACCTTGAACGTGACCGGTGGTTCCGTCGAGAACAACGTCGCCGACGGCGCTGCTGGCTCCGGTGGCGGCATTCTCAACGACCAAGGCCTGATGACGGTCGACGACACCTCGATCAGCAACAACGTGTCGAGTCGTGCTGGCGGCGGAATCGAATCAAACGTCGGTACAAACACGCTCGCAAATATCGCGCTGCTAGGCAACTCAACGGGCGGCGCTCCGGGCAACGGTGGCGGACTTCACATCACCGGCGCTGGTTCGGCAACCATCGATGACAGCACGGTTCTGTTCAATACTGCTTCCGCCGAAGGTGGCGGGCTCTGGAACGGGACCGGCGCAATGACGGTGAACAACAGCCGAATCGCCTTCAACCTGGCAAGCGGCGCCGAAGCCAACCAAGGCGGCGGCGGTCTCTTCAACGCAGGAGGCGTGCTGCTCGTCGAAGGCGGCTCGGTGACCAATAACACCGCCGATGGGGCCTCGGGCTCCGGTGGCGGCTTCTTGAACGACCAGGGTGAACTCACCGTCACTACTGTCAACCTCTCCCGCAATTCTGCCAGCAGAGCAGGTGGCGGAATCGAGTCTGTCGGTGGCGCCGAGGAGTCCGTTGGATCGACCACGCTTGTCGACGTCGAATTGAACCGCAACACCACTGGTGCTGCACCGGGCAACGGTGGCGGTCTTCACTTGAGCGCCAACAGCACCGTGGAAATCGCCGGTGGCGAGATCATGGGCAACAGCGCCGCCAACGAAGGCGGCGGCATCTGGAACTCAGCAGTCGGCACCATGACCGTCGACGGCAGCGAGTTCGCTCGCAACCGTGCGCCGATCGGCGAACAGGTCTTCACCCAACCAGGTGGCAACTTGGTTGTCGATGCCATGACCATCGCTGGCTGAGGCTGGCCAAAGAACGGGCAGGGATAGCTGGACGAGCGACAATACGCAAGTTGTTCGTCCGGCACCTTCGCCCATGCGTCCGACTGCGATTTCTGCACCTCGTGCAGGCTTCGTATGTCGGGCGTATTGTCCGTTTTGCGTGATCAAGTGGTGCCCGAGCCCGCCACTTGGCTTGGCCACGGTCGATGGCCAATACAGTCAGGGCAGATGAACTTCGATACCGATCTCCCAGCGCCGTCGCGAGAGCGCATGGCCGTTAATGTGACCGGCGATGCGCTTCGGCAGCTCAAAGGTGGCCACCCCTGGATCTGGGACGGCTCGATCACGAGTATCTCGTTCGAAGGTCTACCGGGCGACCTGGCCGTCGTCTTTGATGACAAACGCAACTTTGCCGGCATCGGGCTGTGGGACCCCCGGGCTGCAATCGCCATTCGCCTGTTGCACCACGGCAAACCACGCACGATCGACAACGCCTTCTTCGCCGACAAACTGCTCGACGCTTATGCCCGACGCCAACTGTTACATGACGATCCGGGAACGACCGGCTATCGCTTGGTGCACGGCGAAAACGACGGTCTGCCTGGTCTGGTCATCGATCGCTACGACACCACGCTGGTTGTCAAACTCGATTCCGAAGCATGGGTGCCGCATCTTTCGGCGATCGTCGATCCCATCGTCGAGATCGCCGACGCCGAGCGGGCGGTCATTCGGTCGAGTCGGCGGATCACCGATCAGCTACCCGCCGTACTGCGAGGCAGCCCGACCGTTGTTGGCACCCCGCCAGACGGCCCGATCGAGTTTCTCGAAAACGGGCTGGTCTTCCAGGCAGACGTCGAACGAGGCCAAAAGACAGGCCACTTCCTCGATCAGCGCGACAACCGGCGCCTTATTGGTGAGCAATGCCGAGACGGTCATGTGCTCGATGTGTTCTGCAACTCCGGCGGTTTCAGTGTGTATGCCGCCGCTGGCGGAGCCCGATCAGTTCACAGCATCGACGTGAGCCAGCACGCAATCGACGCCACGTCAGCGCACATCGAACGCAACCGCGAGCGTCTTGGTTTCGACACAGCGCACACCACACTCGCCGCCGACGCGTTCGACGCTATGGAAGATCTCGTCGATCGCCGGCAGCGTTTCGATGCCGTGATCGTCGATCCACCATCTTTTGCTCCCAATACAGCGTCTATCCCTGCGGCCCGGCGAGCCTACCGACGGTTGACCTCGCTCGCCATCGATCTGCTCGCACCCGGCGGCACGTTGTTGCAAGCGTCTTGCTCGACCCGAATAAGTGGCGACGAGTTCTACCAACTCGTCACCGACGAGATCGCCCAAGCCAACCAGCAGGCCACCAATACAATCCGCACCGCGCACGCGGTGGACCATCCAATCGGCTTCAGCCAAGGCGCCTATCTCAAGGCAGTGATCACTCAGGTCATCCCCGCAAAGCGACGCAACCACTAACCCACCCTGAAGAGATTCGACGAGGGTCCTTGCATCGGGTGTCGGCGCCTGTAAGCGTTGAGAGGTGCTAAGTGACGACGACAGCAAGATCCTGCCGCCAGCGATGAATCACCGCGCTCGGCCACAAACGAATCGGACGATTCTTGGTGTGCTACTCGCCTTGCTCTTAGTCGCCATCGTGCTGGCGTTGTGGTTCCTGCTGTTCGACAACGGAGAATCGTCGGCCGCGGACGCCAACGGCCAGGGAGCCCGTCCGACACCGCTGACGATCGCAACTGCGGCGCCAATCCCGCAAGATCAGGTCGTCGCCGCAGGTGACCCGGCGGCCGACCCGACGCCGGGGGCAACAACCACGCCCGTTCCCGACGGGTTTCAGGCATGCCTCGCCGACCAGATTCCGCTGACGACCACGACCTATGTTGTCGACACCAATACGACGCCGCTGAATCAACGCCAAGAACCAGCCGTGTCCGCAGCACAATCCGGCACGTTTGCTCCTGGCCAAGACGATCTTGTTTTCACCGGGAACTGTGTGGTCAACGTCAACGACAGTTACACCTGGTGGGAGATTTTTAACGGCACCGACGATGTCTGGATTGCAAGCGACTTCGTGACGCCGAACTAGCCAATTCGTTCTCTCGCCAAGTGTGCCGAGGCGAAGCGAACTCGTCGGCTGACCTACCAGTCTTGTTCTGTTGCCCACTCGTCGGTGTCGTGCGCTGACGAGTCGAGATGGGCGTCGCTGTTAGGGGCTGCGACACCGGTGGAAGCGTTCGATCCGCTTTCGACAACAGTCTCGCGTGCCCGCGAAGTAGATGACACGGCCTTCTCGTCAAGGGTGGTATCGGTGGTCGCAACCACTCGGGGGACCGCCTGAGCTGCGTCAGCGGGCAGATCATCGGACACAGGATCGAGCGGCGGTGCAGCCGGTGGAACCAAGTCGTCGTCCGCCTGAATCGAAACTGGCATCACCGGAACTGTTGGCTTGCCTGGGCTGGTGTAATGCTGCGACGGCGCCTGAGGCTGCTGCGGTTGCGCATAGGGTCCAACCGGATACGGCGCCTGATACCCAGGGGGATACTGGCCTGGATAGGGCTGGCCCCACTGCTGCGGGTAACCCGGGTACGGCTGTTGTGGATAGCCCGGATAGGCAACCGGCGCAGCGGCGGCAGCAGGAACTGGCTGCTGTTGCTGTTCTGCCTCGCCTTTTTTGCCTCGACTGCGGCGACTCATGACCGAGCGCACGCCGCGTTCGTCGCTGACGCTGCTGTAGACCCAATCGTCGGGCCAGATAAGTCGAGCGATGCCGCCAATGGCGGCCAGCACTGCGCCCATGATTGCGAGTCGGATCATGATCGTGATGAGCGGGAACAGGTTGGTCGAATAGATTGCGACGGCCGCCTTGGATGAGGCGCCACCACGTGTCAACAGCGGAACCATGAAGCGGATCAGGAAGATCAGCACGACAGTGACGGCGGCGACGCCTACCAGGCCTCCACCGAACTGGATTGCAGCGGAAGGTCGTCGCTCGGCGATGACCACGGCGCCGATGAAGCTGAGGATCGCGAGAACAGTGGCGAGGCCGCGCCAACCCGGCGCACTCGCCATGACCACCCATAGCGGGTCGACGGTCGTGTCGCGATCGGCGACTTTGAAGATGCCGTAGTCGTCGGGCACGACTTGAGTCGTGATCTCTGCGGTGAGTTCATCAGCACCCAGTAACTCGTTGATCGGGTTGTACAACGCCCGCATGTTGAAGAAGATTTCGCCGCGGTCTCGCAACAAGTCGCGAGACTCGAGTTCGGCCGACCGCACAAGCTCGAGTTGGGTGCGCGCAAGCTCGGCATCGAACATGTCGTCATACAGATCGCTGTCAAAGACGACCCCGAGAATGTCTTCGATTGCTTCGTCGCGGGCGATCTTTGCCTCGGTGACAGGATCGGGGGCCGCATCTTCTGCGTCGCCAGCGAGGAGATCATCGAGTTCGCTCGACAGATCTTCTTCTTCGGGCTCGCCCTCGGCAAGCTCGATGATCTCGTCGCGGAAGCCGTCGAATAGGAACTGACGCATGTCTGCGTTGTCTGCGAGCTGCGCGTTGGTCTCAAGAAACCTGCCAGCGTCATAGAAGTGCTGATCGACGTATCGGAATACGCCAGCAAATAAGGCAAGGAGCACACCGACTGCCACCAGTGCGCTCGCAACTACTCGTCGGATATCGCTTCTCCAGCGCTCGGGCCGCTCTTGCAGCAGCCGACGCAGGAAGGTTAATGCCTCCCGCACCAAAATTCCGGCCAGATCACAAAGGAACAGTCCCTAATAATCTGAAATGGGACTGTCAAGCGACCTTTTTCGATGCACATCAGCGTCGCTAGGAGGTGCCATTGGCCGGTCGAGGTGATCCACACAGCGCACGAGAACAGCGATCCGCGCTCGATATTTCGTTGCATGACTCGCGGAGCAGGCCAGCAACAACACATAGCGCCAACCCCAAGACGTTCGACCAACATCCGTCGACCGACTTGATGAAACCGGCCGCTTCAGATTGCAGCGCGAGCCCACCCGCCTTGTCCAGACCGACGTCGCTCGTCGCGTAGATTGCGATATCGGTATCGGACAACACCCGCAAATCAACTCGCGTCGTCGCAACCTCGCATCTTGGGAGTCGATCGCTTGGTCCCGCACACATAGCCGTCGAAATTGTGATCGTCTGACCCGACATGTAACGGAGCATCTCAGCGACGTCGCGGCTGGACTCTGGTTTGCCCATCAGCCGCCCGTTGCACGAAACCAACGTGTCGGCGGTCAGAACCGTCGGTGTTTGTTGTGTCGGGTTCGATGATTCGAACGCCGCAAACTTGGCCTTCGCGATCGCCAACGCGGCATCTGCTGCCGTGTCGTGCCCTGCGCCCGGCACGGACTCATCGATCTGTCTGATCTCGACGACAAACGGGACACCCAAACGTCGCAGCAGTTCGGACCGCCGGGGTGACCCGGACCCAAGAATAAGCGGGCCCGACCAAGACACGAGGTCAGCCACCACTCACGATTGCGTCGGCGCCAGCGCCCGGTGGTTGGTCGTTGTCGCGGTCTGTCAGCCAGTCTTCGGGCATCTGCACGATTCTCGGCCCACCAGTGTGGCTGCGGGGCCGGCGCAACACTTCGACGGGAAATGGTTCTGCGGGGTCGATGCGGTTGGCCAATTCCCCGAGTTCGTCCAGCGTCGAGACTCGAGCGAAGAGATTGCGCATCTCGCCACCGATAGCGAACCCCATGAGGTACCACAGCGCATGTTTGCGGAATTGCGGCAAGGCGCGCTCGTCGCCGTACCACTCGACCAGCATGTGCGCATGCCGCACCATCGTTTCGCGCACCTGACCAAAGTTTGGCAAGTCGGGCAGAGGTTCGCCGTCGAATGCAGCGGCGAGCGCACCGAACAGCCATGGTCGGCCGAGGCAACCGCGCCCAATGACTACTCCATCACATCCGGTCGACCGCATCATCTCGAGGGCATCAGAGGGTTCCCAGATATCGCCGTTGCCGAGTACGGGAATCGAGGTGACGGCCTGTTTGAGTTCGCCAATGGCATCCCAGCGAGCGCTCCCCGAGTACAACTGCTCGGCGGTACGAGCGTGCAGGGCAATCGCCGCACAACCTTCTTCCTCGGCGATCTTGCCGGTTTCGATGAAGGTTTTCACGTCGTCGTTGACGCCGATGCGGAACTTGATAGTGATCGGCACATCACCTGCACCCGCAACTGCTGCGGAAACAATCCTGCGTAATAGCCGGTGCCGCACGGGTAGCGCAGCGCCGCCACCGTGCTTCGTCACCTTGGGCACCGGGCAACCAAAATTCATGTCGATGTGATCGACACCGCCGTTTGCGACCAGTCGTCGGACCGTCTGACCCACCTCGTCGGGCACAGTGCCATAGAGCTGGATACTGCGCGGCGACTCGTCCTTTCCGAACTCTGCGAGCTTGTGGGTCTTAGGATGGCCCTCCAGCCAGGCTCGGGCCGTGATCATCTGGTTCACGTAAAGCCCGGCACCGTATTCACGACACAAGGCGCGAAACGGCACGTCGGTGACTCCGGCCATCGGAGCCAGCACAACCGGTGGCCAAATCGAGAGCGGGCCTAATGCCAGCGCGCCGAACTCGTCGGGTTTCGCGGCTGCTGGCCTCATGCCAGAGTCCACCGCATCAGCAGTCTTCAACGCAGTCACACCCCCAGCTTTGCGCGTTCGCACCGCATTTACACCCTGTTGTGCGGGTGTCTCGTCAACCGAAGCGAGCCAACTGCGTTGGAAGCGACGGATCGTCTCGCACAGAAGGTCGCTCCGTGGTCCGATCTCGCACGAGCCACGTCGTACGATATCCAATCCATGGCGAACACTTTTTCGACTGCTATCGCTCCCACAGAACCGTCCGCCACTGTTGCTGGGCTGCAAGGACGCGACGTCGTACCAGTGATCGCAACTGCGGCGGGCCTTGCGTCAGGGCTGAGCGGGCAAGAACCAACCGGTAATGTGCTCGCCGACTTCGTGCTGCCCTTTCTCTTCGGCGCGTTGATCGTGTGGATCTCACAATTCTCATCCCGGCAATCACTGGTCATCTCTGCACTGCTGGCGTTGGTATTCAGCGGCCTGGTAGCACCGGCCGTCCTCATCGCCGTCGGCGCAGTCGCCAGCGCCGCATTTGTCGAACAAAGAGGATCCGCATTCGACGAGGTTGCCCAGGCAGCCGGTGTAGCGATCTCCGCCGCCTTTCTGAGCCAGGCGGTGTTGAATCTGCCGAGCGTTGGATTCACCGGGAGCGCCTCGGTCCTTGCCGCCATCGCCGTCGGGCCGGTTCTGTGGAGCGGATTCTCCCAGTTGCCGAAGAAGGCCCGTCGGATCGCCATCGTGTCGGTGATTGGACTCGGCGCCGTATCGGCAATTGCCACTGCCCTGACGGTTGTTGCGGCATTGGGTGTACGTGATCACATCGAGGTGGGCATCGCCCAAGCCGAAGATGGCATCGCCGCACTCGAGGCCGGCGATCAACCGGAAGCAGTTGAGTTGCTCACGGCCTCGCAAGAGAACTTTTCACTTGCCAGCGACCGGCTGAGCGGCCCGTTGACGTGGCCATCGCGCTGGGTGCCTATCGTGGCGCAGCACAGCCGAGCCCTCGAAACGGCCTCGGACCAGGGCGTGGCACTCGCTCAGACAGCCGCTCGCACGGTGGACCAAGCCGATGTCGAGAAACTTCGAGGTCAGAACGGCGCGATCGACCTTCAACTCGTTGCGGCAGTGAACGCAGAGCTAAATCTGGCCAATCTGACCTTGCGTGATGCCCGGCAAGCACTCCTTGATGTGGACACTCCGTGGTTGTTGCCTCAGCTAAGTTCTCGCCTCGACTCTGTACACGTCGAACTGGACGATGCGGCCCAAGATATCGATTTGGCCAACCACGCGACGTCGGTGTTGCCCAGCATTCTGGGTTCTGACGGTCAACGCCGCTATCTCATCTTGTTTGTGCAACCGTCCGAGTCGCGAGAGTTCGGCGGTTTCGTTGGCGCCTACGGCATTTTGACCGCGAATCAAGGGCGACTCAGCCTCGTCGAGTCAGGTTCGATCGATCCCGACATCGGGCCGGGCCTGGCGGACGCCGCCTTTACTGATCCAGCGGCATTCCCCTCGGCGTATTTGTTCACCGGGCCAGATGTGAACCCACAGAATCTCACCGCCATCGCCGACCTCACGACAATTGCGGCCGCCGCTCGCGATCTTGTCCCGCAATGGCGACAGGACCCGTCGTTCACGATCGACGGCGTCATAACGGTCGACCCGTACGCATTGGCTGGCCTGCTCGAGCTCACCGGTCCACTTGTGATCGAGGGGCGCGACGAACCAGTCGATGCGTCGAACGCCGCCGATTACCTATTGCGAGATCAGTATCTCGAATTCGACAGCAACAATCGCGACGACCGCCAAGACGTGTTGAAGGTGCTGGCGGGTCAAGCATTCGCGCAGTTGCTCACCGGCGAGATTCCCGGTCCTGAGCAGTTGGGCAGCATATTTGGGCCACTCGCCCGGGCCGATCGGTTGGCATTCACCACCTACGACGATGAGGAAAACGCGTTTCTCAACCGCATTTTCCTCTCCGCAGATCTTCCCGAGGTCGGCTCAGCGGTTGACATGATGGGTGTGTTCGGCCAAACGGCAACTGCATCCAAGCTCGACGGGTACGCCGATCGATCCATCACCTACGACGTCACCGTGGACCCATCAACTGGTCAAGTACAGGGCCAACTCGTCGTGATCGAGCGCAACAATGCGCCCGCCGACGCCGGCGAATTCATTCTTGGCGAAGAAATCGAGACGGGGCCCAATGGCGAACCTTTGGCCCGAGGGTCGAACTTGTTGGTCATGAGCATTTACACCCGAGCCGTTGTCAGCAACATCATGGCCACGACTGCGTTCGCCGAATTCGACGACCAGTTCACAACTTTCTCCTACGAACGGGTCGCCGTTGAACTCGAAGTGCCGCGCGGCGGCAAATCGGAACTGTCACTGTCGACCCAGCTGCAAGTACAACCGGGGCGCTACGACATCTACATCCCGGCTCAGGCAAGTGCCCAAATCGGCGACTTCACGCTTATTGTTCGCCCGGTTGCCGGATGGGGCGTTGCGGGCGACGATGTCGCCAGCGATGGCTCTTGGTCGCAGACATTCGAACTCGATGAACCCCGAGGTCTGACGTTTCTGTTTGAGGAACGCGCCACTGGAGATTAGCAACTTTGGCCACACAGGCAACTCTGCAACTTTTACCAAGATTTTCGCTTTGCCTTGACGGTGAGTTTCAGTTGTCTATACTTGCGGTCTGCACAGCGCCTACGCGCTGCATCTTGGAAAACGAAGAGCCACCCTGGCTCTCGGGAGGAAATACCAATGACTCGTAAAATGCTGACAGCCTCACTGGTTGTCATAGCAGTTTTGTTGAGCGTCCTGTCACTAGGCGGCGTTACCGAATCTGTTGAAGCCCAGGGCGCACCACAGTGCGCATTCATCCCGGGCCCTTACAACTACAACGTGCGGGTGCGACCCTGCGCCGACGCTGTGACCTACTCAGGTCCATTCACCAACGCTCCAGCTATCCCTGGTGGCCCGCTCGGCTTCGGCTCCGCTAACCCAGTAGCTAGCGCTGCTGGCACAACGACCGCCACGGGCACAACGACCACCACTGGCGGCCTCGCCGTAACCGGTTCCGAAAGCGCCGTCCTCGGCTATGTCGGCACCTCACTGATCGCCTTCGGCGCCGTGGCTCTCGGCAGCCGCCGCAAGTTTTTCCAAGGTGCACGCGATTAAACGTGCGCTCATGACGTAACCCCGGTTGCGTCGATCTTCAAGAAACCCCCAACAGTAGCGACGGCTACCGGCGGGGGTTTCTTGCCGTTTTCGGACACCTGTCAGGCCATAAGGACGACGAGCTCGAGCGGCATAGAGATTTGGGGCGATAGGCGCAGCGCGAGGCTCATCAACTCTTGGGGTTGCCAAGAGATCGGCACACCGATCCGCTAGCCCCTCAGACGCACATTTTGCCTGAGCGGAAGCAGCGCTGCGAAGCGAGAGAGTGCTGTTTCAGCACGCAGAAGCGGGCGCAGCGACGCTCTCAGGTCGGTCCGAACCGCTGACGAGTCATTCCGAAACCTGCGGCCCGGCCGACGGAGGTGCCCCCGTTGCCGTTAGGAAGCCTCGCCCTGATGGACCAGGGTTATTAGGTCCCACAACGCCATGGAGCGGGCCTAGTGCGACGTCAGCCGGCTTTGTGGACGGCAGCTCGATACAGCTCTGACGACGCTACCGGCGTGTCTTCTGCATCATTATCGGCGGTTGTGAGACTAGCCAGAGCCCAAACGCTGGCAATGACACCGACAGCAATCATCGCCAGTGACCGACCAAGTGGTGGTCGGGCCATCTCTCCTTCGCCGACCTGATCGGCGGGCCGAGGCCGAAGAAGCGCCATTGCGTTGCCAAAAGCCAACGCCGCTCCCAGTGCGAGCACCAACAGCGCCAACAGATTCTCGCCAAAGATCACGTTACTGAGGG
>ENA-ORXR01005015-ORXR01005015.1-marine-metagenome-genome-assembly--contig:-NODE-5015-length-10757-cov-13.002809_pt1 | contig 10757 bp, 15 predicted proteins | sample MGYA00237866_ERZ511479 | MGnify/ENA metagenome assembly ERZ511479 | reverse complement strand
CGCATGGCTCCCAGACACGACTTTGAGCAGTGTCAGATCGTACTGGGGATCTAAAATGCGAATATGGGACCTTACCCATTTGGAAGAACACTGTGGAGAACAGGGGTCCAGTACGCGACAAATCTCGGCAAATATCGTACTGGGGACCCATTTGGGACCGTTTCAGATCAACCTGCAACACTGCTGGCCAACTCTTCCAGCATGTTCTCAGTACGTGGTACATTTTCGCGACGATGGTCTGTCTCGCTGGGGACCCGATGAAGCACAAGTACAGAGTTCTTTTACGCGCTTCACGAATAAAAGACACGGCGGATCGAAGTGGGCGCAGGTGATGCAGAGGAGAAGATGGAGAGGAGGGAGCGGGTTGCGGCAATGGGATGGTTTGGGTGGAAGCGAGTCACTCTGAGGAAGAAGAACTGAGCTTGGAAGGCATGCCTGCGACGACTGTCCGATTCCCGCCGCTTTCCTGCGTTCGCGGCCAGTTTCCTTGAGTCTCAGCCTGGAACCCGGCAAGGCTGCACCAATTTCATGCGGACTACGTCGGTATCATGCCTGTTTGCCTCGGATGTCCAGCAAAGTGAGATCTGGCTCCCAGAGAGCGCGACGATTGCGTCTGAGGCACACTCACATTGCAAATTGAAGACAGGACATAGGATTGCACTCCCATGAGCTGCACAGCAAACGGGACAGCTGTCGGAATGACATGCGTGAAAGGTCGCCGAGACTCGAAAACTCTCCACAATGACACGCTTTGAGACTCCTTTTGAACTTTAAGACGACGTCTGATTGGTCGCTCAATCGTAAAGATGGCAGACACTCATGATTGGATGAATTGTATAATTGTTCCGTGCAAATGGGTTCCTGTTCAGATCGGCCAAAATTGGGAAGACTGCAATATATCACACTCATTTCGATGGCATCGGCCATCATCGATGCACGGGTCGCCTGCTACGGACCAGCCAACCATATCCTATCGGATCAAAGATCCCAGTTCATGTCGAACTTCTCTGTCGCAGTCATGAAGGTGCTCGGCACCAAAACTGTGCGCACAACGGCGTATCACCCACAGACCAATGGTAAAGTGGAATGGTACAATCGTACCATGGCCACGCAACTTCGGCACTACATTGCCGATGACTTTAGTCGTTGGGACGAACTAGTCCCAGTGTTGAAATTGGCATATAACAGCCAGCCACACCGATCCACCGGCATCGCGCCATTCGAGCTTGTCATCCCTCGGAGGATTCTGAGCCTCTCGGTCCGCAACTTCCCCCCGGGACATCCCTTCAGAATAAAAGTACACTCAACGATGGGTCACCCATAGCCCGCAAGCGCGAGTTCATGGCCAAACTGCGCCGACAGATCCCCGCCGTAGTGGAAGCACTAAGGAAGACGCAACAACGCTATAAGCGTAACTTTGACACCAATGTGTCCCCATGTGACAAGTCTGTCTGCATTGGGGACTACATCTATGTGACGAAACACCATAGGTAACGAAAGCTGCAAAGCCGAGGCGTAGGCCCGTATGTCGTCTTAGACGCCGATGACTCGACCTATGTCGTAGACGTGAGCGGAGAGGAGCTCAGAGTTAGTAGTGATCATGTGACGCCGGCCCGTCGGCCTACAACAGCCGACTCCACTCCACACTCCCTGTTGGACGGGTTGGAGAAGCCTAACGCTTCCCCTCCAGTATTGCTGATCCCCCAATTCTGTCCTCATCGACCAGGAACGGTTCCTGGCGGTACGGTTCTTGTGGAACTGGCCATCTATTGGTTAAACGCAGCCGTAAACAGCTGCTCAGCACGAATCTGAGACGTCCTATTGGCTCTCCCACCGCCACTTCCGTGCAGAACCGAGATCCTTCTTTTTCTTGAGATTTTCTTCCGATCCCTTCCGTGTCAAGGAAGCAACCGGCCAGCAATCGTTGGGATATCGAGATTTTCTGGGAGATACGCAGAAAAGTGCAGAAAAACGAAGGCGTCGATTGTGCGATTGGGGGCCGTACGGGCACATTCTGTAAAGATCGGGCCGGACATGCACTGCTGTCGGACTGCTCGACCAATGAGAGATCTGCATTCATTGCCGTTCCACTACCGTTCCGGGGCGATGAGGACAGAATTGGGGCATCAGCAATAACCGACGAACACGTCAGTGACCGCCTACTGGGCATTCGCAGAATCCGTGGCACGTACAGTGCTAAAGTCCGATGGTTCGAATACGGTCCCAAGGATGACACCTGGGAACGTCTGGATAACGTCCCGAGGAACTTGTTCATCCGTTATTATCGATAGAACAGAAAGTACATCCCAGGGTACTCGTGGATTAAACCTACTCCTGGCACACGAGCTTTCCACAACTCCGAATCACATATGGTATCGCACCTAAGTACGGAACCCGAATAAGTCCCAAGGATTCGAAGTGTGTTATCGATTTCGCATTGCGAACTTCGAATCACACTGAGTTGGGGTTCGTTTAACCAAACGAGTTCAGTTCGGGAAACAATCCCACTCTTTATTGTTCGATTCGAACTACCGACCAGTACGTGTGACATCGTCCATTGCCTGTGGCTTGCGCTTCGGCATTACGCTGAGCTACGAGAGTTGTATGGACTATACACATACATATGGCCCGCGCCGCCCTCCTGGTCGACTGCGACCACTGATGTGGTTGTAAAACTCCATGGGGCCCCTCTCGCCCACAACGGCCTTTTGCTACCCCCGGTCCATGATCTTAGTACGACTGTGGAGGACCTTATTTACTACGGCACGGAGGCCACACTTGACACCACCCGTTGCGAGAACGCATCTTGATATGTGAACGCGAAGGCCGCCAGTGCTGTGCACCACGTTCTGGCGCCGCCGTCCAAAGACAAGACGAAACCAATAACCTGGGCGCCAGCCGCCTTTCACTATCATAAAGGTGACACTTGTTGACGAACGTCCAATGCACTATCTGTCAACGTGACAGCAACCCACATGCGGGCCGAGAAAACTCGCTCGCCTCCACATGGCACCAGTGATAAACACCAACTGGTACAGAACATCACCAAACACTCATGGCTGAACAGCCCGACCGACAACCCTCATGCAACCTAATGCGGGTCACTCGGCCCCACCCTCCATAGAAGGGCTGCAACGGCGCTGGTTGCGATGCCCCTCCTCTTCGTCATCGACGTCATCCCGCGTGGCTCGACGCCCAAGCACGTCTCCCGCTTTAAATCGCAACGGGGATACGGACGCCGCCTTCAAGAGGCGCAGACGATCGAAGGATTGACGAAACTCGTAGAAGGCAATTTCCGCGTCCGTCGCACGCCCGACTGCGCAGGCAATGATGGGCGCAGCCTCTGCCATCGTCAGCCCGTCGGAAACCCGCACAGAACCACGGAGCGGGTCCATCTGATGGTACCAGGCACTTGCCAGAGCCGCCACAGTGGACCCACGAGGTACACGATCGTCCACCAATTTCTGGACACGCTCGGTGCCAAACAAGGCAACCGCCGAGTTGTCGGCAGCGTCAGAAGACAAGACGTTCCGAGTCGCCGGTGCCCCTTAGTCCAACGCGCGCGCGGACGCGTCCCCACGGGATGTGACCGCCAGGGTCCAAAGATCTGGATGAATAGGCCCAGCTCCTTCACGGCCACTGCCTCGCACACCTGAACCACCTTGGCCGCCGCGGCCACCCACCATCGGCAAGCCAGACGGGGTGAGACCACAACAAGGGGCAGGACACCAATCGAGTCCCCGACACGGGTGGCTCAACACAAAGCCGTACGTAGCGGAGCCTTCCACTTGGATACGAACTTGATGTGCGGCTCGGCTCTGGGCGTCCCGGCGGACCGTGTCCTTGACGACGAGTGTCCAAGCGAACACGTCCATGGCCTCGACCAACTGGTGGTAATTAGACAACATGGCCTGACCACCCGGCCCGTCGGACATCCGGTCCAGCTCGAGCTCGCTCATGCGCTTGATCGCCGCCTCGTCCATCCAGACTAAGATCATGTCCTTCATGAAGGTACGCATCCAACCGGCCACGAGGAAGAAGTAGTACTCGGTGAAGACGTACGCCCATGCGTCACTCAACTCGCCTGTGAGGCGGTGCGCCAAGTACGTCACCGCATACGGCATCTCGGCCGAGATCCCACGGTCACGCCAGCACTGCGGACGCTTAGGGAGCCAACGCGACAAGTCAAAGTGCTGAGGAGCACGGACGACGCTTGAGCGCCTAGCGGTGGGGATGAGGCCGCGTGAAATCACGATCGCGGCGTGATGTGCCCGCTGATGGGCACTCAGATAACTTGGCGCCCGGAATGGGTACGACAGGATAGGTCTAGGGATCTGGAGTTTCTACTCGGGCTCCTGCTCGGGAGCCTTGGCAGTCTCAATAGGACGGTCGAGATACTCATGCAGCCCCGCCTCTTGGGCGAAGGGGACTGCCAGCTCGTCGGCTACCGACCTAGAGAGGAAGACGGCCTCCAGCCAAGTCCGCCGCGGACTCCCAAAGTCGTTGGCGGCGACCTCAAACGACCCAAAACTGGGGGCCGAGAAGAGCAGTGCCCAAGCGTACAGCCGACGATGGAACATGTGCAAAGGCACACCGAAGCGGATGATGTCGTTGGCAAACGCCAAGACTTCATACGCCTGGCGAGGCTCGCCCTGGTTGCCAAAGTTGGCGTCGCCATGGACATCGGACAAGCATTCGTCAACATGTTCGTTCGCCGCCGTCCCCAAGATGTCGATGAAGCCCGGCAGGTTGCCCCAGAGACCTTGGTCGACGCACAACAACGCCAATCGGCGGTTGGACACCGCCGCTTCCAAGAAGACGTCATTCGCCGTTTGGGAAATGGCCCGTCGCGTGCCCAAGGACGGAGGGCTCACGTAGGTGCGGCGCGCTGGCTCGCACCCCCCCGGCTCTAGGGGCGCTCGCTCCTCGGTCCACCCGACCACGCTATCGGGGTCACCGACCCCAACCCCTTGGCCGCCTCCGCCGTCGGCGTCGCCGTCATTGGCACCACCATCTTGGGAAAGCCCTTAGGACGTTGCGCCGCCACTCTTGTTCGCCCCACCCCAGTCGGGCGCACCGCCTGACGGCGCCGCCCCCACTCCCGACCCAACGCTCGGTGCCCCCGCTGACCCGTCCGAGTCGGCCATGTCGACGTCGTGGGGGCTGCCCGGGGCGCTCTCCGCCATCCTACCGTGTGGCTTTGAGCCGACGCTCCCCCACAGGGGAGCCAAGAACAAAGAACAGGCAGCCTCGCCGCAACAACGTCCACAAGAGCACGGCGCGACCGACCTGGTGACCGATAGGTCCGCCGGCTGAAGATCAAAGCCGCGCGCCGAACTCCACAGTGGCTATAAGCCTGACCCCGCCCCTCCACCGGCCGTGAGTGAAGCACGCGTGTGACCCCCCTACGCCGACGGCGAGATGGTGAAACGTCACCGCCGCGCCGCGCGACGGGGAGGGCACACGGCCAGCAACGGACCCAACGGTCAAAAGAGCGCAAGCGCTGGTCACTACGACGTCCTCGCCCAATCGGGCTGTGCAACCGGTAGCCTAAAGCTTGAGTCGGCAACCCGCATCAGGTCCAGGGGCTTTCATGAATAAATGGCACTCTGATATAATGGATAGATATACTCAGATATACTCAAGTTCAAAAGAATGATCCCGATGTTACATACTCTTACCTGAATCGTACCGCCATTAAATGGCTCCGATTCGGATAAACGTGAGTCCAATGACTGAGCATTCGTAGACTGCAGCCATCCAACTACGTCAGGTAACAGCACTTGCCGGGCGCCTCAGAACACTCGCAGTCAGGACCAGTAACGCAGGTACATGTTCAAAAAGTGCTGAACGATAGTGAGCGAACTCAGGGCCGATCGTCGACGGAAAAGGCTTGTGACAATCGTCGCGCGCGGCGGCTCATGGAAGGCCCAAAAACATCAGAACGAGTCTCAAGGCAAAAGGCGAACCGAGATACCAAAATGGACGCCAAAGCCGAAGCCCCTTGCCTCACATTGAGCGTCGCGAGCTCACTGCTGGTCATGGTCTGGCGTGAGCCGCGTTCAGATTTTGCACCACAACCCGCTCTTTGTTTTTTGTTGGCAACACGCCTTGCAAGTACATCCTGTCGGGCATACTTGTTTAATAATCTGATTTTTTGTGTATAGAATCCGTATTCTTATTCGTATCCTTCTTGTATTGGCTGCGGATATGTATCTTATCCGTATTCAACAAGTTGCGGCAAAAGTCTTATCTGATTCAAAAAATGCGGGTGTTGAGTATATCTGAGTGGTCACAAATTTGGCAGATTCATAAGCCCCTTGTCAGGTCGCGCCGACCGCGTCGGCATGTATACCGACTCGGTGAGTCTGGCCACCCTGGGCTGCCCCCGTCTGCGCCCCTGGTGCGGGCCAGACCCCCGACCCAGATGGGCCGGACCGGGCATCCCGTGGCGCACCCCTTCGCCCGCCGGCGTCAGCTGTACCTGCCCACACACCCCATGTGGCGCTCGCCCCGCCCCGGCCACTCTGCCTGCTAGCTCGCGCCCCCCGCCTCAGCATCACTCGGCCTCCCTGGCCCGATCGCTCAAAGGAGCGCGGCCTTCCCCCAGCCTTTAGCAGGCCCTTGTGGTCCCGCGTAGAGCCTCCTTGGACGTCCCCCGTCCTGGAGGGACGCCTCCCGACCCGCGCGCGCGTCAATCTCGGCAATCCCGTTGGCGGCCACCTGTGGCGTGTGTGGTGGCAGATCGCCTGATCGCGCCCACTCGCCGGGACGGCTCTAGTCTCATTACGAGGGTATGTAGCATATCTCCTGATGAATTGACATTGGACCAATTGTGGCCCCTTCAACTGTTTGGTGTTCATAGGAAAGAATGAACCAATTTGTGGCTTGCCCTTTAGGGGCTTACTTCTGTATTGTATATCTGTCTTTGTTTCTCTTGTCACCTTTGGGCGGTCTACTTTGATCCTTTGGATCGCCCGGTCAATCGACCGCGCTTCTATATCTTTCATCATATTACAAAACCGTGGGCCGGGGACTCGCCGTCGTCGGCACTCCCAGTTCCCCATCGAATGTCATCCAAACATGTATTCTTCCTCGTTCCTCGGACGATAGGGTTCTTTTTATTGTGTGTCTACGGTCGGTCGTAACTTACTGGTTAACTTACCAATGTCATCAATTCCGCAGTATCCCAAAGTTACCTTCCTCTGCAAGGGGTCTGAGTCGTCACAGTTCGAAAATAGCCCGGAGTGTAGTTTCGTTCGAAGTTACCCAAGGCCAGTACACGTTCACAGGGAAATGACATGGGGATTCCAGTACATGTCAAAAACGATCTGGGCCCTCGCTCCGCGCCCGGAAGAGCATGCTTCTCATGGGCTCCAGTACACCGTGTGGACTGCAAACTGCGGGATTCTGGCCCACCTGCGGAACCTGGCACCTTGGGGGACCAGATTGAGCTTTACTGACACCCTTGTCCTAGCCTAAGGAGGTGTGTGGGGTCGACCCTTACAGGGCATCCCCGTCGAAGGAGCTGGGCTATGACGGGTCAAGGTCACCATTGCCGACCGGCCTGCGGTAGACGTCGGTGGCGGCCGTCTCCGCTGCTGTCGTCACCGACGTCACCCGGGGGCGGCGACCGTGCCGTGGCATCGGGGTGCCCGCTGGCGTGACCCACGCTGGGAGGGCCACCGCGGAGACGGGGGCAGACAATGGGGAGTGAACGCTTGTCAGCACCCGCATCTCCATCTCCAGGTCGAGGACAGAGCGTGGTTGGGCGCGCAAGATGGTGCGCAGGATGGTCACGTCTTGTTGGGCCGCAGCGTCACCAGGGACGTCGTGACCCTCTTGGGGTCCATCAAATGTCTCGTCCGGGGGCGTCTTTGTCGCAACAGGGGATGGAGTCTCTGGATCAGGAGTGGGGGGGTCGCCTGCGCCCCGTGCAGAGCCTCCATGCCACTTGAGCACAGCGCCCTTGTCTCAAAGCGACCCGTTTTTCGGATTATGCTGAGAACGATGGTGCTACTGGAGAATCTGGCACAGAGCTTCTTCCTGTTGTTTCCTCCACGCTCAATGATAATGTATCGAAAGGCACACTATGCAAAATCGTATTCTTGACAGTACTCCCCGCGAGGATAGTCCTCATCCAGGCGGCTTTTTAAAAATACGTATCGCTAGCAGGTGCATGCGCGGGCGAGTGACCTGCCGTGCACTTCGAAAACCGGCGCCATCCCCGCGTGCACCCCGCTTGCGGCCTGCTTGTGAGAATCGGGGGGTGCGCTGTTACGGCCGACAGTGTCCGCCGTCAGGCGGGCTCGAGGTAGGGCGCGAAGGCGGGCGTGAGGACCGGTGCGGGGACTGGCGCGAGGACAACCGCGGGGTGCTGTCCGGGATTTCCCGGGGGCGGCGCGTTCGTGATGGACCGCTCTGGTGAGCCTTAAGACGAGTGGGGCTTGGCTTGGATTAGCCCGGCTAAGCCCAGCATAAAGACAACAAACATTTCCCACACCTCTGCCCCGCCACGATCCACGGCATGTCAACCGTGTAAACACAGCGCTGCATGACGGAGCGCTGGAGATGTTGGGTGGGTGGTCTTACAAAACACTGTAAGAGAGCCGTGCATGGCGTTGGTTTCCACGCGTCGAACTGCAGATCATCCGTCGGCGTTCTGGGCTGCTTGGCGTCACTCTCCCCCAACAGCAACCACACACACAGCGCCTCACGACCACGCCACAGACGAGGTCCACTTTTTCCTGAAGCTTCCAGACCGCACGAAACACCAGCTTCCGAGCCTCATACAAAACTTTGCCGCCGTTCCCTCCGCAGAGCAGAGTGACTGGTGTAAGAAAGCAGCGGCAGGGGCCGCCGTCCTCAGTAGCATACAAGCAAGCGGTGGCAGCCGTGCAGCGGCGGCGACCAGCTGGCGTCGGCGGGGAGGCAGCGGCCACATAGTGGATGGGGTGGAGACCATGCCAGCGGGGCAGAGGTACGGGCACGAGCAGTGACAGCGGCTGGGAGGCTACAAAAGGTACCGAGCTCACGTCTTCTGCCGAGATGCATGTCCAAACATATAGTAATAGCTAGTTCAGGGGGAGCACACTCCCCGTGCCCCCTCCCACCGCCCCAGCCCGCCCACCCGCCCTCATCCAGATTCCGAATCTCCCCCCCACCCAAACCAACCTTGACGCAGCCTTGACGAAGCCTTGACGAGGCCCTTGCATGTCCGTTCACCCTATGAACACCGAGGTTCTCGTTCATACGCCACTCAGACCCTGTCTGAACGGGCGATGTTCGAGCGTTCTCAACACGTGCACGGCGTGTCTGGCTAATGGGACGCGTGCATTCGTGGTCGTGGTGTCTGCCAGCGCTTTCCGTGCACTTGGACTTCCTTGTGTCTGAGAGACAGATACGCGAATTTACAGGAGTGCACGACGCACGTGCACGGGTTTTTTCTTGATTTCCCGTGCACACCCAACGCGACCAGACAGGCAAATCAAGGTGCCGCCCCAACCAAGCCCCGCCCCCTGCCAGAAACAAAAATGGTTCATTCCCACAACACCGGCCCGGCCGCGACGGGTGAGGGGGTGGCCCACGACGCGCCCGTGGTGGTCGACGGCGCAGGACGTGAGGCGGCGGGCGCGGGCACGGCCGCGGTCGCGGTGGGCGCGGCCACCGCCGCCGGCGAGACGGCGGGTGGCGCTGGCTTTCCCGCCGTGCCAGCGGCTGCGTTTCGGGCCGCGCCACCCGCCGGGCGCGGCGTGACCGCTGCCGTCGTCACCACCACAGCGGGGGACGCTGCCGCGGCGGCAGCAGAAGGTGGTTGGGGAGCCCTTCCCGCACGAAACGGCGGCGGCGCTGCCGCGGGAGCCCCCGTCACGCCCGCCGCAGCTCCCGGCCGTCTGCGCTCGAGTCCCACCGCGGGGCTGGCGCAAGCCCACGTCGCCGCGCGCATCGCGACGACGCCCACCCGCCAGTGTCCTTCGTGGAACACGCGGAGAGGGCATGGTGTAGGGGTATGAGGAAGGTTGCTGAGTTGGTACGTCGTCCGGAGGTCGTTTGGAAGGCGGGGGATGTGGGCGGTGGGACGCGGATGATCCGCAGCGTATCTTGAGAACCCGAAGAGGTGCAAAAGGAGTTTGTGGTAAACTGTGGTCATGCAGGCCACTTTTTTGCGTGGATCATGTCGTTCGTGTGTGTCCCGTTATGGTGCGTGTCCCAAGAATGAGACATGCGCGTTTTCTGGAGGACTGACACATCACTGCACGGGGGCAGGTGGGGTGCGGTACGAGAGAATTCTCGACTGGCTTCCATGGAAAGAGCCTCTCCCGAGGCGTTCTTGGCTGACAACTTTTTAGTACCCGTCTGTGGGCACTGTTCTGTGGACCTCTCAGAAAACCCCGATCTAGGAGCCAGTCTTTTTCAGGTTCTTGAGGTTACAGGTTTGCAACGCCAAAGCTCATGTGCTAACTGGAGGCTCGATGACGGGTGCCCCAAATCGTGTTTTCTTCACAGGGGGCTACATGGCGGTCTTTTTCACGTTTTTATTGGTAACGTGGTGCCCTTTCATTCGTGCACAAATTGTCAGCACATGCCTGCTCTAGTATCCGTGCAATTCATTGGGGCGCGTGATCGTCACCTGTTGAAACCGCAATGAATGACACTTCCCCCCATGACACGTGAGGATGCGCCGCCTCTGCTAACACTGTCAGGGGCCGTTCTGGAAGCACAGTGGGACCGAGTGGGTCACATTACATTATCGGACC
>ENA-ORXR01005014-ORXR01005014.1-marine-metagenome-genome-assembly--contig:-NODE-5014-length-10757-cov-18.452809_pt1 | contig 10757 bp, 5 predicted proteins | sample MGYA00237866_ERZ511479 | MGnify/ENA metagenome assembly ERZ511479 | reverse complement strand
GGCCGGGGGCGGGGCGCGGGCGCGCCGGGGCGCGGGCGGCCGGGGGCGGGGCGCGGGCGCGCCGGGGCGCGGGCGGCCGGGGGCGGGGCGCGCGCGCGCCGGGGCGCGGGCGGCTGGGGGCGGGGCGCGCGCGGGCGCGCCGGGGCGCGGGCGGCTGGGGCCGGCGGCTGGGGGCCGGGTGCGGGCGCGCCGCGGACCAAGAGAAAGAAGAGAACAATGGGGAGAGCCCAATCCCGAGGCACGAGTCCATCGGCGTCAGAAACAAAGAGAGAGAAAACAGACAACCGACTCGAGCAAAGAGAACATGTAGTGCACGTACCAGACGGCCGCCGCAGAAGGCAGACGTCGCAGCACCCGCGATTGGCTACGGCAGCCGTCGTGACAGACACGCCACCGGTAGCCAGAAAAGGCGGGGCTAGATCGCCGCCGCACCAGGAGCGGCCGGCGCACCGCCCGCCCCGGGTGCCGCCTCGGCGGCAGCCACTGCCTCTGCGGCGCCGACGCCGGCAGCCGGCTCCAGAAGCTCCGCCGGCAGCGCCGCCGCCTCTGCAGCTGCTTCTGCCGCCGCCTCCGCCGCCGCCATCGCCGTGGACAGCGCCGCCAAGGTGCGGGAGCACGTGGTAGAGAACGGCACCGGCGCTTGGGAGAAGACGAAGAGGTTGCTGTTCATGGCATCGTCAATTACCAGGCCGTGCCAAGGCGTCCGGCTCAACGGCACAAACGCCTTGAGCGCCAGCAGCTCCCAGCGCCAGCGGTCGTACCAGCCGCCGTCCGCGCCGGTACGGCGGATGCTGCCGCCCGACTCCATCGTCTCCAGCTCCGAGCGCACAAAGCAAGCGGCGAGGGCGACGTGCCCCAACGAGTTCATGATGCGCTCCCCGCCGCCGACGTTGGAGGCCTCCGAAATGCGGTCCTTGACGCCCAGGCACACAAAAATGGCCTTCACCGCCGCCACGATGCCGGAGATGCCGTTCTCCGATGCCTCAAACAGCGGCTTGACAAGGTCCTGGCCGCCGACGTCCGCACGGCAGTTCGATAACCACTCCGTCGCCTTTGATGCCGGCAGCTTCTCGTCGTTGCCCTTGACCGCCTTGAGCCAAGCGGAGACTGCCTTCTTCTTGATCTCCTCCAGGGCGTGTGCGACGGATTGCAGGATTGGCTGGTAGGCACGGACCTCCCGGGGCCTGGGCTTGCCCTTGCCCTTCGCCCGGGTCTTGCGCGTCACGGAGGAGCTGATGGTAGACAGCAGGAACTCGTTGGCCTGGCGCTCGTCCATTTTCAGCTCGTCCTTCGTCTCCTCGACCATCAGCGCCCAGTCTGCCTCCGAGTCGTGAATGACGTTGCAGGTGCTCGTCGCCCCGCCGACACGCCCGTACGTGCGGATCTTGACGCGGCGGCGCACACGCAACATGCGCAGGGTGCCCTCCTGCAGGACCGTCAGGCGCCTGCCGTTAGCGCGGGCGACCGCCGAGGTCGTGGCCGGGATCGCGGCGCCGACGAGGCCCGTGCCGATGAAGGCCTTCATCTCCTCGTAGTCCGAGTACTCATCCTCCTCACCATCCATGTCGGAGACGAGCCCTGTGGGCGCGACGCCGCTCTTCGACACCTTGCCCACCGACACCGCCATGTTCTCCATGCTGTGGGCCTGCGCCTCCACTCTTTTGTTGAGCCGGCGCACGTCCTTCGACAGGAAGCCGACGTGGGAAATGAGCTCCTTGGCCGTCTTGATAAACTCCTTCATCGTCTTAGCGTCGTCGTCGCCACCGTTCTCCGTCTGAGTAGGGGTCACCGTCCCCGGCCGCTCCTCGACGCCACCGGTCGTGGGCGTCACCACCGCGCCTGTGGGCGCGCGGGGGGCAACGACGTGCACCTCCTCGTCTGAATCCTCCTCGGGCGTCGTCCGTCGCTGGTTGAGGCGCTTGCCACCGGGCTTGCGGACTGCCTTGGGATTGGGCGCCGCGGCGCTGAAGGCAGCGGCAGGCCCTGCCGACGCTGCAGCCGTTGCAGCCGACACTGCGGTCGCCGGGGCAGCAACAGTCGACGCACGCGTCGCTTCGCCAGCCACTTCAGGCGCCCGGGCGGCCCCCGACCGAGCGGTTGTAGCAGCAGATGCTGACGCAAACCGCGGGCGGCGGGGAGCACCAGCCCGACGGCCACCCCGCACGAGCGCGGGAGGGATACTCGGAGTTGTAGTGGGGGCCGGCGGATTCGGCAGGGTCGGCGGGGTCTGCGGGGTCGAAGCGGCCGTCAGTGGCTCGCCGAGCGGCGTCGGCATAGGCGCCGTCGTCGCAGCCAACGTGCCAGCAGCGCCAGGAGCACCCGTTGGCAGGGGGAGTGGCGTCGACAGAGGCGCCGTTGACGCAGTCAACGCGACAGAAGCACTAGGAGTACCCGTCGGCAGGGGCAGCGGCAGCGCGGCAGACGTGGGCGCGGGCGGCGGTAGCCCATCAGACGTGGGGTTGACCGGCACGTACGAGGGGTGCGGCAAGCCCATCGCGGGAAAGGAAGCGGCGGGCATGCCGGAGCTCGGCAGGCCCGGGCTCGGACCAGGAAACCCCGGTGCTCCAACGAAGGGGGGGCTGTAGAACGACGCGCCAGGGACGGCGCCAGCAAAACCGTGCGCACCCGCAAAATGGGGCTGGCTGTACTGAAACCCATCATTGAAGTTGCTCAGCGGCTGCAGATTGGTCGCTCCCGCGAGGGAGCCGGACAGGAACAAAGACGGGTCGACCAGCGGAGGCGCGGGGGGAGCCGTGAACTCCACCATCGGCCCCGGGGAGGGCTGCTGGTTGACACCGACGGCGCGCTCGTTGACCGCTGAGACGCCGCGCATCTCGTCCTTGTTGTCACGGTCATCTTGGCTGGGGAAGACAGGGGCGGCGGCCAGACGGGCCGCCTTGCGTACGTCGCGAGCGCGCGCCGCAGCCGTCGGCTGGGCGCGCTTGACACCTCGGTCCATCACGGTAGGGCCGGTGGGAAGACGCACGAGCACGACGGAGGAGAGGGCGAGCGGGGGGGTAAGCGGGTACGGCCGTGGGGCTCAACCGAGTGGGGACGGTCGGCCGGTGGCCAGTGAGGGCGGGGATGGGGAGCTCATTGCCGACGACTGCTGCGGCGCGGCTGCGGCTCTTATACCGTTCGACAAGGGCCGCGCGGGCAAAGAAAGGCACCACCACACGGGTGGCAGCCAAGTGGAGCAGGCAAATGCCCCAGGACAAGCACCACCAGGAGCCAGTAACAGCAGAGAGGAAAACAAGACACCATGACGAGCTGTCAGTCGAGCCGCACGGGTCGGTGCGGCTGCAAGCGCGCCCCAGAGACGTGCCGCCTTAACTCACGTCGCCTTCCACACAGTAACGATGCTACGATCTCCACACCACAAGCGTCACAACACCAGGAGATGTGCGCCACAACAACAGCCAAACGCTCTACAGAAGAGCGCGCCACGACGAAAAAGGGGGGCGGGGACCAGGCTGACAACATCTCTCTGTATGCCGCTGTCACAACAGGCCGAGGAAGGGAAGGTCAACTCCCCCGGGAAGGTCACGTACCTGGACAGAGTGCAACGCATCGTGAATGGCCATCAGTGTTCACCGCGACGTCAGGTGGCCACGGACACGTGCGGCGAGGGGCATGGCCACGAGTACAGCCGTGAGGGACAGGGCGGGGCGCGGGGGGGAGGGGGGGGCGGCGCCCGGGGTGGGGCCAAAACACCCGGAGCAGGTCGACAGGGACTGCTGCGCTGGCAAGGAAAAAAGGGCGGGCTGCCGTCGCCGCTTGTCAGAATCTCCGGTCCCTCGCAGGATGGAGGCCCGCCGGAAACAAGTTCCTCCGTTGAAGTTGCGTCCAATTTGTTTGTGGCACCCATATCGAATTCTATTTATATTCCGTCTGCGATCTTTGTGTGTACAGAACGCCCATTGGGAGCACTACAGCTCATACCAAGCAGGGCTACCTTCGCACATAGTTACGTATTCTCGTTTCTTTGTCAGTGGACTTCGTTCTGTCATTCACCGTTTTCCATCCATTTATTTCGTCGATGAGCGGCAGCGCTGTCGCAGCTTGCCAGACCGACGGACTGGCTGCCGCTGCCGACGTCTGGGGCAACCGCCTTCGTCGCTGCTGGCTGCCCCCTTCTGCGTGTCCGTTTCCCGCCACCTCGCGGGCGGCTGCTTGACGCTGACCGGCCGTCCTCTCCCGCCACCTCGCCGGCGGCTGAGTGCCCCTCACCGGCCGCCCACTTGCGTGTCCGTCTCGCACCCCACTTGCGTGTCCCTTTCCAGCGGGCTCGCGGGCGGCTGGTGGCCATTGACTGGCGGCCTCCCTCGCCTGTCCCTCTCCCGTGGGCTTGGAGACAGCTACTTGCTTGGCCCTGACCGGCCGCCTGGCTTGCGTGGACCCCTCTCGCCGGCTCGCCGCCGACGGCCTGACCGTGACGGGGCTCGTGGCGCCGCGACCGCTCCCGCCGTCGCGTGGGTTGCTACCGGCTGCTCCCCGTTTGCTCGTTGGCAGCGCCATCTCCAGTCGGCTGCTCGCCTCTGACCAACGTGCCGCCTTTCGCCGCCGGCTCCTGTCGCCTCGCGTGGAGTGCTCCACCCTCCGTTGCTGCCCCTCCTTTTCGATTGTCCCCCTCCCGGCCCTTTTTCTCTACTGACCCGGTCGCCCACGGGCGCCAGCTGGTGGTCGCGTGCCTGTGACAGGCGCCCCGCCTCTCGCGGCCGGCTCCTTGCGGCTGGCACGGGCTCCCAGTTCCTGTCCGGCGTCGCCGGGCACTCTGGGCTGTGGGTCTCGAGTGGCCGGCTTTCCGATGAGGCTCTCCGTGCTCCGTCCCTGCCCCCTTCACGCGCCCTGAATCGCCTCTGTGCCGCGTGGCGCCCTGCCGACGGCCCCGTTTCTCTTAGTCTGATGTAAGCTGTTGCCAGCCCCTGCGTGTCTCTCCTACTGGCGCTGCGGGCAGTGAATGACAAGCGTGAATTTAGCGTAGCGAGGCGTGTGCGAGCTGGCCCTCATTGATAGTGCTGCGGACACTGACATGACCGCCGCGCCCTGCAATCGTTTCGTCTGGCCGACAGGCTGCCGCGACCGGAATGGGTGCATAAGAGTGAGCATCTCCCGGTCGTTGTTTGTCGCCGTCGTCCCGTGTGTGCCCGTCCGCCTCCCTTTTTGCTACTACCCCGCCAGTCAACGACCCCACCTCCAAGTCTCCCGCCCGTCCCTTCCCCCCCCCCTCATCTGCCGCCCACCTGTATGGCCAGGCATGTCCGACCTGCCCCCAGACCGCCGAGCCGTCAACAGGGCGACCGGGTCGGGCGGGTCTTTGACCACCAGAGCACCGGGGAGCCGGAACCCGCTGGACTGCCTTGCTTGTGGCGCCCCTTTTCAGTCGCGCGCGGGACTGGCATGGCACCGCCTCAACTTTCACCTACGCGTTTCGAACGCCATCGGCGCTCGACAGTCCCTGGCCACGGCCGCCCAAGCAGCAGTAGTGGCGGCTGCGGCAGCGGCCTCTGACGCCGCAGCCGCTAACCAGGATGAGACGGCCGCCGCCGCCGCCAGTTGCGAGGAGCCCGGCGGTGCTGGTGTGCCGCCTGGCCCCGCTGGCGCTGCGGATGACGGTGGCGATGGTGCAATGGACGTCGGCGCCGGCGCTGCCGCCGACGGTGCCGCTGCACCTGCTGCCGCTGAGGATGTCAGCGCCGCGGCGGATGCCGCCCTGGACCCCACCAAGAACGTGAGCGAGGCCGTCAAGATGGAGCTCCGGGCGCTCATGGAGGTGAGCCGTCAGGAGGAGGAGGACGCGGACGAGCCGTCTGGCAAACGGAGGCGTTCAAACACGGGGGAGCCCGTGCCGAAGGTGTATACGTACTCGACCATCTCAACGGCGTTGCGGGCGTTCTACGAGGATGAGGGGGACTGGGAGCGGGCCGAGCCGATCGTGGAGCGGCGGAGGGGTTGGCGGACGGGCCGTTTCGACTACTTCCGGTTACGCGCTTTGCAGCGCTTTGCCCTAAAGAGCGGCGGACCGGGGCTGTCCCTGCAGTGGCTGGAGGAGCTATACGATCTCCTGGACGTTTGGGACGGGACAAAGCCCGGCATGCCCATCGACGCGCGCCACAACGAGCCCATCCGCGACGCGTTCAACACGTACAACGCGTTCAAAGACGCTGTGCGCGACGAGGTGGACGACGCCGTGCTCGGGGCGGGCTGGATGAAGGTCACGCTCGTCGTCGACGGCGAGCGCTTTGTCGCGCTCTTTCGGCCTGTGCTGCAAGTCATCCTCTCCATGCTGGAAGAGGGCAAGGAGGTGCGCCTGTGGAGCGGTGAGGACGGGCCCGCCCCGCCGACTGACGCCCGGGAGTCGCCGCTCGATGGCGATGCCTTCCGGCTGAGCGAGGCGGCGCTCATGGACCAGAAGAAGGATCCAAGTTGCTTTGTGATGGGGCTCCACGTCTAAAGTGACGCCAGCCAATTGTCGTGGTCGGGTGGTACGTTTCTTTTCCCTCGCTCATGTATCTCTGTGCTCATCTGTGCGTGCGCCCGTGTGTAAGCGGCTCATCGGCCTTGCGTGAAGGAGTGATACTGACGCGTATTCTCGTTCATTTTTTGCCTGTCTCTCGGTCCATGACTACCCTGCTCTCTATGGTCTGACGTGTCTGCACAGCTCACAAGCTCTACCCCCTGCGTGTGCGCCTCGTGAATGTCGTGACGGGCGAGGTCGAGTGGGAGCCCGTCGCCTATATTCCGGTCGTGCGGAACCAGAAGGAGCCAGCCGCCAAGCTCCGCGCTCGCGCGCGGCGCAATGGCATCCTCCAACGGGTGCTTTACTTGGCGTTTCGGACCACCATCGGGGCTAGCCGGACGGGCGTCCTCGTGGAGCGGGGCGGAATGACGTACGTTGGCTTCCCACGCGTCCTTCTCTATCTGTGCGACCAGCCGGAAGAGAAAGCGGTTTTGTGCTTGAAGGGCGGGAACTGCAAGTTCCCGTGCTCCTCGTGTTTGGCGACTGCCGATATAGCGGGTGCCCCGACAGCGCTGGACGCGGTCGAGCGGTGCGCGGTTGACACCCTAGGCCACCAGATTGAGGCCGAGTCACTCGTACGACGCCGCGTCGACCCCGAGCGCCTTGCTCATCTTGAGGCGCTCGACGGCGCGCACAGCCGACTGCCCGCATTGGCCGGCATGTATGGCCTCTCAACGGAGCCCTTCCTACTCTATAAGACCGTGGGATTCGATTGCCTGCATGTACGTTGGTGCCTGCTCTTCGAAATGTGCTTCTCACTCCACGGTTGCCCCTTGTCGTGCCGGCTCGTCTCGTACGTCGAGCGAGCACTTCGACTGACATGCACGCTTTCGGTCTGGTGCCTGGCCGCCTGCTCTTGCTCCATTGCGTGGCCGCGTTCTCCCTATTGCATTGGTCAAGGTCCTGGATCTGGGTGTCACTCGGCTACTCGTGCACCGCCTCGTGCGTGTGTTTCCGCACATATGTGCCGGCCACTACCCTCTCTGTGAGAGCATCTCCGCAACGTACCGCATCGCCAACATGCGGCTGGAATTTATGGGGCGCCGATGCAAAGCCAGCCATGTCCCGCCCGGGTACGCCTCGACTCTTTCTTGTTGCCATTGAGTTGCCGGCTGTCGCGCGCACAGGGTAGCATGTGGGTGGCTATTCTCTTGACGGCACCTGACCATCACAGTGGCACTTGTTCTCTCTTTCCGCTGCTCTCATTCGTGCCTCTCCTTGCCTCTTGTTTTGCGTGTGCAGATACATTGTGTCAGCCAATGACACCCAAGCCACCTTCACGGGGTCACAGCAGAGGGCGGGCGTGTACGCCCTTCCCTTTGCCGTGAACGGCATCTTTGGCATTGGGAGGCCCCGACCGCCGTCGCGGTCAGCCCCTGCCAGCCGCAACAGGCGCAAGGGAAAGGGAAAAAAGAACAGCCCCAAGGCAAGTAAGGCCGGCGGCACGGCGGAAGGCGGTGGAGGCGGGCCCCTTTTCAAGGAGGCCAACCCGGGGGACGAGGAGGACGAGCTGCCCGCCGGCTACTCGTTCGACTGGGAGGCGTACCGCGCCAAGTTCGGGCAGACGCCCATCCAAGACGCGATCACAACCATGTTTGCAGAGTACGCGTCGTTGTACGGCCGCATTGCCGGATGGACGACCTCGGCGGTGCCGCCGCGCATGACGCTGTCCGAGGGCCAGTCCATCGCCGACCAGGCGACAAACTTCGTCGTCAATATCATGTCGCCCATCCTCGGCACGGTTCACACCAGCAAGGTGCATAAGCTGCTGGCGCACGTGATGGACGCCATCAGGTATCACGGGAACCTGAGCACTGGCAACACCGCAGACAACGAGGCGGCTCACAAAGACGACAAGCCGTTTTACCGCCGGACAAACATGAACATGGCCACCTACACGCAGCAGCTTGTGCGGCAAGCACAAGGCGCCCGCGAGATTGTCCGCGCGCACGCAGCTATCGACGCCGAAGCTTTCCGCACCCTTCCATTGGTCCCGCCTCGCACCAAGCGCAAACGTGCCGGGGCTGCCGGCGTGGTGGGCGGCGCAGACGGGGGCGGAGCGGCATTGGAGGCGGCGGGGGGCGGGTCCTTGGCAGCTGCGGGGGGCGGGGCCTTGGCAGCGGCGGCGAGCGCCGGCGCCGTCGGCTCGGCGGCCAGCGCCGGCACCGACGGCTCATCGGTGGGCGGCGCGGCGGGCGGCCGCGCGGCCTTGGTGGACGGGGGCGGCGTTTCTCTGGAGGCGTCGGGCGGCGGCGCAGTCGGCTCGGCGGCTAGTGACGGCGCCGTCGGCTCTGCGGCCAGCCCCGGCGCCGTCGGCGCGTCGGGGGGCGGCGCGGCGAGCGGCACCGTGGCCTCCGGGGCCGGGGGAGGCGGGGCGTTGGCGGCAGCGGGCGCCGGTCTGACCGGCGCCGGCGGCAGCGACGCGGCGGGGGGCGTCGCGGCCACGGAGGCGGGGGGCGGGGTGGCCTTGGCGGCGGCGGGCAGACGCGCCGTAGGCGAGGCGTCGGGCGGCGCGGCGGGGGGTGGCGCGGCCTCGGCAGCAGTGGCTGGGAGCGGGAGGCTGGCGGCAAGCCGGCCCGTCAGCAACCTGCCCAGGATCACCATTGCTGAGCTGTCGAAGCGGCCGGGGCTGGCAAACTTGGGCCGCCTGTTCGGGCTCCCGCCCCACCGCAAGGTGCCAGTGTTGGCCACGGTTGAGATTAACGCCACATTTGACTGTGAGGCGCGCGGCAAGCAGCTGCTCCGTGCGGCGGCGCTGTTCAAGACGGGCAAGCCCTGGTACGACACGATAATCTTCACCCTCAGCCATGGGGATGAGAAGGCGGCGAACGGCGTCGTCAACGACGGCGACGGCAACCGCGGGAGGGACGACGCAGCCGCCTCCCCGGATGCTGACCGCGTTGAGAAGGTCATCCACGTGGGGGAGGTGCGCCTCATCGTCCGCTGCGCGGACGCCGACTATGCCGTCGTCTGCGAAATGGACCCGGTCGACCCCGAGCCGGGCTGCCCCTTGGCAGAGAGGGACTGCACGCGGCTCAAGTGGACGAGCACCACCTCGGTGGGTGCGCCCGTCATCCGGGCCATCCCGGTACGGGACGTCACCCGCGTCATACACGTCATCCCAGACTTCAAGGACTTGGCCAGAAGGAAGGGGTTTGGGGCAGCCCCGGCGGGCCGTGCCGCGTCGGGTTCCGACCGCGTGGACATGCGATATCACCTCAATGAGTTCTATCCTTGGTGAGTGGGGGGGGGGGTGTGAGCCGGGGGGGGAAGGATGATTGTCTGTAAACCACAGCCTTCGCCACGGGGTCGAGCTCTGTACGTCTGTCGGGGGCGCGAAATAGATAGCGAGTGGGCGCACACTGGTCTGGGAAGGAGAGCGACGGTTGCCTGTGCAAAGGCTTGGCAGAGGCTGAGACAACGGAGCCCGCGAGCACGTGCCGAGCTCCAGAAGCGCACGTGCCGCATCCGAGCTTGTCCAATCGCGATGCTTGTGGCAAGAATCCTAGGTCCACGTTCGCTCCAGCGCACCTCTCTGCGGACCAAATCTGGAATCACCAAGGCCAGCGACACCCGCTTGTCAGGACCCGATTGTCATCGGTTCGATGGATTCGATGAGAACCTCGATGACCCTCATCGACCCATATTTCGATGGGTCGATGGCGCATCGAAGCCTCGATGAGGCTTCGATGAAGAAAAAGTCCCAAGTAGACGATGTACTGTAGTAACTGGGAGTCTCGATCACGTACCATTTTTTGGTGCGGAGACGCGCTCTCAGCGCTCGGCGCCCAGCCACCGGGCCGCGCCCGGCCGCGACCGGGCCCGCTCCTCGGCCCGGCGGCGGGACCTGCCACGACACCCAACAGTGCCACGTGCCCAGTTCGATACTTACCTACCCTCCTCTGATGCACGTTTGTATGAGTAATCACCGCACCGTGGGTGTGACCGGGCATGACCAAAATCCATGACTGCCCACCCCCCTACACTGCCACCCACGACCCCGCCAACAGGCCTCGCCTGGGGGTGTACACCGTGACCGTCATGACGGGCACGCCGACCACGCAGCCGCGGGCGCCGCCGCGCCGGCCCCGCCCCCGACAGCGCCGCCCCCGCCCGCCGCCGCCACCGCCGCCCCCACCCGCCGCCGCCGCCGCCGCCCCAGCCCGCGCCGACCCCGCCCCGGCCCGCCGCGCCCGCGCGGCCGCCCCCGCCGCCCCCGCCGCCGCCGCCGCCCCCG
>ENA-ORXR01005011-ORXR01005011.1-marine-metagenome-genome-assembly--contig:-NODE-5011-length-10763-cov-10.867771_pt1 | contig 10763 bp, 11 predicted proteins | sample MGYA00237866_ERZ511479 | MGnify/ENA metagenome assembly ERZ511479 | reverse complement strand
CAAATAAGCCGGACCAAACTCATCCACAATAAAACGTAGAAGCTCTCGAACAGACATAGCAATGGTCGATGCTGATACAGTGCGTTCTCGTTATAAGAGACAGCTGATTCAGCTCAAAATGAGTAAAAAGTGGCCTACATGGTCTGGAATGGAAGACTCGCGACCCATATTCTCTTGTAAACGATTCTCTTATAACGAGAACGCACTGTACTAGCTTGGAAGTACACTGTGGGAAAAAGAGGCACGTTCCCCCGCTAATATGTGTACTCGGGCAATTTCACCTCAATCTGAGATGCGACGTGTCGCACTGACCAGTACGCCAAAGTAGGGTGGTACAGTTTCCAGAAGATCTGGATGTAAAGGCTCTAGTTTTATACCGGTGTCTCCCCCATTCGGGGTGGCGAGGCATGGGAGCAGGGATGCGCCCGGTATCGGCACCAGGACGCCGCGGCATGGAGAGCTCATCCCGAGCGCCACAGCCGCCGCTGCTAGCCCCCCGCCACGAAAAAGTGGGACTAACGATGCCAATGAGCCCCCGCTTCCCGTAGCCGCCACCGCCACCACCAGCACACCCCCCGCCACCATCACCGTGTCCGTCACCGCCGTCGCTGCCAGCGGCACCCTCCCCGCTACCATATCCGCCTCCGCCGTCCCCATCACCCCGCCCCCCTTCGTCACTGAGCACACGATACGCACCACTGCGCTGGGCCGTCAACCCGGGGACCATGGCAGTTTGCCTACAAATTGGCAGATGTGCTAGGCAAGGAGTTGTGCGTACATCCCGTTCCCTACCACGGCGGAAACTGTATTGGCCGCCACTGCCACGTCATTGCGCAGCGGAGCGTCCGCATTGACCAAGAGCTGACGGGGCTGCTGTCTAACGCTCGTGTCGCGGCGTACAAGAAGGCGTGGCAGCTGTGGAGCGTGCTGTTGCCCACATTGAATAGGGCAGTCATCATCCCGGCACCAGAGAAGAAACACTTTGCCGATAACGCCATGGAGTTTGTGATGCTGCTCAAGCGTCACTTCCCGTGGGTGAGGATATCCCCCAAACTTCACTTCCTCTTCCACCATGCGGCTGACTTTATGCGGCGCTTTTGCAGCATCGGCCTCTACGGCGAGCAGGCCATTGAGGCCTGGAACGGGTTCTATCGTCAGAATGCGCCTCGCTTCACCGCCGAGACGGAGTTGCTGTCGTGCGGCCGGCAAATGAGGTCGATGGCGCTGACGAGCGTGGCCACCGACGCCATGCTTCGGCTACGGTCTCCCATCCTCAAGCGGGCGAGCCAGTGGGCCACGCGGCCAGACGACCGACGACGGCAGGAGAACAAAGCAGGGAGGCGACAATGCCGCTCGACCACAGAGAAGGCTGAAAAAGACAGGAGAAGCTGGGCGGAGAAGCAGTTTGACGTGGCCTTGAAGATGGTAAGTTCGACTGGAGGGCACGGGTAAAGATCAAGAAAGAGCTGTGGCAAGCTCAAAAGTATGAAGATGTTCTCGGGTGTTTATTGGTCGACAACGCGGAACTGCGGCTATTCGTCAGGTCGTAACGATGGAAGTCAAAGGATTCCAAGAAGTACATGACACACCGGAGGAGCCCAATGGCATGCGAGAATTGCTTCCTCATAACCAATGGAAAGCTCGGAATAGAAATTGGAGTCAAAAGAGCCCATCGGAGGGGGTTTGACTAAAGGCGTGACCAGGCCTCGCGTGTCACACGGGCCTCTGGGGCGCGCGACGACGAGGCGGAGGCGGCACCACTTGTGGAGGGGTGTGCACACACACCCCCGTCTAAGATGCTGTGGCAGACGTGGAGAGGCCCGCGCCCAGCTCCCCTCGGCTGCAGGGCGTGGGGGGGGGTGTGTGCGTTCTAACCCGGGCTGGGCCTCCTAACGGGTGCACCCGGCGCGCCTCGCTGCCCTTGTCTCGGCCCGGGGCGTGACTCAACAACGCAGCGGTCGTGGTTGTGGCGGAGGGCTGGTCGAGCTGTTTTGGCGCGAGTGACGCGCTCTTTGGGATCCCCCCAGCGGTAGTGTGCATGCTGTCTGTGTGGTTCGTGGCTTCGGGCAAAATCAGTCGGCCTGTGGCGGTGGCGCGTCGCGGACCGCCGCTCTGCTTGGCTATGTGCAGTGCCTACCTCAAGAGCACTCTTGTAGCAGATTCTGTCCCAGGTGCCGCCTGCTTCTTTCCGTGTGGCTACAACCTCGCGCTCTCCCTTTCGCCCCCCCCTCTCCCGTTTCCACTTAGCACTCCCTCCGATGGCGGACCTCGCAGCTGATGAGGCTTTTGCTCGGCGGCTACAGGAGGAAGAGCTCCTTGCCGCCTACACGAGCGCCGATGCGGAGCGCCCGTCGACGCACTCCCTCGCTGCTGCCTACGCGCAGGGTAACCACCTGGAGAGGGAGGCGGCGCTCGCCCGCGCCGTCCGCGCCGAGAGCGAGCGGCACCAGCGGACAACGGCGGCCACCGCCGCGGCCGCGCGCGCCCGTGCTGACGAGCTCGGACGCCGCTCCCTCAGCGGCGGCGGCGGCGGTGCGGAGGGAATGTACAATGTGGCAGAGGCGCCGCCACCGCGGCCGCCGCCGATGCTTCCGCCACCGCCGTATACATACCACCCGCACACACATGATCCGTACGTGGGACTTCTCGGCGACCATCGGTCGGATGCAGAAATTCGCGAGGTGCACCGGCGGCTGGAGGCGGCCACACGGGACCCTCCGCCTCATCGGTACACTGGTTTCCCGGAGCCCCCATGGGCGCCGGGCCCAGGCGCCCCGGACCGACCGTGGGATCGGCATTGGGAGGATGGGGTTCCGGGAGACGTCGCGCCGTCGGGGCTCTACGACCCCTACCCGCCACCACCGTACGCCGTGCGACAGCACCTTGGCAATCGACCGCCGAGGCACCACATTAACGAGGAGGGGGAGCAGGAGGATGGTGAGGGCACCCGCTTGCGCTGGTCCTACTCCTCCACGTCCGACCCTTCGGGCGTGAGGTCGGGGGGTATCTCGTTTGGCTCGGGCGGGGGTGGTGCCGGTGGTGGCACGGGTGGCGGCGGTCACCACAGCCGGGCCGCCGCAGCGGCGGCTGCCGCTGCGGCGGAACATCGGCGGGAGCACGAGCGCACGCACCATGAGGCGGTTGCGCAACACATGGGCGTCGAGCTCGAACCCGGCTGGGACGGCCCGCCGCTGCCTCGCCAGCGTATGCCTCGCCCGCCGCCCATCCCCGCTCCTAGGACGGTCGGCGGTCCGGCCCCCGCCACCCGCGGCAGTTCTCCCAGCGCCGCCTCCATCGCCGCTGCTATCGCCGCCCGTCGTGCCTTCAGCCGCGGCGCTGCCGGCAGGGAGCCACCGCCCGTGCCGCGCCACCCCGGCGGCGAGCCGCCGCCCGTACCGGGTCACCCCGACTGGGAGGGCCTCGGCGGCGGCGCCGCCGACGACGCCAGGCCTGCCCGCCTCCGCAGCCTCTTGGCCACCGTCCTGCACCCCCAAAATGGGATGGGGGAGCCGGACGAGCTGGCCGACTTTTTTGGCGACTTTTTCATGGCCGGTCCCCGCCGACGGGGTGCGGGCGATGCAGGGGGCGGCGGCGGCCTGTTTTTTGACGGTGCCGCGGCGGAGCTCGGCGCCCTTCTGGCTGGGGAGCGCGCCGGCCTCGGGCGACCCGGTGGGGGGATGGGCACTTTTGAGGGGTTGTCCGACTTGGCTGACCGCCTCGGTGGGGGGGGCGGGGGGGCGTCGGAAGCGCAAATTGCCCAACTGCCGACGCGGGTTGTTGGGGCGCCGTCGGCGGCGCCCGCGGTAGCGACGCCGGCGTCGTCCTCGGCGGCGTTCGAAGCGGCTGCGCCACCTGCAGCGGATGTGCCCGTGTCGTCGGCCATCCGCTCCGCGGGGCGTAGTTTTCGGAGCGGCTCCCGCCGGTCCAGTCGGCGGGAGGAGGTTGCCGCCGCCTCGGCCGCTGCCGCGCCGCGGCCGGCAGGATCCGCGGCGGTTGCCGGCCGCCCGGCCGGCGCGACAGGCTCAAGTGCTGCCCGTGACGGTAGCGGCCACGCCGAAGGCTCCACTGCCGAAACGTGCACGGTGTGTCTGTCTGAGTACGGAGCCGGAGACGAGCTCCGCACCCTCCCCTGTATGCACTCCTTCCACTCGGAGTGCATCGACCCGTGGCTCCGCAGCAAGAGCAGCTGTCCGGTGTGCCTGCACCGGCTGGACGGGACGCCTGGGCAATAGGTGCGGTGGCATGGGGACGGCTTGCACGGTGCATGGGGGGCGTGGACCGCTCATGTGTATGGACGGTGGACTAGTTCGGTCTGCGGAGGGTCGGCTTTTCCCGTGGCCGGCGCGTCGTGCAGGGCAACGTAGTGATGTGGCTTGTTAGCATGTACCTCTGCCCGTGGATACCTGTCAGACGGGTTTTCGGGTGCCCTGCAAGCGCGCCGTTGTCTTGTGTGTTGTTGTCGATCCTCTGTGCTCACTTGCAGTTACCTCACATCTCTCAGTCTTTGTGTATGCTATGTAATGTGGTAGCGCCTGTACGGGTTGTGCGACTTCGTCTCGCTGTGCTCTGTTTCTCTCCGGCATCCCTTTCTTAGTTCTCCCTCGGCATCTATTTCTTCTGTTTTGGATAGCCTGCGTCTGCACATTCTATCAGAATCGCAGCGTAGACAAGGTGCGCGCTCGCGGTCACATGTGTGAAGCAGCTTTGCACCGAAGATGCAGTCGGCCTGAGGGATCCATATGTCGTCGCGGGGCATGTGCAGCCCGACTCTGCTGTGCTTCTCCACCGTCGTTGGCGCGACCACCGTCGTTGGCGCGGACAGCTGCTGCCTCTGGCGCTGCGCACTCGACATGCAGCCACATGCCCCCGCTTTCGGGTCCTTTGTTGCATGAAAGAAGGATCCAGCACACATGCGCGACCTGCCAACCAACAAGCGATACAAGCAGAAAAGTACACCTGCACGCCTGCTGCCGCACAACCACCAATGGCACTAGACATCTTCCCCCCCAGTCCCCTCTCCGCCTCCCTCGCCTGCAATTCCTGAGCGGAATCCGATCACAGCAGCAGCGACGGGCCAGACACGGGCGCCATAGGCACCGCCGACGACGGCGTCGACGCCGGCGGCAGCGTCGGCGGCGGCAGCGCCGGGGGCGCCCCAGGCGCAGCGGACGTCGCGGCACCACCGCCCTTCTTAGACACGGTCGTCAGACTCGGTGGCGGCGCGTAGGACGTGCCCGCCGACACGGCCGGCACCGCGTCGTTAGCCGCCGCCGCCGACGCCGACACGCGCCGAGGGTCGTCCTTCCCCCCCCCGTACCGGCGCTTCTGGCCAATGTCCCACGGCACATAACGAAGCTTCTTCATGTCCTGCCACTGCCGCCGCATCGTCACCGCAAAGAGCATGATGAAGTAGACGACGAGGACCGGCCAAAAGACGGGGATGTCAAAGATGGGAAAGGCCGTCGCCAATAAGGCCAGCGCCGTCGACACGGATGCGCCGTACCAAAAGGTAAACTCGGGCAGCCGCCGGACAAAGGGGCGGAACTCGTCAGTATCCCGCGTCGGCAGCGCGTCGGCCGTCGAGCCACCGCCGCCACCGCTGGCGCCCCCCGTAGTGCCACCCGCGGCACCGCCGGTCGAAATGCCCGCCGCGCCCGCGGCGGCTTCCCCCGCCCCCCGCACCGCCGCGAGCAACGACGCCCGGTCCTTGGGCTGCAAGAACAGCAGCAGTTGGTTGAGGAGAAAAATGGCGAGCATGTACGCGACGATGTAGTATCCCTGCACGAGGAGGATGCGCAGCGCAAACAGGCCGAGCCCGACGCACAGGCCGACCCACCGCTCGACGGTCCGCGGCGCGAGGGCGTCGAGCACCCGGCGGTGTGCCGCGTCGAGCCGCCGCCGAGCGGCGAGCGCCGCCGCCAGCGGACTGTCGTCTGGAATGGCGGTGCCGCCAAACGAGGACGGCCCGACGCCGCCAGGGATAGCCCCGCGAGGCAGCGGCACCGCCGCCTGCGCGGCCGCAGACGGCGGCACCACCCACGCGGCCGACGGCGTCGGCAGAGTGGGAGCGGTCGGCCCGCCGCCGCCGCCGGGGGGGGACGGCACCCCGCCGGGTCCGCCCCCAGGGCGAGGGGCCACGCCCGTAGACCCTGGGCCTCCGGCGGCGGGTACGGGGCCGCCGCCCGCGGTAGGGGGGGGAAGGGGGGGGGGGGCCGACGCCATGGCGCCCGTGACGAGGGGTCACCCACGAGGAGGGGGGACGGTTCGGAACGCCGTCACGGTGGCCGGCGCCTGGGAGGCGCGGGTGATGTGGGATGGGAGGGGGGGGTAATGAGATGGGTGGTGGTGCCCACGTTGATGGTCAGCGCGGCAGCCGGGGCACGAAGGCGCGGCAGCAGAGGCCGGTCACGAAGAGATGGGGACGGGGTCGCGAGCGGCAAGACGGTGGGGCCTCGGTAGGCCCCGGTCATGGACGCCGGTGGTCGTGGCCGCGTGCATCTTGCATAAGAAATTGGTTCGCTGACACTCGAATCGCACACAGGTTGGAGAGTGAAAAAAAGCAGCGACATCCTTGCATGGTCGCCTCGATGGTATTGTCAGCTCCCGGGTTGTGCCGACATACGGGACTTGTCTCCATTTGTGGCACCGGACGTGCTCACCGCCACCCGCTGTCACGGTGCCCCCCGCTCGCTGCGGCTCGAGCGCGGTGGTCGGGCAGCATCCCGCCCGGCCGCCCCGCCACCTATATCCCGCCACCCTTTCTGCCACCCCGCCTTCCCCCCCGCTTTCGTACTGGACGACGGCTCCCGTTGCCAAGATGGCCAGCGGGGGTGTCTCTGACGGCATCCGTCGTCGCGGCGCTGCGGCCAGCGTCTCACCACTGGTAGCTGCCCGCGCGGCGGACGGCAACGGGTCCGCTGCTACCTGCCTGGCGTCAGACGCCTCCTCTGAAACACCGGCTGTGGTCGACTCGGAACCGCTGCCCTGGCCATTGCAGTTCCCGGCGAGCACAGCGCGGCGATTTGGCGAGAACCCGTTCATCCGGCGCGACCGGCCGCCATGCCTGCGCCAATACATTAAGGTACAGTGGTCGACGGTCATCGCAGGGCAACTGTTATTCTCTGGTTTGCTTCTGGTGCAAGAGTGGTGACGGAAGCGGGGACGTCGGCGCCTACCACCTTCTTCTCCGTTAGCGAGTGCACGCACTGACGCTCTTGCTTTGCGGCGGAGCCGGGTGTCACCGTCATGTTGTGGGTCACCATCTCCTTCTGTCTTCTGTCGGTATCTCCTGTTCTCGCTGCGGGATTTCACCTCACCAGTTTGTGTTTGGAGTGTTCGTCGCCCCCATTCGGATCTTTTTGGTGGTCATCACCCTGGTTGGCGGCCTCGCCACTGGCTTGCTATTTCTGGCAGGGGTGTCGGATGCGGCCCTTCAAAAGCCACTCAAGACACAGACACGGTATGTGTGCCGCTTCTTCTCCTGGCACCAGTAATGCGTTTTCACCTCATGACCGTCATTGTATCACATTTCACCGTAGCGCGTGTCGTGTGCATTCCGTAGTGTACGGCCTGTGAAGTCGGCCTGCCATCTGGGAATGGGTGCGGCGTACATGTGCTAACGAGTCGTACTGCTGACGCTGGTTTTCTCCCTACTCAATTGCGATTGTTCTTGCTCTCCCTGCCTTGTCTTCATTGCTTCCCTCCTTGCGGCATGAGCGTCATCCCATCTGTTGTAGACAACTCATCTCCCTCCTCATCCGAATTTTCTCACGCGCCATCCTCTTCTTTGTCGGCCTCTACAAAATTGATGAGCGGCGCCTGGCGGATGAGACTGCGGAGATGGCAGAGCTTGATGGTGCCCCCTACATGCTCGTTTCCAACCACGTCTCTTACCTGGACATTACCTACCACTTTGCTCGTGACGCGGTCGCGTTTGTGGCCAAAATCGAGGTCCGCCGCCTGCCCATCATTGGCCGCATTGCAGCCGTCGCGCAGTGCATCTTCACGTCCCGCGCGTACGTGCCGCCTTCACTAGGTGGCTCGCCAGTGGCGATCGGCCACTCGTCGCGGGACGTGTCGATTCAGGCGTCGTCCGCCAGCGGCCCCCACGTGGCCGTCGTGCGCGGCCCCTCTCCCGGCGCGCGCCTGGCCGACGGCAACGAGTCGGTGGCGGATGAGCACGCAGGAGGGGCATCGTCCAAGATTGCCCGCCGCTTGCAGCAGCGAGGCTTCCCACCAACCTTGCTCTTTCCCGAGGGGACCACTTCCAACAACTGCGCGCTGTTGCGCTTCCGGACAGGCGCGTTCATCCACGGCGCACCGGTCAAGCCCGTGTTGCTGCAATGGTGCGTGATGCTCGTGGTCCTGATCGAGAGCCTGGTCATTCTGAACGTCGCGAAGTACCTGATGTGGCGTTTGGAGCTTGTCATCCGCTTGTTCTGCCCGACCTTTGAACCTTGTACTAACCATCCACTCCCCCCATGCTCGCCAAGTTCTTCTACCGCTCGCTGTCTTGTGTCTCGTGTTTTTTTTTTCTGTGTGCTATGGACGAACAGGGGTGTGTACGACGTAGACCCTGCGTACGTTGCCATTTCCAAGTCCGCCCTTCTCCGCCTCTTGTGTGAACCCCGTATCTACCTGCGCGTCACGCGCCTGCCAATGTACTACCCGTCTGACGCGGAAAAGGCGGACCCACGGCTGTTTGCGGAGAATGTGCGGCAGCTGATGGCGCGGCAGTTAGGCGTGCCCTGCGCGCCCTTCTCCCTCGCGGACAGGCGTCGGAGACAAATGTCGACAGAGCGGGCCAATTTTGACGAGCTCGACGTGTCCACCAGCCCGACCACGTAGGGGGGCAGGACAAGCGGTTGCTATGGTCGCCCCGGGAGGCGCGATTGGTTTTTTGCAACCTGGCGACGGACATGGCCCGCGTTATGGTTGTAGCACATACCTCTTCGTGACCATGCTAGAGTTCTGGCCATGGCTTTTGTTCGGCAGGTGCTTTGCGAGAAACGCGACGGGGTATACCGCAGGTGTGGGTCCACACTCAACCGGGATCAGAGGAGGGAAGGGTTTTGACACTGTGTGTGTCTACTACCTAGCGCGGCGCACAGGTCCATTCTCTTGGTATCGGCGTCTGTGGCGATGCAGCCACCACGGACACGACGTGTTGACTCTTGCGTACCCGACCGAGGGTCCGCCAGACGCTTGTGATGGTCCCACGCGACTTCCCCCAGAAGCAGAGGGTAGCGACGGCAGCCTTCTGGGTTCTCGATTGCGTGACTGCAGGTCCACTTCACGGCCATGGATGGTGGCTGCTCGTCTGTCAAAGGCAGCTGCCACCAATAGATGTCGACGGGCAGGTCCGCGGCGGACGCTCCAGCGTGCTCTGAAACTCGTACCGCAACAGGCGCCGGCCGTTTTCCGGCCCACCGCTGGGGCGGCACGGCAACGGGGCGGCCACCGTCGCCGCGCATGCCAACATGACGCGGTTGCCGCTGACTCTGGGCCCTCTCCTCCCCCTTTTTCATGATGACTTGGACGCCACCGCCGCCGGGGCGGCCTTTGCGGCGGGGCGCCCACCGCGCGCGGTCCACGCGGCGGCCGCGGCGGCCGCGGGGCCGACCACCTTGCCCGAAGTGGCTCACCCCCACCGCCGCGCGGCCGCCGCAGGGGAGTGGCGCCTCGGTCGCGCCCGCCCCACCGCCCGCGGGCGCGGCGGCCAGCACCTCACCTTCCCCGTCGGCGGCAGCGGCGGAGGTAGCATCGTCCTCCCCGCTGGCGCCGCCGCAGTGCTTAAAAAGCAGGCACACCGCAAACGCCTTGTCCTTCTCCCCGAGCGGCTGCCTCGCTTTATCGACAAGCCCACCGTCGGGCACCCTGTCGCTGCCCAACCGCCGGCCGCGCCACCAAGGCCAACGGGGCAGGCGGCCCGCCCCCGCCGCGGCCTCTCCATGCTCTCCACTTGAGGCAATCCCGTTGCCCCCGCCACCACCCACCCCCGCCCAGTGGGCGCCTGTCGCCGCCACCGTTGACGGTGACTGTGGCAGCGTCTTTTTCTCGGGTACTCATACTAGCTAGATATTCGCCAAAGCGGATAACGGAGGGTATCAAAGAGTATTACGTACTCTCGATTTTGAAGAATCCGATACTCTTGACGCCCATCACTCCCAAAGTAGTTCCCCCATGGATCGACTCGGTCTGTCTCAGCCTTTGTCCGATGCAATAGACGCAATAGAGGGATTCTGTGGGTATCTTTTCTGTATCTCGTGGCTATCTCGTGGGTAATACGGCTACTTGTTGCTTACAGCGAGCCCCTCCGATAGAAAAGCCCGACCCACACGTGGGTATGTAGGGGTCTATACCCACAAGCCTTCGGTCGGCTGACTCGCATTGCTGGACACCTCAGGGGAACATATGGGGGGGGGGCTTCCATAGCTTTTGCCTGGTGCTTCGGCTGCTGTGCAACAACGAGACTGGGGCACACGCGCCTTCGCTCCCTGGCGCCGGGTGGACCGGCGCTTGTTGTCTTTTCTTGGTTACAGCCGCATTCCTGCCATGCGCCACATGGAGGCCATCACCCTGTCGGGCGCCCAAGAGGGCGTGGGGGAGGGGGGGGCTGGGTTGGCATGCGACGGGCACGCGCGGAACGAGGATTGCTTGCCAGAGGGTCCTGTAGAGGAGGGGTGTGGCGACGTGGGTGTAGGTGCGGGGGACTGCGAGCCGTGAAGCAAGCAGAAAAAAAACCGTCGCCGTTGGACCCCTAG
>ENA-ORXR01005009-ORXR01005009.1-marine-metagenome-genome-assembly--contig:-NODE-5009-length-10768-cov-8.472079_pt1 | contig 10768 bp, 3 predicted proteins | sample MGYA00237866_ERZ511479 | MGnify/ENA metagenome assembly ERZ511479 | reverse complement strand
CCCACCCCCCTCATGGCCGTCAGCATGATCGCGTTTGCCGCCCCCGCGGGCGCCGTCGTCGGCGCCCGGCGCATGGCCGCCCTGCCCGCCGCCCGGCGGGCGCGGCGGTCAGCCTTGGCTGTCACGGTGCCGCTGCGGCGGCCGGCCGTGGCCGCGTGGTACGTGCCAAAGGCGACTTCCAGTGGGCTGCCGCCGGCCGCCGCCGGCCGCCCGGCCGACGAGCTGTCGGCGGCGGCGGCGGCGGCGGCTGTGCCGCCGGCCGTAGCCGTTGCCGCCTCTGTGGCGGCCGGCACCGCGCGGCCGTTTTGGTCGGTGCCCGCCGCCCGCGCGCGCGCGTCGGTGCTGTCGGTGGCCCGCCGCGCGCTCCGCGCCGCCGTGACTGCCGCGTCGACGGTGCGGCGGGTGCGGGTGCGGCACGGCGCGGCGCTGCGCCTCGCGCGCATGGCGCCGACCGTTGCATTGGCGGTGGTGGGGATGTTTGCGTCGCGCTCCTTTGGGCCGCTGGCGGTGGGGAAACTCGCGTCGGTGGCCGTCCCTGCCGTGCCCGTCGTCGGGTCGGCGACCGCTGCGGCGGGCGGTGGGGGCTTGGCCAAGGCCTTTGCCGAAGCGTTTGGCGTTGTCTTCCTCTCAGAGTTTGGGGATAAGAGCATGTTTGCGACCGCGCTCATGGCGATGAAGCACTCTCCGTCCATGGTGTTTACGGGCGCGCTGCTCGCGCTGACCGCCATGACGCTCATTGCGTGTTGCCTCGGGCAGGTGATGCATTTCCTGCCGCCGATCGTCACCCACTACTTTTCAGTGGCGCTCTTTGTTGTCTTTGGCGCGCAGATGATCATCCAATCCCGCTCCCTGTCGTCGACACCGGGGGGGGATCCGCCAGCGTCAGGCCTGCCGGCGGTGGCCACCGCCGGTAGCACCGCGGCGGGTGTTGCGCCCGCCGCCCCAGTGGCTGGCGGGGAGCGGGCAGGCGCGGAGGAGCTGGTTGCGTCCCTCAACGTGCAAGGGGAAGCCGAATCCAAGGTGTCTGTCCTCCTCAAGATCGTCTCCCTGATCTTTGTCGCCGAGTGGTGCGACCGCAGCATGCTCGCGACGATGGCCTTGGCGGCGAGCGGCAACGCGGTGGCGGTCATTGGAGGAGCGACCGCCGCTAACGTCTTGTGCACGGGCATGGCGGTTGTTGCGGCGGTCGCGGTATCGTCCAAGATCTCGGAACGAATGGTCGCGCTCGTCAGCGGTATTCTCTTTGAGGTGTTTGCCGTCTTCACGCTGATCGAGGGGCCCGAGAGCCTAGACTAAGTGCTACTCGGGAGGTCAACGGGTGGGGTGGTATGGGGGTGGGGGGGTGGGGAAGGTGGGTGGAGCCGTGTCTTTTGGGTGTAGGTGGTTGGAAGACCGGGGAGACGCGACACGCCATGGGAAACGATGCTGAACAGTGCCACGCTGAACTGTGTGGCCTGTATCCAAGTCACTGTATCCACTTCTTTTGCTTTTGAATGGGAGCTTCCGCAAGCGGCATCCTGATGTACCAACAGCCCTCGTGTCCTCCCGCGCTCGGCGTAGCACAACATTTTCGACCACGGCGAGACAATCCCGTACAGAACGACGACGCACACACAAGAGATAATGCAGCTGCTGGTATCCCCAGCATGGGCACACAAACACAGGAGACACCGACGCGGTGTCACCATGGCCCCCGCACATGAAATGCACACCCACACAAGCATCAAAAACCAAGAACAAGGGTTGATAGATCCTCACCCATCCCGCATGTCCGCCCCGCCCGGGGAGTCGAGAATGTAGTCGTCCGGAGAGTACACCTTGTGGTGCGACGCGTGCGACGAAAAGAACCACCCAGACATGTACGACATGCGCATTTCGGTCGCGGACGCGGGTGTTGGCGAGGATGCGGGCGGCGTCGACCGCGCCGGCGGAGCCCCCCCGAGCAGCGCGTCCACGGCCGAGGGTGCGAGCACCGCCGACGAGCTGCCACCGGGCACGCCACCGCCACCGAGGGTGGCGACCAAGTCGGCCGTCGACCGCGACGGCGGCGGTGGTGGGGAAGGCACCGGGCCTGGGGCGCCCGCCGCCGCCGCCGTCGCCATCGCCACCGCCGACGCAGACTCGTGTGCGGCGGCGGCGGCCGCCGCTTCGGATGGCGGGCTCGCTACCCCCCGCGACATTGGCGGGACACCACCCGTCTCGTCGGGGTGCCGGGACCACGGCAGCGGCGGCAACGGCGAGGAGGAGAGCGGGCGGAAGCACGGAAAGGTCCCCGTCGGCGACGCGTAGCCGTGCGCCGCCGCATGCGGGGGCAGCGGTGGGGGTGGGTACACGGCGGCGCCACCCACCTCCCCGCCGCCGCCGCCGCTGACCACGCTGCGGTTGTTGACGGCCGTCGTCGTCGTCGTAGTTGTCGTCGCCGCCGACAAGGATGTCGTCGTCATGGGGAGGTAGTCTGCGCCAGTCATGCCAGCACCGGCAGCCACAGACGCCGCGTGGGCCTCCTCAAACACCGACGGCACCAAGCCAGGCACGGACGCGCCGGCAGCATACTGTCGCAGCGCGGCGTTCAAGGCTTCCAAATTGACCGCCAGCGGCGGCAACGGAGGCAGCTGGGCAGGAACGCCTGCGGGCGGCAGCGACAGCGCCGAGGCGGCCGCCACAGCGGCGCCACCCGCCACGTCGTCCGCGCTAGGCATCGTCAGGGTCTCCAGGATGGCTCGCGTATTGGCCTCGGACAACACCGACGGGTCGGCAGCGGCAGCGTTGACGGCGGTGGGAGTCGTTACGGCCGCGGCAACGCCGTCGGCAACGCGCTCGCGCTTAGCGGCAACGGCGGCACTGGAGCGGCCGGCACGGCTGGCGCGCGGCCGCGCCGGCCGCGGCGCGCGGGCCTTGACAACGGCGCCAGTGGTGGGGCTGACCGCTGCAACGGCAGCCTTGGCCACCGCCACCTTCGAGCGCCGCGCCGCCGGCTTTCTGACCGGCGGCGGGGCCACGGGAGGCGAAATTAACGGCTCCTCTTTTGCAGTGACGCTTCCCGCGGCAACGGGGACACCGCCGAGGATACCCGCCCTGCCATCCACCGACGCCGTCGGTGATGCACCTGCCATGAGCCGCTTCGTCGTCAGCCTGTCGGCGGCGTCGGCACTTCCCGTGCCCGCCGCGGACGGACGCCGCGGTGGGGGTGTAGCAGGCAGCGGCCGCAGCGGCCGCCGCGTCGACGGGCAAAGGAGCGGGGAGTCGATGACTGGGACGCCGAGCAGCCCCGCTTCCAACTTGACAGTGACACCAGTCGAGGGCGGCAGTGCGCTCGGCGTGGCCACGATGATCGTCGTTGTCGGCGTCTTCGGCGTTTGGCCATCGCCGTTGGGAGTCCCTGCTTTGGCCACAGCGGGCGCGCGCCTGCGCGACCCCGCAGCAGCACCGTGGACGGACGCCTCAGCGGCCTTAACGGGCGACGGGCCGGCCGCCTTGACCGCTGCCGCCGACAGATCGACGTCCACGGCAGCCGACGAGGAGCCCCCGCCAGCGGGCGCCCGGGGCGACCGCCCGGTCGCGGACGCGGCCTTGGAGGGCGCCGTCTTCGTTGCCGAAGCTGCCGGGAAGGACGGCCGCTTGACGGCCGCTATGGAGGCGCCCGCGCCCGAGGCCTTGCCACCCCCACTGCCCCCCCCGGTCGGGGCGGACAAGCCCTGCATTTCCGCATCGAGTGCCAACGGCGGCACCAGCGGCGGTTGCGACTTCTTCTTCTTCTTCTTTCCGTCAACGCCCTTGCGCACGGGCCGGTCCGACATGGAGACGGTGCGACCAAAAACCAGCTTCTGCTCATAAGCATACAGCAGCGACTCGTGGGCGTTGCGCAGCACAAATGCGGCCGACGTGCAGGTGCGGGGCAGGTCAAGTTCCCCGGCCACGACCCGGAAGGCCCGCTTGTTGAGCACGTTCTCCACGCCACCGAGCTTGCATACTTCCACAAAGAGCCGGAAGATGTTGAGAGGCCCCCCGCCGACGACTGGGACTTTGAAAGAGGCGTGGCCACGCTCGAGCATGAACGCCGCGTGGTCCGCCAGGAAGGCCGCCTCGCGGCCACCCGCGCCAGCCGCTGCAGCGGCAGCTGCCGCTTCGGCGGGTGGAGACGCTTCCGGACCGATACCCGACAGCTTGGCTGACACAAAGCGGATCCCGACACTGTCAAGGGCCTGCTGGTATGGGCTGCTGGTTGGCAGCCTGCCAGTGATAACCAAATTCCGCCCTTCCTTGCGGAGCGGGTTGTGTGCATCCGCGTCTGCTTCGTCGTCAGCTGCAATGGCCATCGCAGTTGGCGCCGTGACAGCCGCCGTCGAGCCGACGGCCGCCTTGGCTTCAGTCCCAGCGGCCGTCTTCTTCTTGCCGCCCGGTGTACGCGCGGCGGCCGCCAACTTCCCCGCGTCCGGCTTCCGCACGCCTCCCAGCTTGGGCGGCGACGGCCCCGTGGCCGTCATCGCTGTCGAGACGGGCCCACGCACTCTTGGTGGCGTCCCCGTCCCAACCGCCGCGCCCGTCACCGCACCCGCGACGTCGGTGCTCAGGCGGTCTGCAAGCCCCAGCGGCGGCGGCACAGCCGGCCTCTCTCGCAGGGAGGCCGCCCACCCCCCCGCCTCTCCGGCTGGAGACGCTGCCGCCTGTACTGCATCGAGCACCGCCGCCGCCGCCGCCTGCGCCATCTCCACATCCTCCTCTTCCTGTAGCCGCAGCGGCGGGCTCGGCGGGGGGAGCGTGAACAGGTCAGCGGTGAACGGACTGCCGACAGGGAATGCGGCAGCCGCGTCGCCGAGGACGTCGGGGCCGCAGTCGCCCCGGAGACCGCTACTCCCAGCCGCTGAGCCGGACTGCCCCGCCCGACCACCACGTGGAGGGGGTGGCGGCGGAGCAAATTGGGCCTCTACCGCTGCGAGGGAGAGGCCACTTCCGGGCACCATGTCACGAGAGAAAGGCAGCGGTGGTGGTGCCGACGCCGCGTAGCACATGGGACCCGCAGACACGGGGGGGGGGGCGAGGGCTTGTGTCACGGGCGACGAGATGGTGCCACTGGCGCCGCCATCTGCCAGACATTGGGTGGACAAACGGGGGGTCAGCGCCTCACACAAGGTAGTTGAAAGAGAGTTTGGGAGCATCGACCGCTCGGGCGTCTGCCGCAACTGCTGCTGCCGCGGCGGCTGCTGCAGCGGATTCTGCTGCAGCGGGGGCTGCTGCAGCGGGGGCTGCTGCAGCGGCGGCTGCTGCAGCGGCGGCTGCTGCAGTGGTTGCTGCTTCAGCGGTTGCTGCTGCTGCGACGGCGTCTGCTGCGTCGACAGCGTCCGTTGCGGCGGAAACGGTTGCTGCGGCGATTGCGGCGGCTGCGACGACGGCTGCTGCTGCGACGGCAACGGCGGCCGCAGCGGCAACGGCGGCTGAGGAATCGACGTTAGAGCACCAGTCCCCGGCTCCTGCGACGCCGGACCACCAGCATGAACGCTGCCGACGTCCCGGTCCCGCCGCGGTGGTGGTGGGGGCGGCGGCAGGGTCCTCTCCCGGTCAGCACCGTCCGCGCTGCCCTCCGTCACCGGCAAGAAGTGCAAAAGTGCATCGCCAGCGGGGGTAACGGGGGTGAACGGCACGTCGCCACCGCTCTCATCCATCGCCAGGCCGAGCCGCCTCGCCGGGACGCCGCGCATAGGTGCACCGCCGTCGCTGCTGCCGTTGCTGCTGCCGTTGCCGCCACCGCCGACGCCACCGCTACCGCCGCTGCCGCCAACCGTACCCCCTCTGTTGTCCTCATCGGCCGCGCCCGACAGGCACAGGGAGCCGAGGTCGGCCGTCGCGGCGGCACGGCGGCGGTCCTCGGCGTCACTGCGGCCCGCGGCGACCGAGACCGTGGGTGCCTGGTCCGCGGTCATCCTCACCCGCTCGCCTGCCTGCCCGTCCGTCCGTCCACCCCCCCCCCCCCCCCCCCCCCCCCCCCCCCCCCCCCCCCCCCCCCCCCCGCCCGCCCGCCCGCCCGCCCACCCGCCCGCCGACCTGCCCGCCGGCCCGCCCGTCCGCCTGCCTAGCCGCGTGCGTGCGCGCGTCGAGGCTCGCTACGGCGGCAGAGCCACCCAGCACGTGCACGAAGAGGTTCGGCGCTTCGTAGCACCACCCGGCCGACCGGCATGAATGGCGATGGTGGTGGCGGTCACGCTTGGGGCGTCACGCGCCGAGCGTCAGCGTCCCACAGGTCCAGGTGCACCACCTCCCCCGCCTTCTCCCCTACCAAACACCCTTCGCCGTGCGGCCGCCCCTGTCCTGACGCAGCAACCCCCAGTGGGCTGCCGACAAGCCCCCACCCAGGGCCCCGACAGCGGGCCCCCACTGACACACGCCCCGCTAGGTCGGCGCACAACAGGCAACACCAGCGCCAGGCGCACACAGAGACCGGCGGCGTGCGGGGCTAGTTTCCCGTTGCCGACACTGCCGCGCTGGCGCGAAAAAAAAGCAGGGGCCCTCCGCGCCGACCAGATGCGGGGCATATACAGAAAAAGTTGAGAAGAAAACCAAGGGCAAAAAGAAACGGCTGTTAAAAAAAGAGGGGTACGGGGAGCACCGCCACACAGGGCATCTCCGAGCGGAGAGCGCTCGACGTGCGGACGTAAGTGCAACTATGGAACGTCGACGCGGCGGTTTGTCGGTGCCCCGCCACTGGCGACCACACCGGGGACGCAAGGCCCCAGCGCAGGCTCCTCACCGCCCGCCCTCCCCCCCCACCAACCCCTCCGATAGGGCGCTCGACGACGGGTGGCAGCCACGTGTGGCGACCGATGGTTGCGCCCCCACCCGCCCTCGGCAGAGATGTGCTGCCAGCTCGGGCGGGGCCGCCTGCACGACAAAATCGGACGGCGGCCGTCGGCCCCACACATCTACCTGCATCAAGGGGTGTGCTGGCAAGCGCGGCTACCGCCGCCCGGAGCCGCTACCACCGCGGCGACCAGCGACCGCGGCCGCGGCACACCCGGTCGCCCGCGGGCGTGTCGGCAACGTCCATGCCAGTGGGCGGCACTCAAGCCGCCGCCACCACAACCGTCGGCGTGGCGGAGGCGTTTCGTGGCAGGAGTAGCGGGCGGCGTCGGTCAGCGATGGCCGAGTGCGCCGTCGGCACAGCGGCTCCTCAGCAGCCGACGGGGGCGCGTGTGCGCCGAGGCGCCGTGTCTGCGCTCGACCAAATGCATGGTACCAAGGGCGGTGAGGGCGACGAGGGCGGCGAGGGACAGAGAATGCGCCTCTGGTGGCATGAGGGAGCTCTTCGCTCTCGAATTCTCAGCTGACGCTGGATGACTAATCAATGAGAGGTAATTTCTCTCGGACAAGTGGAATCCTCCACCAGCTCCGGAATTTCCGCAACACTCCAACATCCTACTCCCATCACTTAACCGAGAAATTAGAAAGCCCCAGCCGTTTACCCTGTGGTGAGCACTTCCTCGTGTGGGACACCGCCAGCGCCGACACCATCGCCAGCGCACGGCCGGCTTCATACATTGACTCTGCCTACAGTCACACAGGCCGCTGTACGGCACGCACTACGTACTCGCGTCTACGGTTTGTCGACTGTCAAGGCCCAAGACAGCAAGCACTGCAACCGCGGGCAGATTGATCCCTCTAGCTAGGCTATGCTCGGGAGGTGCACCGGGGCGCACCTCTGAGGCTCGGAGCGCACACGCAACCATCAGAGCCAGAGGCGCCTCCACCAACGAACAACCGAGACAGCATGTCCCTCCACCGCGGTCGGTACCGAAACGTAGACCGTGTGCCCGCAATCCCCGCTCCCTGGGTGTCAGCGGAGGGCGTGTCGCCGCCACGCCAAACTCCGAAGGAGTCGGCGCCTGCCCGAGCCGACGGCTCCCACTGGCTCTTTCAGTGAGCCGCGGATGCGGCCCAGCCGTCCACTGCATGGCGCGGGTGGCGGTCGACGCCTGGGACCTCCCGTGGCCTGAGGGTCCACGAAGACAAACAAGGCCCCACCTCGCTCGCCGCAGGGGCCTCCGGCGCCACTCTCAGCATCCGCGACAGACGTGATCCGGCCAGCGCGTCCAGCGGGATTGAAGACACCCCGATGGCGCGGCCTCCTGGGCTTGCAATTGCCGCAGTGCGGCCGCATCTGTTTTTGCGTGGCGACGATCCCGTCCCACGCGTCCGAGCGCCACGCAAAGGCCCCGCGGTGTCGGCGCCTGGCACACCGTGGGGCGTGACGAGGCCCGTGGGAAGGGCACACCCAATGCGGTGACGGCGTGTCTCTCCGCCGCGGCCGTTGTGTGGCCACCGCCGCTCGCAAGCTGTGCTGCGACCGCCGACGAGGCGGGGCAGGGGGAGTAGACGCGCCTGCGGCGGCTACGTACACTCCGCGGGCGCACGCTGGCAGCACACACGAATCTGGGCCAGGGGGGAGCCGCGTGCCCTCGCGCGTCTGGCCGACCAATCACCCGCCGCCGCTGCCGCCGCGCGCGCGCGTCGGTGGCGGGGCCCGCGAGACCGCTTGGCCTCGCGCGCCGCCCGGGTGCCGCCACGGCACCGCAGACGGCGGGGGGCTCTGGAGGGCGCGGGATCGCTCGGGCCTCAAACGGCAGAGGCCCCCCTGGACGGTCGCGCCGCCGTGGCTGCAAACCCGTTGCCTGTTGGCCGGGTGCGCGCCCCGTGTGTGGCCCGCTCCGCGGCGACCCAGTGGCTGCCGCCGTTGGTCCATGAATGGACCTGCAGAGCGCCACCGGCCCCGGCGCGGGCGGCGATGCTGGACCCGTTTTTTTTTGTCTTCTCCTCATTCGCTGTGGTTCTGCCGCAGTGCTGTTTGCAGTCGGTCCTGACGGGGGTTCCGAGCGGCGCGCGGGGCCGCACCTCCCCTACGCGCGCTCGTGAGTGGCCTCCGCCGAGGACGACATCCGCCGGCGTGTGCTCTTGGAGGGGAGGGGCTTGCATCCTGGCTCGGTGCCGTTGGTGGTGCACCGCTCTTGGCGGGCCGATCGACCGCCACGAGGGGCCGTGTGCAGGAGCTGCGCGCGTGTCCGACCGACCGCTGCGGGGTCGCGCAGAGAGGATAAGAGGCTCTCGCCCCTCCCTCGGGCGGTTGCTCGAAGCGGCCCGGCGCATCTCGTTGGGGTTACGCGCTTCCGTTTCCACTCCCACGCTTTCCGTCGACACCATCGATCGACGCGGCACGCCACCCCCCCATCTCACCATCGCCCCACCCGACGCGCCACCCTCCATACCACCGTCATCCCACCCGACACGCCACCCCCCTCCATCTCACGATTGTCCCACCAGACACGCCGTTCTCCCGTCTTGGTGGGTGGCTCCCCGTGCCCCATCCCCGCACACGTGCCCATGGCGCCCGCCTGCGAGACCGACTGGGCGGCCTGGGACGGCCACGCCGCGGCGTTTGACGCGAGCACCGTCTTTGACGAGTACCTGCTCCTCTCCAAGCGCAACCAGCCGCCACAAGCCCGCGCCGCCCGTCGCAAGCTGCGGGAGGCCCTCCCCGCCCGCCCCGGCGCCGCACCGCGCTCCGTCCGCCGGCGGCGGCGGCTCGTCAAGGGCCGCCCGCCCCTGCTGCCGTCCGCGTCGAGCGGGCTCCCGCCGACCGCCGCGTTCGCGGTCGGCGGCGGCGACGGCGACGCGGGCGCCTACGGTCCCGCGACCGCCGGGGCGCTGCGGTCATCCCCCTCCCTCGCCGCCTCGGCGGCAGCCGCCTTTTCCCGCGCCGTCGCCCTGCGGGACCGGGGTGGGCCGGTTGTCTCACACGGCACGCGGCAGAGCCTCGACGCCGCCGCAGCGTCCAAAGTGAGTATGGCCAATGACGAGTTTGTCCAATTCCTGACGCGCTCCGCGGGGGGGGCGCCCGCCGGGGGGATGGGGGGGCGGCCTCCGCCGGGGCCGCCGGGGTGGCGCGTCGAGCCAAACCGGCCGCGGGTGAGCCGCTGGATCGTCCGCATTCGCCGGATGGTCCGCCGCAATGGGGATTGAGGGTGGGTAGGAGTGGGGTGAGACGCGCGTGCTGCAAGAGATAGCTCCCTGCGTCGCTGTATTGAAAAAAACTTCCTACTCGCACCCACCACAGTCAGCCGTCCGCTGCCCACGACAAGCGCTGAGCTGTATTGTTGCCATTGCAGGACAAACGAGTATGGACGATGAGCACGCCCGACCAAAAAGACCCTCGCAACACAGTACTGTACACGCGTCCCCTCCTCTCAACCGTTTTGTGCGCCCGCATCACCCTCCGTCACTGCAAGTGGATCACAGACACACAAAACAAGCCGTTAGTATTCGTGTACCCCCCACGTGCAGCAGCATGACGACGACCCCGCCGTCCAACTCACAAAACAGCGTAGCGAGCCGACACCAGCGGGGCACCAGCGGCGGCCGCAGCAGACAGCATGTCACTGCTATCTCAGCGTCTAACGTCGGCAACGAGGAGCGCAATGGCCCAGGGGAGGGGGGCGTGCACTGAGCCGCAAAAGCAGCCACAAAAATGCGCGCGTCGAGTCGCCCACGACCAGGCGGGACGCCGACGTGGCGACCCACCGCCCACGCCGCACCGTGCACGCCCGTCGACCGGCGGCCGACGGAAACGTACACGCCGCCACGCCACGCCACCGGGCGCCGCGCGACCACCCCCCCAGCAGCTGGAGCGCCGCACGGAGCACGCCAGGCGGTCGGCCGCCTCCCACCCGTCGCCGCCACCCCCACCGCACCCCCGGCAATCCCCCCCCCCCCCCCCCCCCCCCCC
>ENA-ORXR01005008-ORXR01005008.1-marine-metagenome-genome-assembly--contig:-NODE-5008-length-10770-cov-4.004957_pt1 | contig 10770 bp, 13 predicted proteins | sample MGYA00237866_ERZ511479 | MGnify/ENA metagenome assembly ERZ511479 | reverse complement strand
TTCGACCCGAAGGGCCTCAGCCGAGCCGCAGGCGCAGATGAGGTGTTGGGTGGGCTTGGTTCAAAGATGCAAAACCCAAAAGCAAAAACTTAGCCTCATCCTGAGGCGATGCGAAGCATCGGGACTCGAAGGGCGAGGCGGATTAAACTTAGCTCATCAAACGGTCTAACGTCATATGTGATGAAACAGCATACTTGGATCAATGATATCCACATTAGATACACTGGACAAAGTCGAGAAATTTATGGGCTCTAATGGACTCGGAAGTTTGAAACAAAGAGATGCATCGATTATATTACATTTACCGAAGTAGTGGAAAATCTCATGTTTACCCGCCCCTAGAGGGGTCGCACAGCTCTTAATGTATTTGGCTTTGATATTAGTAGCCATTTGTATATCAGGAATTGAGAACTGAAAGCCTTGACTATTTTTCAGCAGACCACCTTGTCTTTTTTGCGATACTCGATTTAACTCTAAGATTCCTTTTTTGCAGAGAATAATTTTATTCTTCAAAACAGCATCCACAACTGACTTTATACCCAAGACAGAGTCTACAGCGTGCTCAATTCCGTTTGGATGAAGTAAAACTATTTCAGACATCACCTAGAAATGTCCGATCCACCCTAGGAAATACATTTTTTCCGCAGATGTCTTCTATATCTGTTCGACGCTGCCTAACCAACCGCACCACGTCGTCTAAGTAATCAGAGTCATATCCTAGAATTTTTGTTGCGTCATAGGAAGTAATAAACTCCGAACGTAAGGAGTCCTTTACTAACGAAGTAGTCAACAATCCGTTTCTATTTAATTTCGCAAATAAGTGACCGTCAAAACCGTGGTAATTTTCTGGAGAATAACCTCCATTTGAGGAATACGGTTCATAAGCCTCATACCAGTCTTTAAATTCTTCTTTTGTGATTTTTTTTGTTTCTACCAAACGGTATGCGGCGGCCAAATTACTAAGCAAAGTCGCCTTATGAAGCCTCGTTATGTTTGATTTTACAGACGCTTTTGCTGAGAAAGTTTCCTTAACGAGTTTTTTAGGCGCAAAGAGTTCTCGAGCAAATATATTACATGCTCTCTCGATTTTATTTTTTACATTTCTGTCGTTAGAAATGCCCAATTTATTTAGCAGAATATGCCCTAACTCATGACCAATAGTAAAATCATAAGAATTTTTATGTTTGCTGATATTCACCAGAATCAAGGGTATACGCCCGTAATCTGTGGTTAAGCCGGTTGCATCTTCAAGTGAAAATTTCTTAAACTGTATCGAAACTCCGGCGGCCTCAATTTGATGCCTGAGATAAAAATTAGTCAGTGATCGAGATTTACTATTATTAATTTTGTAAATTGAATTTAGACTGATTTTTAATGCACTTCTTATTTCTTTTGCATATTCTGGAGTCTTCAAAGCCTTCAAATTTACACTTGGGAGAGATTTGATTAGAGACTTTCTCTCATTTGTTTCTCTGCTCAAAATACCAAGATATCTGGAGTTATTTTGAGCCTCTTGGACGATTTTCAGTAAGTTTGGACTAATCGCGCCATCATTATTACGAAAATCAGTCGGCACGTTTGGGAAATCTGGAATTTTACTTACGAAGAATTCCGTCAAACTCAACGAATAAATATTAGCAATTTTTTCAAGCTGTAAATAGCTTGGTGTTTTAACCCCCTCTTCAATTCCCCTAATTGTAGATAAAGCAATACCTGAGAATTCGGCTATATCATCTTGAGAATGAGCAAATTTATTCCTAGCAAATCGCAATATTTCATGATTGAAGTTTGGTAAGTTTTCTTTTGAAATAGTTGAGGGCATAATGGAATATCTTAGCTTTTATATGCTTGCGATAGCACTAGGTGTAAGTTCATCATATTTTGACGGGCCCGTCGAACGACACATGAGAAACTTTGAATTATGGTGGGCATCCGTGAAAGAATTAGCAGTTCTTAAAGACATGGTGCCCGAACTGATGTTGATCAAAACGGAGTTTGACGAAAGTAATTCACTTACCAAAAAAACACTCCCAATTATGCGTACGATTTTTTTTATTTCCGCAATCATACCGTTACTCTTGGCCACAGCTTTTTCGTCTTGGTTACAAGACAATGTGCACCTGAAAGTTTCAGGTACCATATGCATACTGCAACTAACACTCATATTTTTATTCCAATTAATAGTCTCTTTTAAAAACAGCAAAGTGCGATCTCAAATGAGTAAATTTCATAGTAAATTAATCTAGTAACCTTGCGGTCTCAACCATAGTCTCAGCTCACTACGCATCAGTCTTAGCGATCTCTCTTACCTCACCAACCGAAACGTTACCGTTTCGGCGCTCCGATGCAATCGATTTACCTATGCCGGTTACCGGGGATCGATTGCTATACTGCGTCCGCCGTTTCTTTCTGCAACGCCGCAGCTTTCGCTTCAACGGCCTTTATTATATCGTCCACCATCTCCGCGTTATCCGTCTTCCCCGTTTTCTTCCCGGCCATGTACATCATCCCGTAACCCGCGCTGCCGCCCGTGAAGCCGACATCGGTGAACATGGCTTCGCCGGGGCCGTTGACGACGCAGCCTATGATGGACAGCGTGATGGGCTCGGAGATGTGGGCGAGTTTTTGCTCTAGCGTTTGGACGGTTTTGATGACGTCAAAGCCTTGGCGGGCACATGACGGGCAGGAGATGATGTTGACGCCGCGCGTGCGCAGGCCCAGCGATTTTAGCATGTCAAAGCCGACTTTGATCTCTTCGACCGGATCAGCGGACAGGCTTACGCGAATGGTATCGCCAATGCCGGCCCAGAGCAGATTGCCCATGCCGATAGAGGATTTGACCGTGCCGATGCGCGCGCCGCCGGCCTCTGTAATGCCCAGATGCAGCGGCGCGTCGGTTTGATCGGCAAGCTGTTGATAGGCCGCGACGGTGAGGAACATGTCGGAGGCTTTGACGCTGATTTTATAATCGGAGAAGCCTTCATCCTCTAACATGCGGGCATGCATTATCGCGCTCTCGACCATGGCGTCGGGGCACGGCTCTCCGTATTTTTCCAGCAGGTCGCGCTCCAGGCTACCGCCATTCACCCCAATGCGGATGGAGCAGCCATTGGCGCGCGCGGCGGCGACGACTTCTTTGACGCGGTGCTCTCCGCCAATATTGCCGGGATTAATGCGAAGGCAGGCCGCGCCGTTTTCTGCCGCTTCGATGCCGCGCTTATAATGAAAATGGATATCGGCCACGATGGGGACATTGACCTCATGGCAAATCTCTTTCATGGCCTCGGCGCTTTCGGGATCGGGGACAGAGACGCGGACAATATCTGCGCCGGCTATTTCAAGATCGCGAATTTGCGCGATGGTTCCCGCAACATCATGGGTGACGGTATTGGTCATGGACTGCACCGCAATCGGCGCGTCCCCGCCGACCGGGACTTTGCCGACCATAATCTGGCGGGACTTGCGCCGCGTGATGGTGCGCCACGGGCGGATGGAGTTGATATCTTTGGGGGCGTTACTCATGGGGGCTATGTGCCACGCATTTGGGGCGGGATAAAGGCGTTTTTCTGTCGCTGTTGCGCGGAATATTTTAGGGTGAATCCGCTTTGGCAGGCCATTCAGATAGCGTTCAGGCGGATCTGATAATTAGCGCGCATCAAGAGCGATGCGTTCGCTTTTGGGTATTGATGCAAGCGCCAAGTGGCTGCGCGTATGAGGTCGGGGGGCCTCATAATTATTTAGGACATGTCCTAAATATATATGTGGGAGCATCGCGCTCCTATTTGGGCTTGCATCAAATGTCCAACGACATGTTATAAACCGTAAGGCTCATAGTTTTGAGGTCTTTTGGGACAGCTTCAAAAAATATGGGCTCTACACCGCAAAGCTATAACCAAAAGTTCCGCGCCGTCACCTGAAAACGGAAACTATCGTTAAAGTTTTATTGAAGGCCCAGATAAGGCGCGGGCTTGTTCGGCAGATATTTAGTTTGCAAGCCGCACGTCGCTAACGGCCACGCCCTGTTCGCCTAGCAAGCCCGCATCGCCGCGGCCCACAAAGATTTGAATCGCGCCGCCATCACGAGCCGAAATAAACTGGCCGGACCCGCGCTCTGTCTGCCACGTCTCGCCGGTCACAAATATACGGGAAATCACCACGCGGCCAGATTTGTCTTTAATTTGAACCCAGCTCGGCGCGAGGGCCTTAACCGTGAGCATATTCTCATCATATAGCGCTGGAGCGGTTTCTGTCGCGCGCGGAGTTAAATCCGGGCCATTGGACATAGCGGCCTGTGTCTCGGTTTGCGTCCCATACCAGACGGTGAGCATCCCTGCGACGGCAACCACAGTCAGCGCCGGAAAGAAGCCGCGCGGCAACCGAACTTTACGGCGCGGGACAAAGTGCGGACGATCGCGCATCCCTAAATTCTCAGGCACTTGGCTGTCGGTCTTGTAGCGCGCCACGGCAGAGGCTCCGTCCATCCCAAGCGCTTTGGCATAGCTTCTCACATATCCCAGCACATAGCCGATAGAGGGGAGGTCTGCGGTAGAGAGCGTTTCAATCGCGCCAAGATATTGCGATTGGATGCGGGTCATGGCCGTGACATCATTATGGGACAAGCCCAACGCAATGCGCGCGTCCCGCAATTCTGTGCCTATATGTTTGATGTCTTGTGCCACCATTACATCCTAAGAGTTAAATGAAATTGTCCCTTATAGGATGCGCCCTGATAAAAGGTTAACAAAATTATCCTGAACTTTCAAGGCCCTACTCGTTATGAGTGAGCCCATTAAACAGTCCGAGTGCATTAATTTTCCGACACATAACACTCATCGACAAAACTCCCACCAGAGACATCCGGCGACCGCAAAGAGCACAAAATAGACGGCCCCGTCGGCGGCAAAATTCCCGTCTTCAAATAGAGGAAAATAATATGCCAGCGCCCCGCATCCCGCAAAACCGAGCTTCGCGCCGATAAACAGCAATTTCTTTTGCATAAAGCGGCTGGTGCGTTTTTCCGTATATTGTGACAAGCGCGACATACGCTAAGTCTAGCTTAGCCTCACTAAGCTTTCCTCAACCCTTAAGGTTATCAATTCGTAACCCGCAATCTAAAGATGGGAGAATCCGCCGCATGACAAACCCTGCGCGAGGGCTTATATAAGGCTTATGAATTTAACGGCTAAACATGCGCCTTGGCTTGCGCTCTTAATATCCGGCGGGTTGCTGGCTGGAGCCTTGATCTTTCAAAGTATTGGCTATCCGCCTTGCACCATGTGCTATTGGCAGCGCCACGCTCATAAGGTTGTTTTGGGTCTCGCGGCGGTGGCCATCGCGATGCAGCTGGGCGGTCAGCCGATGCCCAAGCTGTTTAACACGCTTCTGGCGCTGGCTTTTATAGGCTCGGCCTATTTGGCCTTCTGGCATGTCTTGGTCGAGTTTAAGATATTAGAGGGCCCGCAAACCTGCGCAGCGGGAGGGAGCCTGGACGGCTTTGATCCGAATGATCCCTTGGGAGGGCTGGATAAGAAGATTAAAGGCCCTGCCTGTAGCGAACCGCTCTGGCATTTCCTCGGCCTGTCTATGGCGGCGTGGAACGGCATTATATCGCTGACTGGGGCAGGGGTGATGCTGCTCTCGTTGCGGAAAGGTAAAGCTAATGTCTAAAGCTACTCCCAAAGCCGCAGGACATAAAACTAATCCACGCATCGCTGAAATGTTGCGTGTGGACCATGCGGGTGAATATGGCGCGGTCGCGATTTACCGCGGTCAGCAAGCCGTCTTTCGCCGCAATGCCAAAACGCGCGAGATTGCAGAGCAGCTCGCCGAGATGGAAGCGGAAGAGCAAAAACACCTCGACGCATTTGATAAGCTGTTAGTTGAACGAAATGTCCGCCCCACCGCCATGACGCCCATCTGGAATGTCGCTGGCTATGGCCTCGGCGTGGTTACAGCGCTGATGGGCGAGAAAGCCGCCCATGCCTGCACTGAGGCGGTTGAGAATGTCATCGAGCAGCATTACGGCGCGCAAGCCGAAGAAATCGCAGATGAAGAACCTGAACTCGCCGCCACATTCGCCGAGTTCCGCGAAGACGAGCTCCACCACCGCGACACCGCCGTAGAGCAAGGCGCCCATGACGCCCCAGGATATGGCGTGCTATCGCGCGTGATAACAGCAGGCTGCCACGCCGCGATTAAGATTACTGAGAAGATTTAGGGGATCGGTTTACTGTTATCCAAGGGCAATTCATCCTCGTTGCGGGCGTTAGACGAGAGGCTTAAGTCGCTCAGAGTAAGCCACGCAGTGCAATTCTAATTTATCATTGACTTTTTATTTATTATGCATATATTAAATAAGTGACAGATGAATACATATGGGATGAAAAAAGCGCGAAAAAACTTTAAAAGAGCGTGGTCTTGACTTCAACGATATGGAATATTTTGATTGGGACAATGCCCTCACGATAGAGGATATTGACAGCGATTCCGGTGAGCTTCGATTTGTGTCCATCGGTTACCTGAGGGATAAAATTGTCGTCGTGGTCTGGTGTTACAGAGATGATGAAATTCGCATTATTTCTATGCGCAAGGCTACTCGGAAAGAAAAGAAACGTTATGAAGACTAAAACATATATCAAGAAAAATGGTGAAGCGGCTGAGTTGGACGCGACATTCTTTAAAAAAGCCAAACGCGGACGCCCTCGAAAAGCGGCAGAAGACCGTAAAAAACGTGTCACTATCATGTTGGACCAAGATGTGATTAAATACTTTAAAGCAGATGGTCCAGGGTGGCAAACCCGCGCAAATACGGCCTTAAGAAAATCAGCTGGCTTTGAAGTCTTTTCATCCAAATCTGGTATAAACGTTAGAGATGGGAAAGGTCTGTTAACTCGGAAAAGTGGGACTGGGAAGTCTGTCGATGTTAAAAAAATCAAACCGAGAAAGACAAGCCCCGCAAAGAAACGCGCCTAAAATATCTGTTACTTACTAATTAATACTAACCAAGTTTAAACTAGTTACCGACCCCGATCACCAACAAATGAAAAATGAATCTGTTGCGCGACATTCAAGCTAGTCTGTTAGATGAGAACAGCAAACTTAGTGCAGTTTTGTTAAAATTTCAGTATTTGGCTAGAAAACTGGAAGATGCTGATCTTGAAAATTGGGTGAAAAACGAAATCGAGGGGTATCCAGAAGGCACCAATTTGCCACAATACCGCAAAATTGGCATTTCACAGTCGGCAAGTTTTAGAGACTCATTTGGTAATGGAGTAGACAATTTTCTACTATTACCGGCACTCATTAAAGAACACGCTTCTGAAGAGTGGAATTTTGTTTTTTTTTAAGGGAGTTGGAGCTATCGAAACGATAATAAGTAGCGGGAAAGGCATAATGAAATTAAATCGCTCAGAGTTAACCCACTTTCTTCATGACAAAGTTTTCATCGGCCAAAGCTGTCTTCTCGTTACTGGTGAGCTTCCTTATCATTCTATCAGCGAGATATAATCAATTGTCCGCGCTAGGCTCCTTTCATTAACCCTCGACTACGAAACACCGGCCGAGCGGTTTAACCAATGTGTTGCGGCGACCCGTTGAACTCATACCCCCAAGCTGAAGTCGCGAACATCCCTAAAGCAGCAAATTTCATTTATGCTGCCCCACGCCATTTCCGTCGGGCACCCAATCTCGCCCTCGATTAATCGCCATCTTTTCGTCTACGGCGTCGTAAAGCTCCCTCCCTAATGTGCCCGTTATGCGGTGGAGTAGGATGGTCACGTCTGCGGCTTCCAACGCGATGTTTTTACCCGTCTCGCCGTTTTCTATAGCCTCAATAAGCTCAGCCAGTTCTTCTTGCGCGCGCAGGGCATAGGCTTTGATGGAGTCCGCGTCGCCGAAGGTTTCGCGGCCCCATTGATTTATAGATTTACTCGAGTCTTTAGCCATTAAATCTTCTGATCAAATTCGCCGATTTCGTCATATTTTGCGAGGCGGCGTTCTATATCTCGGAACATACCAATCATGTTCTCTTCGCTCTCGGGCGACTCGACGACGACAACCAAATTTGGCGAGTTAGAGCTTGCGCGCATTAAGCCCCATGTGCCGTCTTCCAGTGTCAGGCGCACGCCGTTCACCGTATTCACATCGACAATTTTCTGGCCGAGAATTGTCTCGCCTGCATCCGCTGATTTTTGAACATCTGCTATGATGCGGTCAACGACGCCGTATTTCTCCTCATCAGAACAATAAGGTGACATAGTCGGACTGCCCCATGTTTTAGGCAACGCGCGGCGAAGGTCCGCCATAGACTTATCAGGGTTACGATCCAGCATTTGCAAAATTGCAATCGCGCTGGTGAGCCCGCAATCATAGCCGCGCCCGATGGGGGCGTTAAAGAAATAATGGCCTGATTTCTCAAAGCCGACGAGGGCGTTCAAATCATTGACGCGGCGCTTAATATAGCTGTGCCCGGTCTTGTAATAGTCCGTCTTGGCGCCATTGGCTTTTAGGACCGGGTCAGTGTGATAGAGTCCTGTCGATTTCACATCGACGACAAATTGCGCGTTGGGGTGAATGGCTGACAGGTCGCGGGCGAGCATGACGCCGACTTTATCGGCGAAAATTTCTTCGCCTTCATTATCGACAACGCCGCAGCGATCTCCGTCCCCGTCAAAGCCCAGAGCGACATCTGCGCCGTGGGCTTTACAGGCATCAGCCATGGCGTGGAGCATTTTCATATCTTCGGGATTGGGATTGTAATTGGGGAAGCTGTAATCCAGATCACATTCCACGGCGACGACGTCTGCGCCAATCCGTGTAAGCACCTCTTCGGCGAAAGCGCCTGCCGTTCCGTTACCGCAAGCCGCGACGACTTTGATTTTATTTTTTAGTTTCACGCCGTCGACAAGGTCATCGATAAAGGCTTGGCGGACGCCCTCAACATAGCGGTAGGAGCCGCCCGGCAGATGCATGCTCTCGGCATTGAGAACAATCTCTTTAAGGCGCGCCATTTCATCAGGGCCGAACGTCAGAGGCGGTTCAATGCCCATCTTCACGCCCGTCCAGCCATTGGTGTTATGGCTCGCCGTGACCATCGCCACGCCGGGGCAATCCAGATGGAATTGCGCGAAATAGGCTGTCGGGGACAGGGCGAGGCCAATATCCAAAACTTCAACGCCTGCATTGACGAGGCCGAGCATGAGGGCTTGTTTGATACCCAGCGAGTAATGACGAAAGTCATGACCAACCGCGATTTTAGGCGGTACGCCGCGCTCTTGCATGAGAAGGCCGAGACCTTCACCCAAAGCTTGGACACCATAAAGGTTCAGCTCTGAGGGCTTCTCATCGCCCGGTAGACCAAAATACCAGCGCGCATCATATTCACGAAAGCCGGTCGGCTTGACGAGAACTTGTGTCTCAAATTCAATTGTATTGGTTGGGATGGCGGCTTTGGGCTTACGGGCGGTCATTATTCTAGTCCTCACATTAAGCGTGAGGCATAGTCCATAAGGCTTAAGGATTTATGAGAATGGCGGCGTTTTTATCGTAAACACCGCCAATTCTACAGAGCATTTATTTCGGTTTTAAAACGCCGCTAATCTGGTGCATAACGCCGTTAGATTGCATCATATCGGCTTGTGTCACTGTGGCGAGCGTGCCATTTGGGCCGGCAATTTTGACAGCGTCACCCATCACGTAAACGGTGAGCTCTTGGCCTGACAGGCTCGTCATTTTCAAGGGCGCGCCATTTTCAGCCACAGCCGCTTTCAGGGCCTCTGCGTCCATCGCGCCTTCGACGATATGACCTTTTAAAATCATCGGAATATCAGCATCCGCGTCAAGCCGAGCAAATTCAAAGGCTTGATCATTTGGCGCAAAAACTGTGAGCGGGACGGGGCCTTCAAGCGCGCTCTGCAAATTGGCTGCGCTGACAACTTCGACAAATTTCATAAGTTCATATTTCGTCATCGCGCCGTAAAGCAGGGTTTCATTTGACGCCGTAGTATCAACATCGGTCATGTCCGCAGAGCTTGTCGTTTCAGGGGGTGTTGTAGCTGGCATAGCTGTCTCAGGCATAGCTGTCTCGGGCATGGCTGTATCAGCCACGTCCATATCTGCCATTTTCACAGGGACGGGGTTGCTATTAGTGACAGGAGTGGGCGCTTTGATAACGATTTGGCTGCTGGGGGTTGTTGTTTGCGATGTGGCGCAGGCGCATAGCGCAAATGCCGCTATAGCGGTCACAGCCGCGCGGGGTAAATATGTCATTTAGGGTCTTTCCGGAAGCGGTCTTGTCCGGTCTTCCTCACTCGCTTTAAAAGAGTCAAAGCGTGTTAGACTTCCCCTGCGGGGTTTTTAAGCTCATGGCAAGGTCTAAGACCAGTGTTATGGTTAACGCATGGAAGGCTTATGACCTTGCTTCATGGGAACGGAGGCATCTGCGCGTTTTATAAATTTTAAGGGATTAAGACTCATCACCCGCAATAAGGGGAAAATCCCGACCTTGCGCTGGACGGATTTGCGGGTTTTCCAACTGGCGGGGATGCCTTTTACTCCGTCGCTTACGCCTCGCCATGTTGGATTGGCGCGGCCCTTTCTAAACAAAGACCAAAAGAGAAAGGCCATGTTTAGCGCGATGTGGGGAAGACCAAAAATCAACAAGCCTAGCGGCGGCATACATTTCACGAAAGTCCAGATACGGTTACGCGTTCCGTGATAAACGGCGAAAGGGCTAGCCTTGCCCGAAATTCCGCTGCTGACGTGATCGACAAT
>ENA-ORXR01005006-ORXR01005006.1-marine-metagenome-genome-assembly--contig:-NODE-5006-length-10777-cov-13.463458_pt1 | contig 10777 bp, 11 predicted proteins | sample MGYA00237866_ERZ511479 | MGnify/ENA metagenome assembly ERZ511479 | reverse complement strand
GACGTCCGTTTACACAAACGGCGGGGAACCGCCTCGACGGCGCCCGTTGGGGCGTTGAAATCAAGTGTGGATTTCAATTCGTACTGACGTCCATTTAGCACTCGAATAACGGCTGGATGGCGTTCTTCTTGGGCTCTAATTGACCTGTCCGTCGGACTTGGCGGATTGTATGCGGATCCAATAATCCAGTCCGGATACGAATATAATCTACTCAAATATCCGGCTCCGGAGGCAGATATCCTGATCCGGATCTCAGATAAGGGAGTTATCCGTAATCAGATACGAAGGATCGGCGTGTATCCGTATCCTATTAAGACCCAGGAACTATATCCTGACAAGCCCTGGTGAAGAGGCACGCCGACGGCCGGTGGTGCGCGGCGCGCAAGTCCGCGACGAGGCGCGCGAGGAGCGCGAAGGGGAGGTCGACCCCGCCGTGTACAGACGGGGGCATGCGTCGGGCGATGAGGCCCCGGTCCGCCTCCGTCTTGTGTCGCGGAACCTGGTAGGCCGCCGAACCGTCGGCGCGCACGTCGACGTCGGCCAGCGTCACACGGGTGATGTCACCCGCGCGGCGCATCCACAAAAACTGCAGCACCACCGTGGTCATCTGGTGGCGGCGGGCCCGCGGCTAGCGCATCGCGAGCTCAGCGAGCCTCCAAGAAACCGTAGAGGGTAGGGGGACCCGCACCGGCTTGATCACCGGCCGGTACAGCAAGCCGGCGCGGCGGAATCCCGCCTTGGTCTCGCGCACAGACGCGTGGTCGCAGGAGTTGGGCTGCCCGGCGGCCACGTGCCGCGTGCGGATGGCGTCGAAGATGGTCTTGAGGGAAACCGCCACGACCGAGTTGCGGCGCCACAGATGCCCGACGTAGGCGAGTATCCTCTCGGTGCAGGCGGGGAGCGCGCGAAGCCCGTGCGTACCACAGCAGCCGGCGAAGCTCCCCCACAAGCCACCGTACCCCGCCGCCGTCCCGTCGACCACGCTGTTTACGCCCAGCCAGCGAGCGGCAACGGCATCAGCGCCGCGTCCGGCCGAGGCACGCGCCCGCACGCGACGCTGGTCGCGGCGCCACTCTGCCGCCCCCGCCGGCCGTTGAACCGGCGGCGCCGGTAAGCAGCCCGCTCGAAGCGGGCCCGCTTGGCGGCGATCCCCGACGGGGGGAGGCCGCCTCCCACGAACCGGAAGACTGCCAGCCGCCACCGAGGGGGCGACGTTGTACCCCGGACGGGGCCGCTTGGGAACGGGCCCGCCGTTTTGGGCAGCACGTACGCCTCGTTTGCGGCTTCGAAGGTGCGTGCCTACCGCTGCCGAGCCCCGCACACCGGGAGGATCAGCGTCGCCGTCGCCTTGTCCGCACGGATCTTGGCGACGACCAACTCGGCCAGGTTGAACGGGGGGTAGATCCAGTTGTTCTCCCCCGCGCCCCACCCGACCGACAGAGCATCCACGGCTTCCGTCCCTGGAGCGTGCGTCTTGGTGCTGAACTTTGGACACCGCGCGTTCACAGGAATGGCGAAGCGGTAGACCGTGTACGGGCCGTACCGCTGCTGCAACGCCGAAAAGGTCCGGTCGGCGGTCCGCCAGTCGTGGCGGTCTGACTGCCACGACAGGGCGTCCGCCCACACGTTGGCGACGGAGGGCAACCAGGACGCCCGAAGCGTCACGCGGTACCGCTGGGCCACGGCGTGCGGCGTGCGCAGCTCGTCCATCAGCGCCGGCGACCTGCTGGAGAAGCCGTTGATAACGTGCATTGCCACACGGCTGTCGCCTCGCAGGAGAAGGAGGCCCTCCTCGCCCAAGAGCTGCGCGCCGAACGCCAGGAGGCAGAAACGCACCGCCGCCACTTCCTTCACGTTGATGTGGAGGTCACGTTGCGCGACGGTGAAGAAGCCCGCCGCTGGCAGCAGGTGGTGCCAATGCCCGCCCCACGCGTAGGCGGACGCGTCGGTTGTCAGCTCCCCCAACGTCTTGGGCCACAAGGCCCACCCGACGCCCGGCTCCGTGTTCAGCTTGGTGAACCATTTGAGGTCGCTGACCACCCCGTGCGACAGGCGCGACATCGGCCCCGTCAGGCACTGGCAGTCGTACAGGCGCCGCAGGAAGAAGCGCGCCGATGGGACGGCCAGCTGGCACGACACGGCCATCCCGGAAAAGCGCTGCAAGGCCTTGGAGGACAAGCGACGCGAGCGCAGGCGGGACGCCGAGAGCAGCACCTTGGCGCCGCCGACGAGCTTGGCCAATTGCGGCGGCGGCAGCAAGACGAGCGCCGCGCCGTGTCCACCAAGTATCCCAGCAGGGGGAGGCAGGTCGTTCCGACCGGCACCCCCTTGGCTGGGTGCACCTGAGTGCCGAGCCGCTCGAACAGAGACAGGATCTCGACGGGCCCCGCCGTCGCCGTTGCTTTGGTCGAGGGGCGGGACCCCCGCCCTTTGGCGGCGAAGTCGTCGACGTAGGCGTTGATCTTGAAGCCCCTCAACCGCAAGGCCGCCACAACTGGCCGCATCAGCTTCATCCAGACCCACGGGCTGAGCCGCAGGCCAAATGGTAGCACCCGCGGCTCGTAAACTACCCCCGCGACGACGAATCGAAAGTATTTTCGGTCCGCCGGTCGGAGTCGGACGTGGTAAAACGCGTCCGACACGTCCCAAGAGACGAGGTGGTCGCCTGGTAAGAGCGTCGACAGGAAAGACGGCGGCTTCTGGTACTGAAAGATGCGCCGTCGGATGTGGAGGTTCATCAGACGCAGGTCGATGACCACCAGCGGCTTGGAGCCGTACACCACGAACGTCGGCGACACCCACGGAGCGCCCGCGCCCGCCGCGGGGGACAGCCTCGTGGCGTACCCGGCAGCCACCCACCGCGCGACCTCCGTCTCGGACAACAGCTGCATGTCGCAGGGCATGGCGTAGCCCTTGGACTTGGTCGGCGGTGGACGCGACGCCCAGGGCACGCGGAAGCTACCCTCATTCGGGACAGGGGGACCGCCGGGGGGACCGGGGACTTGAAATCGACTTGATTTGGTTTCTGACAGCAGAGCGCCACAGTTTCATTGGTCGATTCGCAACGCTATCTAACCAATCACATGTCCCGGAATGCACGTATCATATTTTTCTATAAATTTGGTAGCGAGCACTGCAGCGAAAAACGCAGTGTCAGCGAGGCACCCTCGGGGCCCGCAGCGGAGGCGCGCAGCGCCGGAGCCGGGCCCCGAGGGTGCCGAGATGACACTGCGTTTTTCGCGCAGAGCGGAGCGTGGCTGCCACTAGGATTTGCCCCGGGAAACACTGCACCGCGGCCCGCAGACGGCAGAGGTTAAAACGTCAATCTCTAAATCTGGAAATTCACCTGGGAGCGCTGCACGTCGGCTCCCGCTTCGGTTCTTAAACCTCTCGAGTGCGTCATGTAGATGTGGAGGGTGCGGCGCGGACGTGCGCGGTCCCCCGCGTGCCGAGCGGTCCCCCCAGCGGTCCCCCCCAAGAATACATCGGCTTATTCCAACTTACCATCCCTGGGGGGACCGCTTACAGAACGCCGGTCCCCCCGGCGGTCCCCCCCGAGGGATAACCCCACCTCAGCGGTCGGACATGAACCCCACCTCCACCCCTAGCCCCCGTGAGGACCGATACCCAATTTCGATATTATTGGCTTCTTTCAACAGTAGCCCCTCTCTTGTCACTGATCCTGAATTCACAGTCAGAACCGCGTCTCACACGAGCATTAATGTTGATCATTTTACTACAGCTGGCGCATTTCTGTCTGGCACGCTCCTCCCGTAGCTGACGGGTTGGTCCAGCCGATCAGACTTCTTTTAAATTCAACCCTCAGGAGACAGTCGCCGTCTAACTCAGCAGCGCTGCAAGCGCTGCCCGACCCGACCGCACGACCGCCATCGCCAGCTGCCTTCCGAGAGGGGTCGAACGCCGCCTCCAGCACCCCCCCGAGCTCCGTGTTCGTACCGTCGTGGCGGTGCGTGGCGCGGCCTTCGGCCTACCCCTTGCACGCTGGTGCCCTCCTTTCTCTCTCCCCACTGCTTCTGCTGCGCCACCATGTCAGCCTTTGTTGCTGTCCCGCTCGCGGGGGCACCCTTCCGATCGGTTTGGCCCACCCCCGCGGCAGCCGGCTGCCCGGCTGGTCGGCCGTCGCTGCGGCGCGCGGCTGGATACTCTTGTGGTCGTCCGCGGCGGACGTTCTTCTTCCACTCGCAGCGGAGCGATGGTGTGTTGCTGCGCTCCACTCCCTTTGCGTCTGTCGACTCCACGCCGGACCCGGTCGCGGCGGCGGCGGCGGCAGGAGCGGTGGCCGCCGCGCTGGCGGCGGGCGACGCGCCGTCGGGCTCCCAGGCCGCCGCCCCCGATGGGATTGGAGGGGGTATGGGCCTCATGCTGCCGGACGGCGACATCTTGCAACCGCGCTTGGGGCTCGGCGGCGGCACGCCCGGGCGGGAGGAGGAGTTCATCTCATCCATCGGCACGTCCAAGTCCCAGTCGGTGACGACGTTGGAGAAGGAGAGCACGGAGCGGTCGTTTGGGACAGTGCTGCAGGAGTTGGCGGCTATCCAGGCAGACGGCCCACGGAACGTGGCCATCCTCGGCACCCGTCATGCCAGCTACCTCCACCAGCAGATTATTGAGCTGCTGACGTACGCCAACGTGCTGGTGGGGAACCACGTGTTTACGTCTGGGGCGGCGGGCACCAACTATGCGGTCATCAAGGGGGCGCTGCGGGCAGAAAAACCGGACCTATTGACGGTGGTGTTGCCGCAGAGCATGCGGCGACAGCCGGCCGAATCGCAGACGCAGGTACGTTTGCAGGAAGGCGAGCGTGACGGTGGTGGTGTGTCGGGTGTATTGGCTGCTGGCGTGACGGGGTTGTGCTGACCTCGGGTTCGAACGAGGGTGTTATGTACACGGCTGGTGCAGTCGTGTCACAGAGCAGAGCTTTGTGCGCGGTATACTGACGATTCGCGTATCCACGACTGTGTCTTACTTTCCCACTGCTGGGTTACGCGGTTTTCTTTCTCGCACCTTATCTGGCATGACATGATGCAGTTGAAGAAGGTGAAACACCTGGTAGAGCTTTCCAAGAACGACAGCTTGCCGCTGGACTACGCGTCGCAGCTGTGCAACTCAGACATTTTGTCAAGGTGCACACACTTCATCGCCTTCGCGTTTCATGACTCGGACGTTATGTACGTTACTCGTTGTGCAGTTTGTGCTTTTTGCTCTGGCATGCGTACCAATTTTGATGTCTGAGCCGCTCTGTGGTGGTCTTCAGTCAGCTCTAAGCTTCACCTGGTCTCTTGTAGTTGAGCACGGCGTATCGTTTCCGTGACTAACATGCTGTTCTTATCTACATCCTGCTCTTTATGGCTTCCTTCTTGCTCCGTGCTGCTTTTCCTCGCACGTGGTGACGTGCAGCTTGGAGTCGGCCCGCGAGGCCAAGGCGCTGGGCAAGGTTGCCACGCTCATGTTTTTGGATTGATGTATTGTTGACCTCTGCTGCTGTGTGTTTCATAGCCCCCCCGGCAGCTGTTGTGCTGAAGAGCTCACTTCCTTTCCCGCAGCGTCGTTGCAGCCTATTCTCTTCGTATTCCTTATATATACATTTGGCTCCGACACCTGCACCCCGTTTGTGTTTGTTGCCTGCGCTACAGCGCTAGATCCGGGCACGCGGCCCATGCGGGTGGTGGACGGTGTGGTACCGGCGCCTTCGTCGTCTTCTCCTGAAGGCGTGGCTACCGGGCGCCACCCTGGTCGAGTGGCTGCTGTTGTGCCGGCCCCGAGCGTGCTCAGTAGGCGGGCTTTCGGAAGTCCCCTGGTGAAGGACCTGGGCAGCAGTACTCGATCACGGAACGCGTGTGGACATTTTGAGAGCGGTCCGAGGATTTGTGGGCCTCCTGTGGTCCTCCTGTAGGCCTCTTGTGCTCACCGAAGCACACACAGGCGACGAGAGAACTGCCAGCCTCCGCCGTCGCAGAACCCGCAGCCATTGAGGCCGCGAACCATTTCGTGTTGGTTCCGCCAGTCATTCTCTGACGACGCTGATACAAGCGGCCAGTTGTCTAGCAATGTTCACTGGTAGGGCCCGCACGGCGACACACAAAACTAAAAAGAGAAGATGACATGTGGGGGTGGGCTGTTCACTCATTGAGACCGTGTACATGCAGAAACAATGCTTGCACTCTACGCGACAGCTCTTAGCACTTCGGTGCTGGTGTTTGCGTCATGAGAATCCCTGCGAGCATCAACGCAACACCGGCGGGCCCACAGGGAGAAATGAAAAGACAAGCCAACATGGCGTCCAACACAAGCCACGGCTCCAGTCAGACACCGCAATGAAACGGGGCAGAAACAGTCGAGACACAGCGGACCAGCAGCGGACCAGCAGCGAAGTTGCGGCAGCCATGTCCATCAAAAACAAGTGACACACGGGAAGGGACAGTCGGATGGACCGAGCCCAAGGAGGCAGGCCAATGCGACGAGCCAACGTACCGAACCGCTTCTTGATCGTAACGCGGTGCCGGCTGAACTTGTCGTCGGGCGAGAAGCGGGCAGGGTGCGCCGACGCTGTAGGCTTGCCCGTTGTGTCCACCTTTTTCAGCGTGTAGGTACCATCTTCTGTCTTCATGAGGTACATGACGACAGATGTGGGGTGGTAAGCAGGGGGATGGTGAACGAGGAATGGGTACGGCAACAAGTAACGTAGCCGGCAGGGTGGCCGACGTGGTGTGGTAGGTTGCGATGCATGCGAAGCGGTCCGACGACGGTGATCCGGGCAAACCCCGTCCGAAGCTCGAATGCCAAGCGCCATCAGGGGGGGGCTACAAAACCAGTGCTACGTGCCATCCCCTTGAACAGGTCAGCAGCTCTTCTGCTGTTTCTGGACCATGAGCGCGTGTGCTGCCGACCTACGGTACCGTACTTTTCCAACGACCGAAAAACATTGTCACACAGACCGTAAAACTCGCTTCCACAAAAACTGCGCGACAAACTAACTGTACGGGACAAACCCACCAACACTCGCAGCACACACCTGCCATACTTGGTGCTGACCATCTCCGCCGGCCCAACGGAATGTACACGCGAGTGACGCTCGCCGCTCACACGGAGACCATCGTTCGTGTCAGCCGCTTACTTCTCACAGCGCGAACGCTCACGCAGCCGCCGACCCGCTGCAATGGCCACCTCCAGCGCCTGGCTCCCATTGAGCCGCGGGTCACACGCGCTCTGGTAGTTGTCGGCCAGAGCCCGCTCCGAGACTGGGGACTCGCCCCCGCCAAGACATTCCGTCACGTCACGCAACCCTGTCATCTCAAGGTGGATGCCCCCTGGGATGGTGCCTTCCGCGGCATGCACGGAGAAGAAGGCGTTCATCTCGTTCATGATGAGGTCGACCGGCCGCGTCTTGACGCCCGACGCCGTCTTGATGGTGTTCTCATGCATCGGGTCGCAGCTCCATACCACGTGCTTGCCAGCGGCCGTAACTGCCCGCAGCAGAGGCGGGAGTTTGCGCCACACCTTCTCGGCGCCCATCCGCACGATGACCATGATGCGGCCCTCCTCGTTCGTCGGGTTGAGGCGCTCCAAAATCTGCAGCAGGTACTCCGGCTCGGTCGTCGGACCCACCTTGACGCCAATGGGGTTGGAGATGCCACGCAGGAACTCGACGTGCGCGTGGTCCAGCTGCCGCGTGCGCTCCCCGACCCACACCATGTGGGCAGAGGTGTTCCACCACGCCCCAGAAGAGGCGGTCCCATCGCCTCCACTGCGCGACGGGTGAGCTGCCACGTAGCGGGTTAGCGCCTGCTCAAACGGGAGCAGCAGCGCTTCGTGGGAAGTGTAGAACTCGGGCTCACGGAACGCGGCGTTGCCCTCCACGGCCACCCCGCAGGCCGACACAAAGGACAGCGCATCCTCAATCTTCTCGACGAGGTCCCGCTGGGTGTCGCCCCCAAGCGTAGAAATTAGGTCCGTCCAGTCGCCCATGGAGGAGCTGGACTTCGCCAGTGCCCGCAGCATGTTGAGCGCCGCCGCCGATTGCGAGTACGCCCTCACCAAGCGCTCCGGGTCTGGCACCCGCGCCGCCGCCGACGGGTCCGAGCTGTGGATGATGTCGCCGCGGTACGATGGAATTTCCACCCCGTCGGCCGTCTTCTCCGTCAGAGCCGACCGCGGTTTGGCAAACTGCCCTGCAATGCGCCCGATCTTGACGATGGGGAGCCCCGACAGGTAGGACATGGCAATCACCTGTGCGATGAGCAGGCGGAAGGTGGCCTCCACGGACGTCGTGGAGAAGTCGTCAAACGTCTCGGCGCAATCGCCGCCTTGGAGAACGAAGGCCTCCCCGCGGCCAGCAGCCGCCAGAGAGGCTTTGAGACGCTCCGTCTCACCAGGGAAGACCAAGGGTGGGTTGCGGGAGAGGCGGTCTTCCACCTCGGCCAGAGCCGTCTCGTCGGGGTACACAGGCTGCTGGAGAGCGGGGAAGCGGCGCCACGAGTTAATCGCCCACTCCCCATCATCGGGAAGAGCCGACGGAGCTTCAGCTCCAGGAGAAGAGGAGGCAGCGGCTGTCATTCGGGGAGGGGCGGAGCGCCCGCAGACTGAGCGCTGATGGGCGCGGGAGGAAGCGGTAGACAGCAGCGGCGCGGGAAGAAAGGCGGCCATCGAGGGCGACATAACAACCGAGGCAACAATCCTGTGCAAGTAATGCGCGGGTAGGTGGGGTCAAGAGCGGGTGCCAGACAGGAGAGTGCAGGAAGAGCTTGTTGCAGTGCAGTACATGAGATCCTTCACGGCATCCAGGTCTGGGCAGTGGCCAGGATCAAGGCCACTGTGACGAACGCGGCGTCGAGCCAAGCGACGTCGCTTGACCTGGCAGCTGACACATCTTGGAAGTCCACAATGAACACGCAGTTTGGAGTCGAATGCGAAGAAAGGGCGAGTGCATTCCAAAGAAAATGCATTCTCGTAAGCGCGCCATCACACGACAATACTGCACATTGGCCGACGGGCCACTTTGGAGGTGGTTCTGTCTTCTTTCCAGCATCCACTCCACGGCCACATGGAGAATTCCCCAGTACTACTGTCGTTCTGCCGAAATTTGTAGATTCGAGCTGTTCGAACTTGTTTTCTAACTAGCAATGTATTCTTGTTTAGAACTCCACCTGCCGTCTTGCTCGCGGAGGCCATCGCCGCTACCCCCCGCCCCCACCACCACCATCCTTCACCCCGTTGCTCCACCCCCCGCCCCTTCCGACACCAATCTTTCCCGCGTTGCTCCAGGACCCCTTCGTTTTCCGTGCGGTTCTTCACCCCTTCGTGCACCATCTTCGTCGCATTTTCTTTTCGTGACTTGCCTGCTCGCTTCCGTCCATCGCTATCGCTGTCGCTGCCGCCGACGCCGCCGCTGGGCCGCCGCCATGTCGGGCGTGGCAATGTGGTTCCGCCGCTCGTGGGCGGCTGAGCCGGTCGTTGGCTTCTCGATCCTCCTCGGCGTCGTCGGTACGTTTTCTCGACTCGCCTTCGCATTTCCTTTTACGTCCCTCTCCACCTTTTTTTTGCGGCCCGTTGGGGGTGCCAGTGCGACGACGCCCGATTGGCAGGCGTGGTGTCGATCGCTCCCCCCGACCGCGGTGGCCGCTGTGCGGAGGATGACATCGTGGTGGTCGGTACCGCGCGTTTCCGCGAGAGATCACCCGTATCGCCGCGGTCATTCTTGCCCATTTTGCCTGGCCATGGCGCGGGATGATGGCTCGTCGCGATGTGAGGCGGGCGCGCACCACCCGCTTCGAGGGGAAGAGTCTCCAGTGGCCCGACGCGTGGCGGCGCACTGCCGCGGCAATGCTGTCTCTACACGGGTTGGCTGAGGAAGCGCCGCTGGCTGAGTCATGATGCTCTGTGGGTGGGCCCGTGCGGCTCGGGCCGTGCGGTCGTAGGCGCTGTGGACTGACGTGCCTTTCCCTCAAGGCGTGGGGGCATCCCTTTTTCTCCCTCGTCCCTGTTTCTCGGTCCTAATGCACCCTCTCGTTACGGCACCGCAGGCGTCTCCTTGCCGGTGGTCGTGCCGCCCCTGTGGGGCACCTACCCCGACACGCAGGCCAAGGCGGCGGTGCAGGCGCGACGGGTGGAGGCGGCGGAGGCGGCCATGGCCGCGGCGACAGGTACGGTTGCTGGTGGGGTCTTTGGGGGACGGTGCTGAGGGGACGGTGGGGGGGGGCTGCCGTGAATAGAGCGGCGGCGGCGGTGGGGTGGGGTAGCGGGGTGTCTGGCCCGGCGGGGCGGCCGCGGTCGCCGGTGGCGCTTGGTTCACCGCCCGCGCCGCGCGCGCACGGGACTGGTCCCGGGGCGGCGACGGGGCGTCGCGGTGCGGCATTCGGGTAGGGGGTGCCAATGCCACTGAGCTGCCGCGCTAACCGCCTCGTGTATTTCTATTGTCAACGGGTGTCTGTTCGCCATGGCCGTGCGCTCTTGCCCATGTCGCAACCCCCGTCGTCTACCGCATGCAGAAAAGCCCGCCGGCGCGCCCGCCCCGTCTCAGTAAACGTTTCCCCCTTTCCCGACGCTGTCCTCTGTGTTGGCATTATTGTTGTAGACTCTTGTGTCTCTCTCCCTGCGGCACACGCCCTCGTGGTCGCGCCAGCTGGGTCTTCGCCGTCGGCGACCCCATTTATCCTGGTCCCCACTCTTAGAAAAAGACGGTCCTCTCCCTCACTCCTCCTCGCACGACCGCCCCCCCCCCCCCCCCCCCCCCCCCCCCCCCCCCCCCCCCCCCCCCCCC
>ENA-ORXR01005005-ORXR01005005.1-marine-metagenome-genome-assembly--contig:-NODE-5005-length-10778-cov-8.317914_pt1 | contig 10778 bp, 10 predicted proteins | sample MGYA00237866_ERZ511479 | MGnify/ENA metagenome assembly ERZ511479 | reverse complement strand
TTTAATTGAGAATCTCAATATATCTACAAGAAATTCAGAAACTCAATTTAGAGAAAGAGCAAAGTTTTATATAAGTAACTGGACTCATACAATAAGAAAAGATGTTAACGACTTTGTACAAAAGTATAATACCGACAATTTAAATCAACTAGGTTTTAAATTAATAAGTAATAATAATTTTGAAGATGGCTTACAACCAAATGGCTTTTATATTCATAATAGAAAAGTTGAAGATACAGGACATATTGCAGAATTTAAAACTGTTAAGAAAAGTAATTATATCTCAGGCAATTATTCTCTTAAAGCAAGTATGAGGCAAGTAAAGCCTGGTAATAAGTTAAATTTTCCTCAAAAACCTAAATCTGCTTTTTATAAGTTTATTAATAACCTTAAACCTAGTAATAACTACGTTTTGAAATTTAAAATTAAAACTGAAGATATGTCTGGTAGAGAGCAGAAGTTATTTGCAAGATTACAGTATTTTAAAAAAGATAAGCAAGAAGTTGCTAGACAATTTCAAAAGCGCATTGATGCAAGTAACAATAGCACAATTGCTATAACTGAAATTATAGATTTCACTACACCTAGTCGAACTAAAAATAAATTTGATAGTATTAGATTAGCATTTATCCTTGAAGGGGCTGGAGATTATACTATTCATATTGACAACTTAGAACTTTGGGAAAAAAAATAATCTTCAAAATCTTGATTAAAAAAGATCCTTTAATAAACAATATAATTGTTTATTAAACTATATAACTCTCTTTAGAACTTAACAGGTAAATACTAGAACCCATTATTTACATTCATATAATAACTGCTCGAAGGATCTTGAGCTATCTTCATTAAATACTTTCCATACGCATTATTACTCATTTTCTTTCCAAGAATCTCTAATTGAGTAGCATTAATATATCCTAAATGAAAAGCAATCTCTTCTAAACAAGCAACCATAAGCCCGCTTCTTTCTTCTATTACCTGAACAAACTCTCCAGCTTGAAGTAATGATTCAAAGGTACCAGTATCAAGCCAAGCAGTTCCTCTTCCTAACTTTTCAACTCTTAAATTTCTTTCTTCTAAATAGATATTGTTAATATCAGTAATTTCCAACTCACCTCTTGAAGATGGTTTTAGATTTTTAGCTTTTTCAATTACGCTATTATCATAAAAATATAAGCCTGTAACAGCATAGTTTGAAGGAGCAATTTCTGGTTTTTCAACAATCGCTTTTGGATTATCGTGCTCATCAAATTCCATAACACCATATCTTTCTGGATCATTTACGTGATATGCAAAAATTGTAGCGCCTTGATTTAATTTTGTTGCTCTTCTACACACTGAAGAAAGTCCGTGTCCAAAGTATAAATTATCACCTAAAATCATTGCAACAGAATCTTCACCAATAAAGCTTTCTCCAATAATAAAAGCTTGAGCTAAACCTTCTGGTTTTTTCTGTACAGCATATTCAAGTTTAATTCCAAGCCAAGAACCATCACCTAATACATTTTTAAAAGCTTGCTGATCTTCAGGAGTAGTAATAATTAAAATTTCAGTAATCCCTGCAAACATCAAAACTGAAAGCGGGTAATAAATCATTGGTTTAGAATAAATCGGTAGTAACTGTTTTGAGACGCCTCTAGTAATTGGGTGAAGTCTTGTGCCCGTTCCACCTGCTAAGATTATACCTTTCATAATTCCTTAAGTTTTAATAAATATTTTATAAAAAAAATAAAAGTCTAACTTCTTGTTTTCATTTTAATTTTCTTAAATATAGGATATATTAAACTAATAATTGAAAAAATTATTAACATCATCGCTCCAGGCCTGGTTAGAAAATAACCATAGCCAGAAATCATTAATGATCTCCTTAAATTATCCTCAAGCATTATACCTAAAACCAATCCTAAAACAACTGCAGCTGAGGGGTAGTCAAACTTCTTAAAAATCCAGCCTACTAACCCAAAGAATAGGCAGATATAACAATCAAATATACTTGATTTTAAAGTATAAGTACCTGTAATGCATAATAAAATAATAATTGGCGCTAAAATATGATATGGAATCTTAGAAATCTTTATCCAAACTTTATTTCCTATTGATCCAAAAAAATAAATAAAAATATTAGCTAAAAATAAAGCAATAAAAATGCTGTAAACTAAATCAGCATTTGCGCTAAAAAGTTCAGGACCAGGAACTAAGCTATGTAAACTCAAAGCACCAAGGAGCACTGCATCAGTTGCAGAGCCAGGAATACCTAAAGAGAGTAATGGAATTAAAGCGCCGCCTACAGAACTACTATTAGCTGACTCACTTGCGCAAATTCCCTCAACTGACCCTTTTCCAAATTCTTCTTTATTTTCAGACTTTTTAGAAGCTCTGCCATAGCTTATAAAAGATGCAATTGTTGACCCAGCACCAGGAATAATACCAATAAAAGTTCCTATCAAACTTGAATTTACTAAAACTGACATATAATTTTTAATTTTTATTTTAGTTTCAGAAGTAATATTTTCAATTACTTTTTTTACTTTTATTTTATTACTGTCTTGTTCTAATTTATAAAACACTTCCCCAAGAGCAAATAAACCAATCATTACAGGAATCAAAGAAAACCCATCATAAAAATCAATACTTCCAAAAGTGAATCTCTCTTCTCCTGAGATTCTATCAATTCCAATTGTAGATAAAATTAAACCTAAACAAATTGCAAATAATGCTTTTAAAGGTTTTTTACCAAAAGCTACAACTGAAGTTAATCCAAAAAGCGCTAATCCAAAATATTCAGCTGAACCTAAATAAACTGCATACTTAGCAACAGGAATTGCAAATAAAATTAAAATCAATGCCCCAACTAAGCCACCAAAAACTGAAGCTTTTAAAGCAGAATTTAATGCTAATTTATATTTACCTTTTTTAGTAAGTTCATAGCCATCAATAGCTGTTACTGCGCTTGATGGGGTTCCTGGAGCATTAATTGTTATTGCGGTTATAGAACCACCATAATTTGAACTTTGGTAAGCTGCAATAAATAAAATAAATGCAGGAATTGATTCAAGCTCATAAGTAAATGGGATTAATAAAGCAACTCCCATTGCAGGAGAAAGTCCTGGAGTCGCTCCTATTATTATTCCAACCACTACTCCTATAATTAAGATTAGAAAGTTAAAAGGAATAATTAATGACTCAACTCCTAATAAAAAATTATCTAAAAAAAACTCCATTATTCAAATCCTGGAAAATTAATGTTTAAAAAAACTCCAAAAACATAATAAAGCGAAGCTACAAAGATTAAACTTATAAATAATAATTTAAAGATATTATTATTTTTTGATTGAAATAAAAAAGAGTTAAAAATAAATACAAAAAATAAATTAATAAAAAAATTTAAATAATTTGAAAAATAGATTCCAATAAAAATAGCTAAAAATGATAATAATACTTTAAAAAAATTATTAGTTTCATTTAGTTCTTTTTTAGAAAATAACAATACTAAGCTAAAAATGATTAAAGAAAAGGAGATGTATTTAGGAAAAGTTCCTGCAGTAGTTCCTGTATTATCATCAATAAAACTAAAACAGTTTAAAAATATATAAATTGAATAACTAAAAATTAAAAATAAGAAAACATTTTCTAATTTTAATTTATTTAGAAAATTCAATCTCATCATCTCTTACCTGCTTTTCAAAATCAGCTTTAGTCTGAAAAACTTTAATAGTCTGAGTATCTTTAACAAATCTATTCCATTCATCAGTATTAACTACTTTCTTAAATAATTCCAAAGACTTATCTATTAACCCTAAATCAGTCCCCTTTTTAGCTACAAAACCTCTCCAAAGTATTTCAGAATCTAAATTATTAAAACCAAGTTCTTTAAAAGTTTTAACTTCAGGAAAAGCTGGTAGTCTATTTTTTGATGCTATATTTAAGATCTCTAAATCAGGACGACCATTAATATCAGATGGATTTCCAATATAAGCATGAACATGCCCTCCTAAGAGAGCAGAAATTGCAGCAGATCCGCTTTTATAACTAACCCAAGTAAAATCTTTATTTAAACTTTTCATTAATTTATCCGCAAAAAAATAATCTCTACCGTATTTTGCCGGGCCTGAAATTAAAAGTTTTTTAACAGCTTTTAAATCATCTAAAGTTTTTATTTGATCTTTATTATTTTTATTTATAATAATAGCTTCATAATCATCAATAAGTTTTACAACATAATCAAATTCATTTAAAAGTTTTTGATTTTTAGTAGATACAAGTTTTGCAATAACTGAATTTGTTATAGCTAAAAAAGTGTGTCCATCAGCTTTTTTACTTAATAAAGCTTTAATTGCTAAAATTCCGCCTGCACCTTTTTTGTTTTCAACAACCACAGGATATTCACTAAATTTTGATTCAATTATTTTAGCAATTTTTCTAGTACTAATATCAATCAACCCCCCCGGGTCTGTATAAACAATTAATTTAACTGTTTTTTGTGGGTAATCTTCTGCAATTAAAAAATTAAGATTAATAAATAAACTTAATAAAACAACTATTATTTTAAGCATTCTTTAAACTCTTAGAAACTTTTATTACCTGATTTATCACTTGATCAACCCTAGGCTTCCAAGCATCATTTGTATCTAAAGAATTATTTTCAGCATAAACTGCTGCTTGAGCAGGAACTACTAACATTCCAATGCTTGAAACAATTTTTCTTAAATCAAATAATCCTCTAATTCCGCCCATAGGCCCAGGAGATGCTGAAAGAAGTCCTGTAGTTTTTAAATCATAAGCTATTAATCTTTTTGAATCTGATTCTTCCTTTCTTGAAACCCAATCAATTAAGTTTTTAAGAGCAGGACTTAAGCTTGAGTTATATTCAGGTGATGCAAAAATAACAGCATCAGCATCAATCATCATTTGTTTAACTTTTTTTGCTGTTTCAGGGAGCCCAGATTTTTCTTCATCCGTATAACAATAAAGAGGAAGTGGATTTTGATATACCTTAAATCTTGAAACTGTTTGTCCTAATTCTTCAATTTTTGATTCTACGTAATCTAGTAATTTTTCATTTAGTGATTCTTGGTAATTTCCACCTGAAATTAATAATATGTTTAAACTCATAACTTGTCCTTAAGTCCATATTATGAAATGATTTTCATAAATAGTTGATTAATTTTTAATATAAAACTAGGTAAAATACAATGAAGGTAAAAGTAAAATTTTTAGGTGCAGCAAAATCAGTTACAGGTTCTAAATATCTAGTATCAAGTGATAAATTTAATATTTTAATAGATTGTGGCCAATTTCAAGGAAAAAGAGAGTTATGCAAAAGAAATTGGGATAATTTACCAATAAATCCTAAAGATATTGATGCTGTCGTTTTAACACACGCTCATATTGACCACACTGGTATGCTTCCAAGATTTCATAAATTAGGCTTAAATTGCCCTGTTTACTGTACTCCGGCAACTTTGGATTTAGTTAGTCTGCTTTTACCAGATTCAGGCAGATTACAAGAAGATGAAGCGTTTTATAGAGCAAAAAAAAAGAAATCAAGGCATTCATCACCTATGCCGCTTTTTACTGAGCAAGACGCTAGAAATGTATTAAAATTAATTAAACCTAAAGAATTTGATAAAACATTTGAGATTTTAGAAAATGTTAAAATTACTTACAAAAGAATGGGACATATAATTGGAGCAGCTTCTTTAAAATTAGAAATTGAAAATAAAATTATTAATTTTTCAGGTGATATTGGAAGATACTCAGTTCCAATTTTAGTAAATCCTGAACCTGTCGAATTTGGAGACCTTTTATTAATCGAATCTACTTATGGTAATAGAGAACATAAAGATTATGATATTAAAACTAAATTAGCTGAAGTAATTAATAAAACGTATCAAGATAATGGAGTATTATTAATCCCAAGTTTTGCTGTTGGAAGAGCGCAGCTACTTTTATATTATATCAGAGAACTAAAAGCTGAGAATTTAATTCCAAATATTCCTGTTATTTTAGATAGCCCGATGGCGGCGGATGCAACCCAAATTTATAAATCAAACCCTAATGATTATGATGAGGAATCAAATAAGTTATTTGAATCAGGACAATCCCCTTTTAACTTTGATAAACTTGCTTTAATTAAAGACTCTTCTGCATCTAAGAAATTAAATAAGATTAAAGACCCGATGATAATTATATCTGCATCAGGAATGCTTTATGGAGGTAGGATTTTACATCATCTAGTTCAAAGAATAGAAGATGAAAATAATGCAATTCTTTTTGTTGGCTATCAACCACCTGGGTCTAAAGGTGATAAAATTAAAAGAGGTGATGAGTATATAAAAATATTTCAAGATAAATTTAAAGTTAATGCTAAAATTTATGAAATATCTGGATTATCAGCTCACGCAGATAAAAATGAGATGACTAAATGGATTGAAAGCTGTAAAGGGACTCCTAAAAAGGTTGCTATTGTTCATGGGGAAAATGATGTTATGATTGGCTTTAAAAAGACTTTAGAACAAAAGTATGGCTGGAATTGTGTTATTCCTGATTACTTAGAAGAAATTACTGTATAATTAAGGAAAAATATGAGATATTTACTACTAATAACTTTAATAATTTTTGGAAATAATTTAATGGCTGAAAAAGTAACAACCCCAACTGGGTTAATTTATGAGTGTAAAAAAGAAGGTACTGAGACTGAGGCTAAAGCTGGTGATACTGTTGAAGTTCATTATACAGGTTGGTTAAATGATAATGGGACTAAAGGAACTAAGTTTGATAGCTCTGTTGATAGAGATGCAACTTTTAAATTTGTTTTAGGTGCTAATACTGTTATTTCAGGCTGGGAAGAAGGAGTTCTTGGAATGAAAAAAGGTGAGAAAAGAGAATTAATGATTCCAAGTCATCTAGGTTACGGGGCTGCTGGTGCTGGTGGAGTTATACCTGCAAATGCTGATTTGATATTTGATGTTGAACTAGTTGATATTAAATAGATTTTAAAAAATAAAATCTATATAGTTATTTAAATTTATAGTTTGGAAACTTGAATCTTTATAAGTATCAGTCCATTTTTTAGGACATTTTGCTATTTTATTATTCATCTTAATTTCAAATGCAAAAAGATTTGCTTGGCTATTTCTTTCTACTAAATCTATTTCAGATTTATTATATGTTCTCCAAAAATAAAATTCTTTAAATAAACTTTGATAAACATTATTTTTATATCGCTCAAGGATTATAAAATTTTCAAATAAGCTCCCTTTATCTTTTCTTAAATTAATAGGGTTAAAATCATTTAAAATTGCATTTCTTATACCAAGATCACAAAAATAAATCTTTTCTTTTTTGTTTATTTCATTTCTTAAATTATTGCTAAAAGCTGTCAATCTATAAATAACAAAAGATTTTTCTAGTAAATCTAAATAATTATAAACTGTTCTTTGGTTTATATTTAAGATTGTAGCTATTTCATGATGAGAGACTTCTGACCCTATTTGATAAGCTAAAAGTTTTAACAATTTTTTTAATACTTCAGGTTTTTTAATATTAGAATACTCGAGCACATCTTTATATAAATAATCATTTGAAATATTTATTAAATATTCTTTTTTTTGATTTTCAGTTTCTAAAGAAAATAACTCTGGATAATGTCCATAAATTAAATAATCATTAATATTATTTTTTATAATTTCTATATTTATATTATTTGAAAGTTCTTTAATGGAGATTGGAAACAGATGATAAACTATTTTTCTACCTATAAGAGATTCAGTAATTTCATTTGACAATTCAATACTAGAAGAACCTGTAACAATAAATTTTTTATCTGGAAAATTATCTATAGCAATTTTAAGTATTAAACCTATATCTTTTTTTCTCTGTGCTTCATCTATAATTATTAATTCATTATCTTTCCAAATATTTTTTTGAGCTGTAACAGATTTTTTAGTTAATAATTGAAGATCATCTTCTAAATCACAATTGATAAATAATGTTTTTAAATTTAACTTTGACTGTATAGATTTTACTAACGTTGTCTTTCCTATCCTTCTTGGACCATAGATTATTATAACCTTATTGTTAGTTAATTTATTATTGATAATTTTATTATAAAGTTCTCTTTGAATATCCATAATACAGATAATTATGCCAAATTTCTGTACTAGAGTACAGGGATTTTGTATTAATTTCTGTATTTAGAAGCTTTAAGGTAAAATTAGTAGTTTAATGTTAGAACTTTATTTATTAAATCTATAAGTATTTAAAGTTTATTTTTAATATTAAAATTATTTTATATAAATCTTATATAAAATAATTTTTAAGTCTTTTATTTAATTTAAAACTTTGATATAAATTTGTATTCACGCCGACCTAGCTCACTTGGTAGAGCAACTGATTTGTAATCAGTAGGTAGAGAGTTCGATCCTCTCGGTCGGCTTAATTATTTCAACTACTTACACCGACTATAGCACCTAAGCTTAAATTCCCTATTAGAATCCTATTAGAGTCTGGAATATTTTTTACTTAAATTTGGCAATTTAAACTAAATCTATATGTAATTTTCAAAATCTCCTTGAATAGAAGCTAATCCCCATCTAACTAAGAACTATAAAACTTAATAGAAATACTAATCAATATAAAGTAATCATATAGACTTGGCTATCTTTTATAAACTATAACATATTAAATCTCTTATTCTATTAGTTTTTTAGATATCAACAAATTCTTTTTAAAGGTTCATTGATTTTCGATAATATAATTACTATGTTCAATTTATGATATTATTAAGCACATTTAAAAAAACTTTTGACTACTCTACTAAATCTAAAAGAAAAGAGTATTTCGTTTTCTTTTTATTTACTACTGTTTTTTATTATTTACTTTCATATATCGACCTAATATTATTAAATATAACACCTAACCTAAGAAATTTTAATCATATAAATAGTTTTGACTCCGAAGAGTTGCCTATTCTATCAACTATCTTTTATCTAATAACACTTCCAACATTTCTTGCTCTTATTTTTAGAAGATTTAAAGATCTTAATAAATCTTTTTTAAAAACTATCATTAAATTTATCATAATCCTATCACTAGCAGGATCTTCATATTTACTAGGTATTTTTTTCCCTAACCTTTCTAACTCCTTATCAATGATGTCTATACTATTTTTATTAGCATTCTTCATATACTTATTTAGAATTAAAATCTTATTATTTTTTGGCAAAAGTAAGCCTATAAAACAAGAAAAAATAAACTAAAAGATGTATTCATCGAAATTTATTTTTTAGTTAATTGTGATAATTAAATAAATTTTATAAATTTGAACCATTAATCTTTATGATAATTCTTATATTTATTAACTTATTTAACTTATTGATTATATTTTTTATTCAGACCTACTTTCTCTTTATAATACAAAAAAATGTTATTAGATGTTTTTGGTACTGGGTAGGTAGGTACTGGGGTAATTTTCTTGGCGTGACACCTTATAAGCTAGAAATAAAATAATTCTTTATTAGTTCAAAAAATACTTACCATTTACAAATTTTTAATCTATATCTAATATCTTAGGTATAATAAATTTAATACTTAATTATGAAAATTACTAATATTAAGAAAGATAAAAATAACAATTTTTCTATAAAATATGGCGATGAGAACTATATAATAGGAAGAACTACTCAATGTATTTACCTTGAAGTTCAAAACATTATTGAAAGTATATCATCTAATAATTTTGGATCCGAAGCAATAAGTATTACTCACAATGGTGACTATGAACTTGATCACTTTAATTGGATTGATAACAAATCTGGAGAAGTTACAAGAGTAAATAAATTAGAAGTTCAGTTTAATAAATCTTCTGATAAGAAACTTTATTCTGTTAATACTAAGAAAAAACCAATCTTAAAAAAAACAACACTACTTAATGAAGATCTTAGCTCTAATGCTTACTTAACACATAGTACTATAGGAACTAATCTTAGTGGTATTTTTGACAATGAAACAATGTCTTTTTTATTTCATTTAAATGAATATTACTATTCAAAACTAAAACATAATATTACAAAATATAATTATATTCAACTTGTAGTATCAGATGTATCATTTGAAAATGAATTAACTGCTGCTTTCGGGAAAGTAATTTTTAAAGATATGCTTAAAACTGATATCTTTAATCAATGTTTACAACTAACATCTATATCCTTTAGTAAAGAGAAATTTACTTTTGATCCAGAATTTGAGAAATCTTACTATTACACTTCAATGCAAAATACTGAGCCTAAAACGGATCTACAGTTAGAACAATTAAATAAAATATCATCTAATATAGATAGAATAAATTCTCAATTTTATATGAAAGTTGATAGAATTAATAAAAATATTAAATTTTTATTAATATTTATAATACTAATGTTTCTAGTACAATATTGTTTTAAATTTATCTCAATGTTTTGGTAATATTCAATATAATTGTTCAACGACAATTAGAATTGAACCCTAACGACAATTAAAATTGCACCCATTCCATATAATTTCTATATGAATGCTTAAGATAAAAAAAATGCTTATCATAACCGTTAAATTTTGAGGAATTTAACAATGGTAAATGATAAGCAAATAAAATTATTAAGAAAACTTATATCACAAAATACAAGTTTACAAAAAGCATGTTTAAAAGCGGGAATAGCTTTGAATACAGGGAGAAAATATATGAAAACTAACAAGTTGCCCTCAGAAACTAAAATTATTAAAACTACTAAAACAAGAAAAGA
>ENA-ORXR01005004-ORXR01005004.1-marine-metagenome-genome-assembly--contig:-NODE-5004-length-10780-cov-2.595534_pt1 | contig 10780 bp, 5 predicted proteins | sample MGYA00237866_ERZ511479 | MGnify/ENA metagenome assembly ERZ511479 | reverse complement strand
CTATCTTTTGTAACCATTTCATTGTTGGGCGCAGCCACAGAGGCTGCCATCATTTGATTCAGTTTATGATCCGGTCGGCCTATATAGTTGAGATAATTAGCCATGGCAGCCTGAGGTAAAACCAAATTATTTCCATTTTGATTTCTAGGAATAAAAGATCTTTTGTATGAAGGATTCAGTGCTGCTACGATATGATAAGGAGTTCCGGTTATTTCCGAAAGGTGTAAAAAACTCACCTCATCGTATACTTTTGTCAAGGCCGTGTTGACCATTCCTTGTTCTGGATAAACGGGCGACAAGCCATGCAAGTGATGGTACTCAGCAATATAACTAGCTGCAATAAATGCAGGTACATAGTTGCGGGTTTCTCTTGGAAGGTACCTTGTAATTTTCCAAAAGTTTTTGCTTCGGCCTCTTTTGATCGCGCGAGATACTCGACCTGGACCACCATTGTAGGCTGCTAGCGCCAACTCCCAACTTCCAAATCGATCGTACTGTTTTTTCAGATAGATCAATGCAGCTTCGGTAGATTTATGGGGATCTTTGCGATCATCAATGTAAGAGGAAATTCTCAGTCCCAGGCTTTGACCAGTCGGTGGCATAAACTGCCAGAGACCAGCTGCACCAGAACGAGAGAGTGCGTCGGGATTTAAGGCAGATTCGACAACCGATAAATGTTTCAAATCCTGAGGTAATCCATGTTCAGCCAAATACTGCTCAAACATTGGAAAATAGATGGTAGTTCGACCCAGCATTTTCTCCGTTTTATCCCGTCTCTTTATCGTATAGGTATCCACATAACCTTTTACTACTGAAGTGTAGCGAGGAGGGATGACGGAATTGGTCATTTCCTTTAGCCGGGACCTTAACTCCTCTTCGGTATAAGTAGGAATATAACTGGTTGGTGCTGGTGCAAACTGAATTGCGTTGTCGCAGTGACTCGCCTTGCAAAGGGGTGTAAAGGCTAAAAAACTAAGTGCGACTAAGGTGCTTAGAGCTGATTTAAAAAATCTCATGTTTGTTAACAATTGCATTCGAAACACTTTTACAAAACGTGAAGGATTAGTGTAGACTTTCAGTTTTTTTAGAATCCTCTCGCCTTAAGACGAAGTTGTTTAAAGTTATTGTTCAGAAGTGAAGCTAAGTGCTTGATTCTGAAGACGAAGCTTCCCGAATCGAGTTCGGGACAGGCTATTTAGAGTTTCGTAGCCAAAGCTACGGTGACGAAGAATAGCTGAAGTATTCAGGATCAATGAGTTGGCTGTAAACTTGGAGAATAACTTTAAACAACTTCAAAGGCTTTCTCTTAGGAGGGTTTTCTTAGTTTTTTTGGGATCTTTTTGTATTCGCTTTACAATACTAACAAATAAAAATGAAAACATAGGGTTATTTTGATTTATTTAACGTTCAGATTCCCAACAACTTCGCGACCTTCTCCAATCCCATGTCCTCCATCAATTGTATATTCCGTTCCGGTATTTTGGCCGTATCCTGGTGCAAATCAATGGCCTCCGCCACCTCTACTGTCCGCAAAATATGAATGATTGGAAAAGGAGAACGATTGGTATAATTGGAAACATCATTTACCGTCGTTCCAGCAAATTGATATTGCGGATGAAAGCTTGCTAGTTGAAACGATTCCTCCTCTCCCCGATCCATCAAAAGCGACTCCGCCAATTCAAAGAAGTTCAAGTAGTCCAAAAAGTTCGGGTACTGATCTGGAAGGATCAAAAGCGTTGTGGAGATTTTTTCAGCATCGGACTGTTTTAGTTTTTCTATGGCATTCCAAAAAGCCATGAGTTGGGCTTCTTTCTCCTGAGCATCAATAACGTTGTATTCTATCTGCTCATTGATAAAGGGGCGTTTTGCAAATGGACAAAGACCGAGTTGAATGACGAAATTGTTTAGCCAGTTTTTGGTTGGGTCGATGTAAGGTTGTTGGTTAGTCATGTGGTGATGAGCGTCGGTTTGGGAGTATCAGTTTGAAAATAGAAGAGAAAGATGGACGGCCGCTTTGCTGACGATGGACGGTTTCCCACTAACGCGGAGTCCGCAATAGTGGGAAACCGTCAGCGAAGCGGCCGTCTACCGTCAAGTCCGAAGGGCGTCCGTCAGCAACGCGGCCGTCTACCCTCCTCAATCAATTCCCGCCCTTCCGCTTAGCAGCATTCTTAGCCGCCTTTATAGAATCCAGTTTTGCCTGATTCTCACTTCCATGATGAATCACTTTGTCATCCGTAGTCATGTCTTCTTTAGTCGTATTTTGGCTAGGCTTTGGATTACAAGACCAGGCAAATACAAATAGAAACAAACTACTGACCAATAATAATTTTTTCATTTTCAATAATGTTTTGCTGGTCATCCTCAATCATCAGGAAGAAGGTGCCAGCGGTTAATGCATTTTTGTTGAAAGATAAAGTATTTTTTCCAGCTTTCACGTTACCATACACTAGCGTTTTTATCTTCTTACCAGCTGCATCTACAATATAAACATTCAAAAAGGTTTTTTGCTCAAGGAAAAAATCTATCGCAAATTTGTCAATAACTGGATTGGGAAATACTTTCAATTCCGACATTAAACCTATCTCATTTACTGAAGTTGGGTCTCCTACTGTAATATAATCAGATTTGACTTCTACGTCAGATCCAAACGCATTGACTACGAACAATTGTACCTGATAAGTACCTGGTGTGTTGTAAACGACGGTTGGATCAGACTCATTCGTTGTTTGTGGATCGCCACCGCTAAAGGTCCATGAATTAGCGTTGATGTTGGCGGATAGGTTTTGGAAATTAACCGTCAACGGCGCTAAACCTGAAGTCACATCAGCAGAGAAGTCCGCGGTCGGAAGTATAGTCGCTGTAATGAAATTATTTTTTGTAATGGTGTCTGCGCCAAATGCGTTCGTTACAATCAATTGAGCAGGAAAAATACCCGGATTCAGATAATCAACCTCCGGCTCTGCTTCTGTGGAAGTAGCTGGATCTCCGCCTTCAAAACTCCATTCGTAGCTGTCAACACCGTTGAGAGAGATGTCAGTATAGGTGGAGGTCAATGGTGCTTCACCAAATTTTGGGCTAGCGGTAAAATTAGCCACTGGTGGCAAACCAGGAGACTCGTCACCAACCTCAAAAATCCAGTTACCATATGCATTGCCCTGACCGTAACAACCTGTAAACCAGGCACTCCCATGCGGTGAATTGTGTCGTCGTCCACCACCACTATAATCTCCCCATCGTTGATTAGTACCACCTAAAGAAGATATTGGTGATTCCCCTTCCTTCACTAATATCGGGGTAGAAAACTCCATCCCTTCATCTACATTGATAGCCCTTACTTGGGGAAAGATTGTAGACCCGGTTTGAAGATATATAATCATTACTTCATCGGATGTTTCATCCAAACTATAAGGTGCAACGGTAGGATACCCGAGATCCATTTGTGAAATTCCAAAGTTAGTATGATCGTTATCCAGATTGGCAACATCTAATCGATTGTATCGAACACCTGTATAAACATTTTGAAAGGCTACCCCGAAAACAAAGTGTACATTTCCATTGGCATAAAAAGCATTTCGAATACGATTACCTCCAGTATCTAAAAGATCATTACTATTCAACTGTAGTCCATCTCCACCGGGACTAAAATTACTGGTATTGACGGTAAAAGCATTGATAACATTATTTCCGGCTAAAGAGTCCGTAACTTCATACAAGAAAATACTACTACCTCCAAAACTTGAATTACTCACCATGAAAATTCCAGGTCCATAATCACCATCGTATCCATAAGATGCAGGGACGATGGTAAAGGCATCATTTCCATTTCCATTTTCAACATTATTGAAATAATCCCACTCTACATTTCCTCCTACATATCCAGGGTTCTTATCTATTTGTAAAACTACAGACTGGGCAAAACCACTATTGTCTGTAAATAAATTTCCTGTGATAAATAAGTCTGTTCCTGAAATTCCTATATTCGGATAATCAAACCAGTTTCCCTGCAAATAGTCTCCATCAAACGTATAGAAATACCATCCGTCCATTGGGTTTTCAGAAACTGAAAAACCGACAACTACAGAACTCGTAGTTGGATTATTACCGCTGAGAATAACAAGTATAAACTTATCTTCAACCGGATCGTATAGTACCTTAGGGTCAAACATAAAAGACGACAGGCTAAGACTCGATAAGAAATCAGGAAAATCCTGATCTGTCATCAAGACATTCCCATCTTCATCAAAATAACTAAGCGAAGAGTTGATCATAGATACGATATACCCATTGTCCGATATCGCCATATTATTGTCAGGTGGTGAAATACCATCGAAGTTATTCGCTTCAAAAGAAGTTAATAAAATGGGACTGACCGCAGTAACCGTTTCTGTTTCGTCTTGTGACGTTGATCCTGGCAAAGTTGGATTTTCCGCTTCTAGTGCAATTTTTTCTGCCGTCTTTTGAGCTTTGATCATACGCAACTGATCTTCCTTATCAACCTTGTGTCGGATCCCTCCTTTCTGTACAAGATCGACATCCCAATCTACTTCATCACTTGGTTCCGCAGGGTTGATAAAGGCTGCAGGTGAAAGGGTCGGACCAGCAGTTGGATAAAACGTTTTTTGTATTTGGTCAGCTGGTAAGTCAGGCATCACCCCTTGAGCCATCAACAAGGATGGCAGTATAAACAAAACAGCTATAATAATTCGGGCATCTAATCTCATAAAACAACTTATTTAATATTTTAATAACAACTTCAAATTTTGACCTCAAATCTACGAATCCACATTGATATTTTTTGCTCTTCTAATTACTCATTTGCGATCTGATACTTCTAAGACATATTCTGCAAAATTTAATTTTTACAAAATATGACTTTCATTCAGGAATATACTAGCGCCTTCCTTTTATTAAATTATTGATAATCAACATCTTATCTATATAATCTATTCACTTTATTTTAAGAGCCATAGATTTGACAAAAAGATTCACTTTCACCTATTAAAAACATTTATTAAATTGTAAATAAAACAAACACCATATACTATGATCAATATCGTTGAAATTAAGGCAAGATGTAGCGACCAGAATAAAATCAGAAACATACTGGCCAATCATCAAGCAGAATCAAAAGGCACTGACCACCAAATTGATACCTACTTTAGAGTAACTAAGGGGCGGCTAAAGTTAAGAGAAGGCTCTATTGAAAATAACCTGATTCACTATCATAGAGAAAATAAGGAAGGTCCAAAACTTTCAAACGTTACCCTCTTTCGTTCTGAACCAGATTCTTCTTTAAAAGAAATACTGACCAATTCGATAGGCATATTAGTGGTAGTAGATAAGCAACGGGAAATCTACTTTATCGACAATGTAAAATTCCACATCGACATCGTAAAAGAACTGGGAACTTTTATTGAAATTGAAGCAATCGACGAAACCGGTATTCGAGGCAATGACGAACTATTAAAACAATGCCAACACTACCTTGAATTATTTGAAGTACCCAAACATGATTTAGTTTCAGTTTCTTATAGCGATCTATTGATGCAAAAAGTAAATTAATTGCGTTCTTTGACAAAGAACTATTCACTATACAAACCGTATGTCAAGACCCATTATCAAAATTGCACTCAAACGCAAAGATTATATTTTAGAAGCTGTTGCTCTGATTGCAATCATTGGATTAATCACAATACCTTTTATCTATTATCAACAGCTTCCCGACATCATTCCCAATCATTTTAATGCGAAAGGTAAACCAGATAGCTATGGAAGTAAAGCTGTCATTTGGTTGTATCCTACCATCGGCCTTTTGCTCTATCTGGGACTGACTGCCGTAAGTCGTATCCCACATCGATTCAACTACCCCGTCAAGATAACGGAGGAGAATGCATACTATCAATACAAAAATGCGGTCAAACTTACTCGAACTATCAAACTTTTTTGTGCACTCATCTTTTTATATCTCACCCACAAAACAGTGACAACTGCTCTTGGTGACGAAGCAGGATTAGGTGCTTATTTTTTACCTTTATTCTTGGGCCTTATTTTTACAACGCTTGCCGTTTATGTCGTCAATGCCGTGCGTAACAAACGGATTGATGATCATTTATTAAGGTAGGTGCCATACTATTCAAAAGGCTGAAGGCCTTTGACTCCAGAACTAGGCAACGTCCCTAGTGGAGCAAACATCGATTGTCCTCAGGCTGAAGGTCTGAGATTCCATTTCCCAGTACGGCATTCATTCCTAATTTTGAATTCTTATAGAAATCAATTGCTGATTCGTATTGAGAATTAATCATTCAAAAAATCTATCTTAGTGCTTTAAAAAACATATCAATATCACATGATCAAAACCATCATCTTCGACCTCGGCGGCGTACTAGCCGACTGGAGTCCCAGCTACCTTTACGAAAGTATCATTCCCGATGAAAAAGAAAGACAATTTTTCTTCGACCACGTTTGCACCAAAGCCTGGAACGAAGAACAGGACGCCGGGCGCCCAATAGCCGAAGGCAATGAAATTTTGATAAAAGAATATCCAAAATACAAAGATCAAATTCTAGCCTTCTATGGAAGATGGGAAGAAATGCTCATCGGCTCAATTGATGGAACCGTCCAAATACTAGAGGAGTTAAAAACCAACAACAAGCATCGCATACTTGCATTGACCAATTGGTCCAGCGAAACATTTCCTATTGCAAGAAAACGGTTTGAATGGCTAAACCTTTTCGAAGGCATCCTAATATCTGGTGTTGAAAAACTAAAGAAACCCGACCACCAGTTTTACCAGTTGATGCTCGACAAATATCAGATAGACCCCGAAACCGCCTTGTTTATTGATGATTCGCAACGCAATGTGGATGCCTCTAATGATTTTGGCCTTCCAGCCATTCACTTTGAGTCACCAGAGAAATTACGTGACGATTTGACACGTCTTGGTGTGTTGTAAATACTCAACGCTAGATCATAATCACAACTTCAAAACACTCAATCGTGACTTCGTGCCTAGACCATCATCTGTCTACTACGAGGTGGCTCTTTGCGTCAGTGGTTAATTGAGATTGAAATTGAAGTTGTATTTGAGATTGAAAAACACACCTTCTTAAACAGTCCCACACCGAATCACTTCCCCCTACTTCAATATCGTCACATTCCCCTTCTGGAAAAACTCCTGCCCTCCAAAGCACTTCACCTCCAGATAATACCCAAAAACATCGGGGCTCAACTCCTTTCCTTCAAAGGTTCCATCCCAGGTGTCACTCACATCATTGGCTTCAAAGACCTTTTGCCCCCAACGATTATAAATCACCCAATGCACTTCGTCAATGCCAGTTCCAAAAACCATGAGCTCATCGTTTTCGCCATCATTATTTGGTGTGAAAGCATTCGGGAAAAAGATAAATGGATCATCACAAATTGGCGTCAACACGACCACTCGGATGGTAGCTGAATTACTACAACCATCTCCATTTCCGATCAACACCTGATAAGTCGTTGTTTCAGATGGAGTCGCTAATGGATTACTAATGTTAGGATTATCCAATGTACCTGCTGGACTCCATTGATAAGTATAAGTAGAATTGTCAGTTAGGGCATCCAACTGCGAAGACTGGCCGACCAGAATCGTATCGGGATCAGCCTCAGCCGTCAATGGTGGCACAAAATTAAAGACACTCACATTGGAAGTCAATGTTGTAGAACAATTAAACTGATTGGTCACCACCGTTGTGTAAGTAGTTGAAGTGGGTGGGCTCACTAGTGGACTACTCGTCTGCGAACCTTCAATGATTTCAGATGAAGGCATCCAATCATAAGTCAATACCTGATCGAAATCCAAATTGGTCGCTTCTATCAATATCGTATCTCCAATACAAACCGTATAATCAGGAACACTTGCATTGATCTGATAACCAAACACGGTAACACTACTCTCGGTAGTACAACCAAATTCATCTTCCACCTGCACGTAGTAGGTACTAGGCTGCGCTGGCGTCACCAGCACCTCCGGGTCCTCACTGAATACGGTTCCAAAGTTTGGATCCTCTGACCAGGTATATGTTTCCGCTTGAGGACTCTCAGCTAGTATGACTAAATCACTTCCACAGATCGTAGTATCATTCGAAACTTCCAGTTCAATAATTGGCGGTACCTCTACCGTTATTTCCTGAAACACTTCGCAGGTATCTATGGTAAAGTCAGTCACCGTAACGGAATAAGTCGTCGTCGTTGTTGGATTAGCCAATGGGTTAGGATCGCTCGGATTAGATAAACCATCGGCTGGTGACCATTGATAAGTGTAACTAGTATTCCCACCTGGATTAAGTGGCGTTTGTTCTCCGAAACAGGAAAGCAAGGTATCCTGTAAACTAACATCAATCAATGTAATCGGAATGGACTGCGTAAAATTATCATCACAGCCATCATCGGATTGAATGGTCAACGTCACTATCAACGTTTGACTTTCATTGATCACGACCGTTGGGTTTTGAAGGTTCGAAGAATCGCCGTTACTAAACGTCCAATCCCAACCTGTAATCGTACTTTGTAAGTTGGTTGAAATGTCGGTAAAATCAATGACTACCGAATCGGCACATTCATCAAAGTTCCACATAAAGTCAACCACAATTTGAGGTTCAGTCACTTCGACAATCTGCTCAATCGTGTCTGGGCAATTTACCAATGAATTGACCGCCAGGGTGACGGTATAGAAACCTGGTCCCGGATAAGTGTACTCCGGATTTTCGTCTGTTGAACTAGCACCGGGATTAGAAGGGTCTCCAAAGTTCCAAATCTGATAAGGTGCATTGACACTTTCGTTGGTAAACTGAATCGTATAACCGCTACACTGCTGGCTACTCACAAAAGAAGCCTGCGGCGTAGTATCTAAAACCCCAACCTCCACAGAGTCAATCAAAGCACAACCAAATTGGTTTTCTAATTCTACATAAAAAATATAACTCCCCGGTCCCGGAGGTTGAACAGTTGCGGTATTGGTATCTCCACCTGATATCACCAGATTTTCCGGAACCCAATGGTAAGTCAACACATCAATCCCATCAGTTCCCATCACCGATACGACAGCCGTCTCTCCATCACAAATCACTTGCACATCAGAGGTCTCTACATTCACACCATTTCCAACCACCGTGACACTATCCACTCTAGGACAATCAAAACTATCACGCACCATGATGTAGTAAGTGGTCTCTCCTATTGGTGTGACTGTGGTCGATGCTGTCGTTGCAAAAACATCGTTTATCTCAGGATCAGTCGCCCAAAAATATTCAGTAGCCTGATCACTGACGACAAAAAGTTCAAAGTCAGGTGTACAAATAGTTGTATCAGGCGGAAGGCCCATCGCAATAGGCGGCGGAAGTACCACCGTTATCGATCGTTCCAATTGACATAAGCTATCTGCATCGGTGATAAACACCGAGTAAGTGGTCGTTTCAATTGGCGAAGCCCAGGGGTTTCCAAGTGTAGCGTCATTCAGACTTCCGCCAGGTGACCAGTCATATACATAACTTGCGTTGGGATTGGGATTCAATTGTATAGAATCTCCAATACAAATGGAAACCGTATCTGCCAGTAACATTTCGTCTAACAAATCGACCAGAAAAGATTGCTGTAAAGTATCGGAACAGCCATTCTCCGCAAAGACAATGAGCTGTAGCGTCACATCCTGCGTTTCATAAACACTAAAGATCGGGTTCTGTTCGGTGGATGTATAAAGCACATCCCCATTTTCATCCAACAATTCCCAGACCCAGCCGTCAGGGTTAGAAATAGTATCAATCGATAAGTCGGTTGCTTCTATGACCATACTATCGGAGCATTCAACGAATTCATAATTGAAATCAGCGAATAACGATTCGTATTGCAAATAAACATCCAACCAAAATGTATCAACACAAGGGTTACCAGGTTCAGCAATTAACATGATCGTATAGTGCCCTGTATCCGGATAAGTATGCGAAGGCGAAACATCAATAGAAACAGAATCAGGATAAGCAGGGTCATTCCAATACCATTCGTAATCATCTGCATTGTCACTCATATTGGAAGTATAGACCGTCAATTCCTCATCACATATAATTTCGGGTGCAAAGAAAGAAGATATCGTCTGACCACAAATACCGACATTAAACTGGAAGTCTCTTCTCGTGGTAGATATCAATGCGCCGTCTCTATATTCCTCAACACAAATACCGACTACAAACTGGCCAATTGTATTTGGTATTCCGGTAAGGAATCCAGTTTGTTCATCTATTTCTAATGGCTGCCCCCCTGCCGTACCGTTCAACATATTTGCTTCACTATAAGGAGGATCTAGCCAAACAACAGGTGTTGGAACAGTTTGCTCATTAGGTTGAGGTTGTGGATTCACTTGGTCTGCACCAAGTAAAGGCGTACAAAGTCTGTAAACAATTGAATCTCCATCGATATCGGTTGCCGACTGATCAAAATCAATAGGTTCATTAGCGCATATATATATCGGTGGCCAGTTTTCAAACTTAGCCGAAGAGTTACATTCTAACAAAGCTGTTTCAGAAATGGTCACCCCGAAAGTAGCGCCAGAGGCCAAAGGATCTACAATGTTATTAATCGTTACATTACGACAGCACCGTTGGTAGATCAATTCGTATCCACCGATGATTGGTGGTAGGGTAACAATTTGGGAATACCTGGTAGTATGTACACAGACATTGGGCGGCACCACCAGACAGGGATTCGCTAAAACAGGGTCTAATGTATCATCCAGCATTTCTTCAAA
>ENA-ORXR01005003-ORXR01005003.1-marine-metagenome-genome-assembly--contig:-NODE-5003-length-10780-cov-10.642063_pt1 | contig 10780 bp, 5 predicted proteins | sample MGYA00237866_ERZ511479 | MGnify/ENA metagenome assembly ERZ511479 | reverse complement strand
GGCGGCGGGGAGCTCGGCGCGGACGACCCCCCAGAGGTGCGCCGCGTGCTCCACGACCGCCTCGGCGTCGTGTCGTTGGGCGGGCGTGAGGCGCTCGAGCTGCTGGCGGTGGCGGGGGTGGTGCCGCCCCCGCTGGCGTGACGCGGGGCACCGGGCTAGCGGTGGTCTGCGGTGCGGACGCACGGGTGCAGCCGAGGCGCCGGGCGCCTCGTTTTGACGGTCCATGGCACTGCGCTTTGGTCTGCAACTGCGTGAGTAGCGCTCCCTTGCGCGAGCGAAACAGCGTGTGGGGGTTTCGGCACTCCACCGGCTCTCGACAGGCTGGGCGACGTGGCGACTGGGGTCGGCTTGGCACCCGCTTGCACGCAGCGCGGTGGGGGCGTGCACACGGTTTCGCCGTCAGCTCAAGCGAGCTCGTCCAGTGCAAGACCAAGAAAGCAAGACGGCGCACAGCAATGCTCAGGGGGCAAGTCACAAAAACACAATGAGGCAGACGACAATGGCGGGCGGGGCCGCACCCCTTTAATTCACAAGGCCCACCGACTCGCCCTCCAGGAACTTGACCGTCCCATCCAGCGACCCGCACCAGGCGTCCAGCCGCTGGGCCATCCCACCCACCGCCTCCCTACCGACCACCCGCGGCTGCACGCGCGTGACGGTCAACTGTTGGTCGACGCCGTCCATGACGCCCGACACCAGACCGAGGCTCAGAGCACGCATCACCAAGAAGTCCACCTCCTCTACGGGGAGGCGGCACGACTCGGCAATGGCAGAAAACGACAGCACGCCACCGCCACCTTGTCCGCCACCCGTGGCGAGCGTCATCAGCGCGCACAGCGTCACTTTTTGGCGGATAAAGTCCGCACCCGCCACCAGCGCCGGCTGCGTGTTCATCACCGACGCCGCGGACGCACAGACCGAGTCAAAAGCGCCAAGGTCGCCCTCCTGGAAAGCCACCAATAGCTGGTAGAGCCACGCATGCTCCGTGCCCGCCAGGGCGGTGACGACCGCGTGGGAGAGCACCTCCCCAAAATTGTAAATGTCCTCGCCGACCACCGCCGCGATGGCAACGTCAAACGCCAGCTGCAGCTGCTCGTCCGGAGGGAGGCTGTCGACGGGGGTGTAGGCCAGCAGTTGGAGGGCGTTGCGGTAAAACTCCGCGGCGGTGCCCATGCGCTTGTGGTACTCAGACGCGACGCGGTAGAAGGCCGAGTGGATGGCCGCGCCAAGCTCAGACGACGACTCGACCAGCGACCGGGCGGTACCGAGAAGGGCACTCGCCTGGTCCGTGTCACCGGCGGCCAGGTGCAGGTGAGCCAGCTCGGACAACATCAGGATGTGAGCCTCCGTGTCCGTCTCGATCACGGGCTTGTTGGAGATTGACAGGAACTCAATCGCCTCCGTAGGCTTCTCCGCGTAATCCGTCGCCGCAATGTCAATGAGGATGTACACGAGGGAGACGGGGTTGAGCTTCGCCTCAAACTCCTTGATGAAGGACGAGTAAAAGGCCGTCAGGCCCGAGATGGCTGGGGGCTTGGCCGCGACCATCGTCTTGAGCTCCTACAGTTAGTGACGCGGTAACACCAGTCCCAGGGCGGAGACATCAGTGGACGACGGCAGAAACAGAATACAGTGAAACGAGACAACCAGAGCCCCGGTGGATGTCAGTAGGTGGATATCAGTAGCTTGCCGGCCAAACACCGGACGTCCGTGATGCCAGCAGACTGCCCTTTGCACAGACCGGGCAAGACGAGCCGGCACCACTATCGAGCTGGCCGCCATAGCGCATGATATGAAGAAGAGACCAGAGCACAAAACTCACCTCAGTCAACTGATGCCTACCAACACGACAGCACGTCACACAGGAAAAAGCATCGAAACAGTCCACAAGTCAGCGCAAAACGCCCACGAGACCACCTCATCGTCAGATATCTTACTCTGGCACGAGCGCGCCTAGGTGCGCAGAGCAACTTTGCTCGCAAAGCGTAATCTCCCGATGCCATGCACCGACCCTGATAGACGCGTCACCCGTCAGCCTGTCAGTTCTGTCCGAGAGCTCCCTCGATGAAAAAACTTCTCATTGCGACCCGTTCTCACTCAATGGACCTCTTCAGCACTTGAACTCGACAGATGGAGATAACGCAGTGCTCAACAATCACTCGCGTCGCCGGCCTGACCATGTGACAGCGCCCTCTCAAGAACAGAGCGCCATCGCTGGCGTCGTCCGCCTGATCACGTGGCAGCATCATCTGGGAGAACCACGGGCCCTCAAACATACCACAGCGCCCGCGTGTACAAGTCCGCAACGCGAGTCAGCGGTGCCGCCTCCGGCCCGTCGCCCGCATCGTTGACGCGTTGCGCAATGAAGGCGCCGCCATCGAGAATTTCGACGTTCATGGCGGAAGAAAGGGAAGGAGCAGCCGCAACGCAGAAAGAAGAGAAAGAAAGACGAAGGGAAGGAGGGAGATGGAAAGGCAGAGTGCACCGACCCGCGGCGATCCCTACGATCTGAGCCGTCGACGCGGACGCAGAGAAAGAAAAGCAGGGCCTTCGAAGTGACGTCCGGTTTGTCAGCGATCGTGCACGACAGCGCTCAATGCAGTGACAGCAAGACGATGGTGTGAGCGATCAAGAGAATTAGTGAGTAGAGGCCTACTTGACGTAACTATCACGAACACATTAATTCACTGAAGGGTGCTACCAGATGCGCTAAACCTTTGACATATTGAATACATAGAAATGATCTCTCAAAGGTAGAAATGTTAAATTCAATTACTTTTTTATATGAAAAAGTGGCCTGTCTCCTGTTTTTTTGCCTTCCACGCGGTGGCGGCACGAACATGTCTTTTGCATCCAGCAGGACGCGACACAAACCTCGGCCAGTCTGAGCCATCCAGGCGTCCACTTTCCTACGACATGTGCGTCTTCTGGAGACCTCACGCTGGCCAGCCTGCGATTCTTGTGGTTCCACCAGTGGCAGACCGGAATGGATGCATCTTGGTGAGGCGTTCCATCGGCTGACTGACCACAAGCCGCCTTCGTGTGTGGTCGGCCCATGGGGAGATTCAACGCGCGTACGTCTCTTTGCCACGCTTGGGCTCCGTTGGTGGCGGCAGCAGCCGCCGCCCGTCCACAACGGGCGGCGCAACGGGCTCTGGTCCGGCGCCGCAGCTGGCGCTGCGTGGGGCAATGCGCCACCACGCACTCAGCCGGAGCGCCTGCCCGGCCTGGCGCAGGTTTTGCGCTGGTGACTTGCCTGTTGTCGTCGCTCATGAGCTATATAAACTGTGCTGGTTCGGCGCACCGACAGCCCTTCTCTCTCATCACTGACACATCTTCTCTCTCACCGCCTACCCACTCCCATTGAACCCTCCTCACCCTCCCAACACCTTCACACACACCCTCCCCCCTATCCTCCCCCCTATCCTCCCACCTCTCCCACCCCAACAATGGCGTTTGTCAGCGGCGTGTCCCTCTCCGTCCGCGCCCCCGTTGCGGCGGCGGTCTCCCCCCGGACGTCGGGCTTTGCCGGCGCCCGCGTCGCGGCCGCGCCGGTCGCCACCCGCGCGTCGCTGCGGATGGTTGGGGAGGACTTTGAGAACGTGCCGACCAAGCCCGACGGGTGGACCCCGTACGCGGAGGTGTGGAACGGGCGGTTTGCCATGATTGGCTTTGTGCTCGCGCTCGGCACGCAAATCCTCAACCCGGCGCACCCAACCATTGCGCAGCAGGTGGCGGCGCTCAACCCGGCGCAGCTGGCGGCCAACGCCGCGACGCTGTTTGGCCAGTAAGGTGGTCGGGCGGTCGGGCGGTCGGGCGGTGGCGACCGAGGTGCCGGGCAAGGCAGTGTGCTGAACCTGGGTGCCGGGCAGTGCCTCGCCATACGGCGGGCGCTTGAAGGCAAGGTTATTGGCGACGTGCCGCTGTTGACCGACGACTCCCCTATGCCGACTGTGACGTGACCCCGACTGTGTACATATGCGCGACCGTTCCCTTTTTGTAGAAAAAATACATTCATGCTATCATCGACGTTCTCTATCCTCATCCGCAGAGCCATCGCGTATCCCGTATCAAATCTCTGCTCTGCATTGCATAGAACTGGTTGGTTATGCTGAGAACTGGACAGAGGCAATAGATGTTCCCTCACCTTGAAGCAATGTGCATGCCCCCCGTGCTGTAGGATGGGCAGGACAAGCGATGCCTTAAGCGTTCTGCCGTCGGATGAACGCGGGCAGGAGCATGAAGTGGTGAGTTGTAGTCAACAAGTGGTGAACGTGACAAGAATTTCCATGCGTCAGAGATTCGCGCCGGCAGGCAGAATTGCATCTGCTGCCCTGTAGCGCGGCAGGAAGAGGACGTCGTGCGCTCGAAAGAGTCCCCTACCTGATTGTACCTGCTCCATGCCTTATGTGTGTCCAATGCCGAGACCTAGCGACGCTTGAGGCACTGTCGCGTCACTCTTGGGGCAGGGCCCTGGTGCGCCCTATCGACGCGTATCACAGGCGCACACAGAAGCACACCGTCGCTCGCACATCGCAGACACAATGTGCAACACGTTCTGATCCCCCCCCCGTCCATCCAGCGGCGCCTGCCCTCCCAAACGCCTACCCGCGCCGACCTCGCCTCACGCTACTCGTCTCCCGTCCCTCCCCTGCGCATGCCCTGCCGGCGCCCTACACCTTTTGGTTGGTCACATCAATCGCCCCCGTCTCGAGCTTGACGGTCGGGTCGACGAGGAGCTTGGTGTACTCGTCGAGCAGCACCTCCGCGTACGTCTCAATGCCCGCCAGCGTCAGGAAGTTCCACGCAAACGCGTTGGCCGCCGCCACCACGGCCTGCACCTCCGCGTCGTGGGTGGTCGCCCACGCCACCTGCGCCGACGTGTCGCGGAAAAAAAAGTCGGTCGGGATGTAGTGGGTGAAGGGCCGCAGCAGCGGCTCCCAAAACTGCCCGCACGGCGTCTCCTGCTTGATGACCGCCGACGGGCCAAACACCTGCATGTTCATGCGGTCCGCCCAAAAGCAGTTGCCTTCCGCATAGAGGATGTACTTGAAGTGGTGCTGCTCCTGCGGCGTCAGGCGGGAGAGGGCCGTGTGTTTGCCGCCGCAGGTGCCGCCAATAGACACGTCAAAGAAGGTCGGCTCGGTCTCGGCCAGGTACCGCAACCGCGTGCGGCCGACCGCGTCGCACTGGGTATCCGCGTCGGCCTTGTCCGTAAAGTACATGCTCGGCCGGTTGCCGCCCCGAAAGACCGCCTTGGACACCTTGTCCGCCCACGGCGTCGAGTCCGCCGCGTACTCCTTGACGTACGCGTCCCATGACTCAAAGCCGCCGCCGCGGTCGGCGTTGCCCTCCCACATGGGGAAGGGGATGTTGTCGGAAAAGTTGCAGCTGACAATGGTGAAGACCGGGTTGCTCTCGGTAAAGTGGGCGCCCCGGTACGTGTGCTCCTTGTTGACCGTCTGCACGCAATCGTGGATGGCAATCAGGAACTCGGTGTTGCGGATGCGGCCGGCGGTCGCCAGCCGGCTCAGCAACCAAATGATCTCATTGATACGGGCGCGGTAAAAGGGCTTGGCGTTCTTTGGCACCTCGTACGGGTCCAGCAAGTACACCTTGCCGTCAATGATCTGCAGCAGCATGGATTGGATGCCCTTGTTGGCGCCCGGCGGCGTCAATGAGTACGTCTTGCGGCGGAGGACGTCAAAAAAGAGCTGCCGAAAGATGCCATTGGCAAAGGGCGCTAGGTAGGCTTGCGCGAGCTTGCGGTAGTACCCCGCGACAGCGTCCTTGTCGAGCTTGCCCGTCCCAGCCGGCACCTGCAGGTCGTCCATGTTGCGGTTGAAGGGGTGGAGCAGGCGCCCGTCCGCGCCGACCGTCCCGGCCGCTGCCCCTGCCGCGTCTGGTGCCGCCGCCGGTGCCCCGCCCAGCGCCGCCGGCGCCGCGCCCGGCGCGCCCCCGTCGGCGGCGGCGCCCTCCCCAGTGGGCGCCGCAACGGCAGCGGCCGGGGCCGCAGCCACCGCCTCCGCCGGGGACGTGACACCCGTGGCAGTGCCCTCGGCAGCGGCGGTGGAGCTGTCCATCGACGACGCGCCGTCTGGTGATGACGCGCCCACCACCCCCGCAGTCACTGGCGGCGGCGCCACCGCCGGCGCTGCGGGCGGCGCGGCCGCTGCATCAGCCGGCGCCGCATCGTCCGCATCCTCCCGCAACGGCACCATCCGCACCGGCGGCGGGGCGCCCACGGCGCCCGCCGCCGCCGGTGCGCCCGCCGCAGGCGTCAGGGGCGCCATGGACGGCGCGTCGAGGATGGCGAAAAAGTCGACAATGTAAAAGAGGAGCAACACCGACAGCAAGAGGAGGCCCCACCCTTGGCCCGTGACGGGGAGCGCGCCGTGCAGGCGGCCAAGCACCGAAGGTGGGGTGCACGGGTGTTTGGACGACCCGCCGCCGCCGCGCGTGGAGCGGCGGCGCCCGCCAGACGCCACCGCCGACGGACGACCGCCGCCACCGCCGCGGCGGCCAGTGCCGCGCGCATCGTCAAACACGCCGGGCGTCTCCCGCGAGAGCAATGACGACACGCGGTTGTGGACGAGCCCGCCCGCCGTGCGGAAGCTGGTGCTCAAGCCCCCAAGGCTCAGGCCGCCCAGCCCAAAGGCGACACCACCCGCGGCGGCGGCGGCCCCATCGTCCCTTCCGCGGCGGGAGGAGCGGCGAGCCCGCGAACGTTCCGTCCGCGACGACCGGCCAGACGTGCCGGGTGGCTCGTGCTGGCCTTCCCGCCCGCCGCCGCCATCCCCGCTGCCCTGCCCGTGGCCATTGTAGTCGGCCCGCTCGTATCGGGTGGGCGGTGCCGAGCCCGACGGCGGCGGGGAGCGGGTGCGCTTGTTGGAGCGCCCGCTCGGGGCCGCCACCCCCACATCGCCACCGTCACCGCGCGAGCCGCCGCCGCCGCCGCCGCCGCCGCCACCGCTGCGACGGGGGGGCTCCCCGTGGCCATAGTGGAGGGACGAGCCACCGCCACCTCCGCCGCCGCCGCCGCCGCTGTCACGCCGCCGCCGACGGCCAACGACGCCAACCTCCTCGTCTGAGGATAAGAAGCGCCCGACTGAGTCGCTGCCGTACCCGTCGCTCCACTCCTCACTGCCGCTGTCATGGTTCCGCCGCCGCCGGTCACGTCCACGACCCATCACGCTGCTTGCAAAGGGGCAGAGGATGTGCGATTGGACACGAGACGAGGAGATGGCAGGGGCTGAAGGAAGAGAGTAGGGGAGGATGGGCAAACTCAGACCCGCTCGCTGGTGGCCGCGGCGCAGGCCTCACGGACCGGGACACGACCAAGTCAGAAGAAAGGAGAGAGGGGGAAAACGCAGGCCTGAAGCGAGCGTGCGGGACAGCTACGAGGGTAGACCGCCGCCAACAGCCCCCGACGACCACGGGCAAAAGACCCGGATCAACGACCGGGCACGACCGAGGGCCGCGGCGGTCGTCACGCCCACCCCACAGTGGCGGCGGTGACGGCGCCCCACTCCCAAAGCGACCAGCAGCCCGTGCGCGGGGAGCTCACCCGCAACGAGGGGTATTGGCTTGCATAGTTGGCTGCCACGACCAGCGTCTGCGGTAGCCGTGCATCCGGGGCAGGACCAGAATGGGGGCCGCCGCCACGCTCGAATCACGGAGGGACGCGTCCGCCCAGACACAGGCCAGCGGCCCGCACGCAACACAACAAGCTCAACGCCAACGCCATGCCGACAGCCCACCACAGTAGTCGCAGGGGCCCCAGAGACCGCGAGGCGTCGTGCTACCGAGGATCCCGCGGTTGTCAGCGTCCGCGGCGAGCACCGCTTCCGAGTGAGCCGACACTCGCTCACGATCGTGGCGGAAAATCTGTTGTAATTTTCCTCGTTGAAGACAAGCACTCCTTTCATCCGATATGAATCTCGACGTCGTGCTAAAGGCTGCAAACAGCTCCTGTCAGATTCACCCTTGCTTCCACTGTGCCAATCGATCTCGCCCGCACGAGCTCCACCACCTGCAACGAGCCAACCACGAGTTTTCCGACAGAGGAGGTGACTGTGTCAAAAACGGCCACCATGCGCGACGTCGGCAGCCGCGGAACGTATCCGTTCCCGCCCAGTGCCCAATCCACTGCCGTCCAGGTGCGCCCTGCATGGAGCGTGGTGGGCACATCATCTGCACCACTGGATGCCACCCAAGAGGAATACAGTGGGAACAGCATGACGGTTTTATTGTTTTTCTCTTGACAACGGGGCGCTGTCACAAGTTAGGCGCCCACATACGAAAAGAAGCAACGCAGAAAAACAGAGCCAGGTGGCGGCCGCGCAGACCACGGGATATGTGCCACCCACGTCGCAGCCGCAGGGACCGACCGTGCACGAAAAGCACGAGCAGAGACCGTCAGCGCCGCACAAACAAAAAACAAGAGGACCGCACCCGCCGCGCGCCGGGAACCGAGGCTATGTACAGTCGTGGCGGCAGAGGCGCGGCACCGCCCGCCCCACGCGCGACGCGTGCGCGCGGCAAAGCACAAAGAGGCCGCCCCTGGGCACCCAGAGGGCCTCATCCTCAGGGCGGCCGTCGCGGCGGGCCTGCCACTCCGAGGTGCCACCACAGGCGACGCGCGAGCAGGCCACCGCAAACCATCGGCGGCTTGCCAGTGCGCACGCAGAGCAACCGCCGCGCAACTCTGACGTGCCCGACGCACGGGCCACCGGCGGCGGCTGGCACCCGCGCTCCCCGCAGCCACCGCGCGGCCGCCACCGCTCCGCGGCGCGCGCGCAGACCGCCCCGACGCGCCCCCCCCCCCTCACCTCCACAAGGCGAGCCTCAGCGCCGCCTCCTCCGCAGCCTCCCCCCCAGCAGCGGCGGCGCCCGCCACCTCCTCGTGCACCTTGGCCACCCGCCCGCCGGCCCGCCGAGCGGCCTCGGCGCCCGCGCCGCCCCCCCCCTCCCGCGCGAGCAGCCGCAAGTCGGCGGCAAGCAGCGCAAGGACAACGACCCCGAAAAAGACGGCCGTGTACTCGGCCGACGCGCGGGCCGTCCACAGGGCGAGGCGCACCCACCCAAACCGCATAATGCCGGCGGTGGAGGTGAGGGCGGCGAGCGCCCCCGTCTTGCCCACCGCCACCCACATGCCCGACACGCAGGCGGGGCGGAGTTTGCGCACGGCGAGCACCTTGAGGGCCTCCACCTTGGAGGGCGCCGTCGGCGCCGCCGCCGCCGCCGCGCCAGACGCGCCGGCCGCCGCCAGCGGCAGCGCCGGCGCTTCCACATCGCCCAGCGCCTCCCCGTCCTTGCCGACCGCCGAGAGGCGGTCGAGGTGCGCCTGCAAGTGCACAAACGTGACGGACAAGGAGAGGGCGCAGGCGGCCCACACGGCCGCCGCCGCCGACGCGGCGGCGGCGCCCGCCGACACCCCCCCCGTCACCCACACCCCCAGCAGCGCATACGTGGCGAGCAGCGCGAGCGCCACCGCCTTGGTCGGCGCCGGCGGCGCGGGCGCCGGCTCTGCCTCGCCCGCCGACACGGGGCGCCACCCGCCGCCCATGGCCACCGCCGTGAGGAGCAAGCACAGGGTGGCCGAGGCGCCCGCGCCAACGGCAAGGAGCCACTCGGGCCGCCCGGCAACGGCCAACGAGTCGACGAGCAGCGGCAGGTAGGAGTCGCGCGACGCGGCGGGCCGCGCCGCCCACGTCAAGACCGTCGGCGGGAGGGTGGCGGCCGTCAAGAGCACCGCCGTGGCCGTCGCAAGGGCGGGCGCGGCGGTGCGGAGGGATGGGGGGCGCCGCCCCGACAGGAGGGCGGCGAGGAGGTGCGCCAGGTGGGGGGGGGCGGGCGCGGAGGGGGTGGACAACGAGGCGGGCCCACCGACGCAGGGGCACCGCGCCACGTTGGCAGTGGCCGGCACAGTGCAAGCGTAGTCTGCCTCAAGCGTATACGAACGTACGTTTTCGGGCATACACCCGAATGCTTGAGTTTCGCAGCACACGTGCAATACACGGTGATTTCGCCCAACCAAAGATAGGGGAAACATCCACACGGGGAGCGCCGCCAAAGGCAGTGGCAACGTCCAACAGCATCCGGCGTCCGGGATGCACCAGCATGATGAGAAAAGAGTGGATCCACTCCTGCGGCAGGCACCGCGCAGGCTTTCGCCGGCGCTGCTCCGCTGGGTCCCGAGCCCCTCAGCCAGCTCGTGGTGTATAAAAGAAAAGAATGAGCGCCGGGGCTTTCATTAAATGATTAATAAATCAAGTTTTAATTGAACATTAAAAATGCATTCATTTAGTCAACTGCCATCCATGGTTCTGAGCAACAGGAAACCGTAAATCGGCCTCAGAAATACAGGTACAGCTCAGTCACCCCAAGTATTTCCCTGGACTTTAGTTCAGGGTACTACTCAAGATGAGCAAACACTGACCACCGTCTACCCCATGAACCCCTTTTAATTTTTTTCTGAGGCCAGTGCACGTTGCGGGAGTACTTGAGAACGAAACGCTGTGCACGTAAAACGAGACCGTGACAGCGACACAGGACGTTGTGCTGTACATTCTTGGTATGAACATGTCCGCAAGCCTTGGGCAATGTCGCCCATGTCTTTTTTTTTTCGAGCAAGTGTCCACGTCGTCTGTGAGGGACGTTTGTATGGTTTCCAGCTACGAATCGCTCTCCATGGGGTCAAGAACGCGGTCGAGTGCGTTGTACAGGCTGGAAACGACGATTCCTGCTGCACTCGGTCGAAGCAGTTAACCGTACTTAC
>ENA-ORXR01005002-ORXR01005002.1-marine-metagenome-genome-assembly--contig:-NODE-5002-length-10783-cov-6.215206_pt1 | contig 10783 bp, 6 predicted proteins | sample MGYA00237866_ERZ511479 | MGnify/ENA metagenome assembly ERZ511479 | reverse complement strand
ATGAATGGCTCTCCTATCGTCGAGCCAGCCTTGACTTTTTCTCCACCATCAATGTGCTGGACGCTAAGTGAATATTTAAAGGAATAATTTAATTTTAGCTTGGGAGCATTTTGGGTAAGTCTACAGATAGATCGCATTTTCTAATTCAATTCCATATCCAAAATTGACTCCAATTAGTTTACATCGGGAAAAATCTACACCCAACATTCGATTCTTCATCTTTTCAGATGTAAACTTTCTATAAATAATGTTATTTGAATTATAAAATGAAGTAGAAAAACCACTGAACCATGATGCTGTTATCTCTCCTGAAAAAATTACATCAATAAATCTTGATCCATTGAAATCTGTTTCATATATCCTATTATTATAGAATTTTACATTTTCTTATTTCGGGCATTCCAAAATTTGATTTTGAAAAATCACACTCCTCAAAAATACAATCTGCTATTATTCCCGTTTTACTTGTTGGTAAAATAGGATTTGATTGTATCGAGCAATTAGAGAGATTGGTCTCAAAGAATATAGAATCGAAAATTAAACAGCCGCTAAATTCTGAGCTACTATAATTTACCTTATCAAACAAACAATTATTGATACTTAACTTATTCCAATAGGTACGACTAAAATTACAATAACTGAAGTCAATATTTTCTAATTTCTTTGGAGCTATAAGTTTTTTATCATTTTTAAATCCTTTAACTACTATTCCACGTAAATCAATTCGATCATTAACTATACCGAATATCTCAGTCGCTTTATCGTGCGACAATTTATTAGTCAATAGTCTTAATGCATCATTCAGTTTGTCTTTGAATGCATTTGTTTTCCAACGCGTTACATAAATGTTACTCATATACTAGTTAAGGCCAAAGTAAAGGGATACAACCTCTTTTCAAACCATATCAAGCACTAATTATATAAGTCATTAGGAATGTTAAGATCTATTCCAGTTTTAAAATCTTTACTTAGTAAAGTTACCACCAAACTATCATCATGTAAATAAGTAGAATCTATTGGTAAATAGAACAACGAACTATCATTTATTGACACGCAAAATTCTTCAAATTCTCCTCTTCCATTGTTAATTAAGGTGATGCTTCTGTTACTTGGATTTTTATCAAGTGGATAGTTACTTGTCATCTTGGACATGAAGAGAAATTTATCGAGAGAGTTATTTACTGTTAGACAGATATTCGGTAAATTATAATTTATAAACTTAACTATGACAATATTCGTTCTTCCTTCTATTTCAGGATCTAATAGCTCTGCAAAAATAAGAGAACAATCGGTTTTCAATTGAGCATTACTTTTTTTTAGCTCTTCACATGTCGTTATAACTTTTTCTACTTTTATTTTGAAGTCCTGTTCTTCTTGTTGGTTACATGACAATAGACCAATAGCTAATATTAAAAAGTAAAACTTTATCATGGTTTGATTTTATTTTTAAGATATTGCTTAAATACGAGTAATCTTACTACATGTTCTTTCATGATATATTCTGAAGATAAATTAGCATATTGGCTTTGACCACCATTAAGTAAGTTAGGAAAAGAATCATAATGCCCCGCTTTATCCTCTGAATTAATAAGATCGTACCTCCTTCCTGTCATGGAGTGTGATGCCTTTGCTAATAAACCATGAAGAGTCTCATGAGCTAAGGTATATCCCAATGACTCAGTATTATAGGACCCATCAGGATTCACATGTGGCCTGAGATTAATATAGCTACGATCTAAATTTTGAGTTGCACCCCAATCGGATTCAACAAACTTAGTCGCTCCAAACGGAGCTAAACCACGTTTAACAAATCTAAAACCTAGTCTGTTTTCACTTTCTTGTATTCCAGAATTATAAAATTTGGATTTGGAATTAGTTATACTATAAGTAACAAAGTCTGAGACTCCATTTTTTGAAAATATATTAGATGCATAATTGGCTACATTTACTAACTGTGATGAACTTAAATTCTTATCTTGGTTCAGGAGAGTTACATTGAATTTACTATGCGATAGATTATGTTCTCTTTTAACATCATTCCAGCTTCGCTCATTTCCATCTTCATCTTCGTATTTACCAGAATTCCAATTATAAGATATCATAAGACCCAGATAGTCATTGTACCTCATTGGACTTACATTGGCATAGCTTGTACTTGCAAACATTGGATATAGGTCTGCCGCAGGATCCACCCCATCAAATCGTCCAATACTCTTAATCAATGCCCTCGCTCCATAATCCACATACTGCGTATGCGTCACATCTTCTTTAGAGTTGAACTTATCTCTGTACTGTGGCACCATAGTAGCCTCCTCATCTTCCCATTCCATCCCAAATGGATAATATTGATGGGCTGACTCGACATCACCTGTTTCTATAGTACCATCCTTATCCATGTCTTGAAATACGACTCTGGGTGAGCCCAAATGATCTCTTATCACATAGTGATAGTCAAATCCCTCTACATCATAGTCCCTGATATCTGCTAAGTATTCAGCCCCAGGCATGACATTAAAGCCTGGTATAAGCTGTATCATGGTCTGAGCAAAGTTTTCTTCATCAGCCCCATTGATCAGATCTCTATCCGATGTGATGCTGATCCCTTCCTCAGTCATCGTATGATTGAATTGATCTGTGAGCATGATGTCTTCGGGTACACCTCGATCCAGCGTGATAAAGCCATCCTCATGATGGATCATACTGAGTAATCCATTGCGATATTCTAAGTGATTTATGTAATCAATATTTGTCACTGATCCATTTTTAATGATCTCTCTTCTATGTAATACAGTAGATGCATCTCGATGACTCATGATATGTACACCATCAATAGTATTGACTACTTCTTGGGACATATTATTGTGATCTCTGACTAATGAGGCGTCAGTTTCTCCATCATTTGTCATGAATCCATTGTCATCCCAGCTATAAGATGATGATCCTCCTCCGAATCCCATACTACTCATCGAAGAGTTAGATAGCTCATTAACAGTTCCTATTTGATTAGAGTTAGAAGTGGTGTTGAATGATAGGTTATCGACCAGTATTCCATTAGATCTTCTGGTAATCTTATCAAAGTTACCTCTCTTATCTTCATATTGATAAGTCGTAGAGTAGCGATTATTGCCACCGCTTTTGAAGTGATAAGCATCAGTCAATCTATCTAAGAAATCATAATCCAGTCGGTATGCATTTTTAGCTTGAGGTATTCCATTTTGATCTCGATATCGCCATTGAATAGCAGTAATGTCACCATTTTTTCTAAATGTTTCTCCAGTGATCAAGGCGTCTATGTTTTCATCGTAGCCAAGTCTTATAGCGAATAGATCATCTGATGATGCGAAGCTGTTATATGGAGAATTGATACTATTTAAGAATCTATTCTTTAGATAGCCGTAATCCACTTGCTGGAGGCCACTTCCGATGATCTTCTGTTTGACTTGCTCTTTGACCGTGTAGCTTTTTTCACATAATTCGACTTCAGGTCCGGCATGGTCTGGATGGACGACGGTGATGTAACTTTTCTTGTGTCTCCCAGCGTGATCATATGTATTTCGCTTGGTGATCGTGAGATTTTCAGAAGGGATCGTCAGCACATCGTTCAGCACCTGATCAGCATCATCTAATGCAATGGTATGTACTATACTTCCGAAACTCGGATGTAGTATAGAATTTTGTTTTGTTATAACCAGCCTTCCACAATTATCATATGCGTAGCTGCTCCTCATTGTCATATCAGTCGTGAGCAATTCAGTATCAGTCTGAGTCAGCTTAGCTTTTTCTATCCCAGTATCACCATATATATTACTGATGAGTGGGTCTGAAATAGCTGAGGATGTATCATTGACAAAGCCTTCTTTGAGGAGCTGTCCATAATCATCATATTCCATAGCGTACCATTTACTTTCCTTCGCTCGCTCTCCATCTTGTCTATACCTCAGCAAATTGCGATCATCGTATGCGAATTGGACAGGTTCAGCATCAGGGACCTTATGATACAGGAGATTGTCTTCTCCACTGTATCTTTTTTCATAAATAAGATTGGTATTGGCAATAACAGCATCAGGTGGTATCGTTTTAGAAATCCTCAGCTTATCATCATAGGTATAATATGTATCTGCAATAGAATCCATGGCCGTTACGGTCAAGCTTGATTTTCTACGACTTAAGATTAGGTTGCCTACTTTATCAGTAAATTCCTCAAGTACTTTATTGTCAGGATCTACGCTGATCTTCTTATACAGACTGCTTGCAGGGTATGACCCTCCAGATCCCAGATTAAGGACTTCGTTAGTTGAATTAGTCGCATACAGTATTTTGCTCTCGTACCAGTCAGGAGGCGTTATACTACTTTGTCGATTCAAGAGTGATTTCTCATAATTTATAGAAGTGAAATCTGTATTGGCACTACTGTATCCATCAGCTACACTTGTGCTATTGACTGGCTCATGTTTTTGAATCATACGTCCGATATGATCATAAGTGATTTGATGCGCGATTGATTCCATCGGATCGTCAGGATCCTGTTCTTGTGCAAGGTCTTGTAATGGTCTGCCTAATCCATCTAAGAATTTTACATTTTTGATCTTGTGATTTGTGAAGGAGCCAAAGTTTGGGTAGGTGCTAACAGTCTGGAGATAATTGAGATCGTCACCTAATCCATAGTTGTATTCGTATTCTGTGTCGACACCTAAGCAGTTAGTGACAGATTCTAATCTCACTAATTCATCCCAGTTATAGCTTGTTTGAGTGCCATCGATAGCGATGGTTTGATCAAGTAAATCTAAATTATCGTAGAGCCTGTCTTGAGTATAATTATCATACTTCCATTTAGTTAGTCTTGGAATGAGAGGATCATAACTGAGTTCTACGGGATGCGCCCAGCCGACGTGTTGCTTTTGTGTGACGAGTCCATGAAGTAAGTGGAAGTCTGTATTGGAGTATTGTAGAACCCACTGTTGATCTGATATGCCACTCTGATTCCATGTTACTTCTCTTCTCTTGACATCACGAGGATATATTTTATTGCCAGCTTGTATCGAAGAAGGTTGGAATATAGCGCCAGTACTTTGATTCATATATCCATAAAGCACTTGCGATCCGTCTAAAGCAACACCATTAACTTTCTTGAGCGTTTGCCAAGGATTAGCTATTCTATTTTCTCTGATCAGTTGAGCCCGGATAGAGTCATTTTCAGTATAATCAAATATATAACTGAATTCAGTGCTATGGACCTTACTATCAGAGTTAGTCATTTCTATTTGAGTCGCTCTTAAGTGGTTTGGTAGATCCCCATAGGTATAATTAGTAGTCGTGCTTACACCATCTAAAGTCTCTGTCATTTCATCCATATACACATGACGACTGAAGGTACTCCAGTTAATAAAGTCTAATGTTGTTGTATTAGCATTACAATCAGTATATCCTTGCACTGTCAGAGATTGACTTTCATCACCATGTTCGTAAGTTGTATAATCTCTTGTCGTGTTTTTGATGGTCTGTCCAGAACCATTGAAGTACTTGGTGGTCGTAGGTTTTCCAGCTTGATCATCAACATAATATTCAGGTAGTACAGGATAGTCTTTGATCACGGATGCAATAGGTGGGAAATTTTTGAATTTATGCTCGATGTACCCATTGGTGCCATCGTCGACATACTCTTCGATTCTTGAATAGCCAATGTGATTTCCTTGTACACTGGCCATTGAAAAGACACTACCAGAGTTTAGCCCGAAGCCTATCGCATAGCACTCATTACTTTGACTCTCAAAATAATCAGACCCAGCAGGCAGATCAGTGATATAAGTTGGCATAGATATCAAGACACCACTTGAATTACTATTCGACTGTGATTGTACATAGTTTAATGTTTTAGTGATACTTTGTCCGGTAATTGGATTATCTGTAATAGAAGCGATTCTCAATCCTCCAAGTGGTCTTGTTTCTGTTGCACTTTGTCTTGCGAATGATTTGAGATTCATAAATAAATATACATTTCGATTGGGGTCATCTGGCACCAGCCTGAAGCGATAAGTACCTATATCTGCATCGTTGAACATTCTGTCACTGTAGCACTTCAGCACGCTAAAGCCATTCGTCTGACTGAGTCTTAGATCTGCGATATTTGTCCAAGCACCATTATTATGTTGGTACTCTAATTGAATATCAATTTCATCGTTATTCATATCATCCACAGCTCTAGTCGCTTCTACAATTAGCTCATATCGGATATTAGCATTAGTTCCTAAAGTATGACTGTTGGATACCAGTGGATCACCATCACATGCACCGAAGTTAAATGCTGAGCTACAGCTTTTTATACTGAATACACTATTTTCGGTTTCTTGTATGATTGATCTACGATAGTCGTGAGATTCATATGTGAATTCTCTTGTTCCGCCAGTAGGTAATGTTATTTTCTTAAGCATTGCATCCTGCGCATACATTGGGTTACACTCCCGATCTGCTAAAAAACTCAAGTGGCTCAGATCGACGATTGGTGGATTGGTGATACCTTCATTAATCATTAATTGCGGTACTAAGGTCTTGTTGCCAGCGCCGTTATAGTAGCCATGGTGGTCTTGATTGAAAGTGACTGCTCTGGCAATGGTATCAGTAGTATAGTCGAAGGTATGAACTAATGCTGTGGTGCCATCACATGATGTTTCCTTAACATCATCCAGTCTAAGTCTTCTCATATCACTGTAATAGTCTCCATTAGAATCAGTACTGTCAATTTCGTAAAAGCTAAGACTAAAGTTCCCATTATCACCACTTGTGAAATAAGAAGTATTTAAGTCATATCTTTTCATGCATTGATTGCCTAGTGTTTTGACTTCTATATGATCTAGAGCTTTAGGGTCAGATAGATTAGTTTGCTGTATCCCTAATACATCTTTAGGATGCATACCCTCTGTGATTTTCCAGGATAGATCTTTCCTCTTAGTTGCACTATAATTGAATTCTATCTCTCTTGTACTTGACTTTACTTGAGTTAGCCTTGGTGTGAGCCTTTCGCTCACTATAATCTGATTGGCTGCCTTTAGAAATGCAGCCTCATTAAAAACATCTGCAATATTGGGATAGATGAGATTCCTACCATCTTCATCAATGTAACCGCGGATAGCTGAAGTAACATCTCTAGTGCTGTATACTTCGAAATCATCATATTCAAAATCAATGATTGACCCAGAGTCGAAGGACTCTATCTTGACTAAAAACCAGCTGTCCACGAGCGGAGAAGATCGGACTGGAGCTCCAACTTCAAATTCTTTGTGAGTATAGTTTTGTGAATAAGATACCGCATCATTAGTAACATCATCTATGATATCATCACCAAAATAATACTGCGTTCCATCGGGTGTGGTGATCTTCCAGATGAGTTTATTATGGCTATAGCCAGTGTTCATCGGCTTAATTTTTAGATCTGTTCTTTCTTTCTGAATGACATTACCGGAGTCGTCAAACATGAAACTTCCTGAATATGATCCAAAATTGTAGAAGTAAATATCACTTTGTACATCTCGTTTTCCGCTAATGATTCGATCTCGCTCAATAGAGTTATTCACCCAATTTGGGTCGACTCCGTCTTCATAATATCCACTTAGCTGGCCATCATATAGCTGCTCGTCAGGAGCACCTCTGACAGACCTGGTGATTACTCCGCCTGCTTTCAATGACCATCCCAATCCAACAGCGGATGATCTTTGAGATACTTTTATGCCGCTAGAGTGATAGCTTAACCCTATTGGATGAGAGATTTGATTATCAGTGATGGTATAAAGTGGAATAGCTACAGAAGGAACTCCAGTGTAATAGCTAACGGGAATTTCTGCATATTCAGCTAATGAAGCAGCAGTTGGATTCGTTGGAATTTCCGCTTGTAGTGTAGCGTCAAATTGTGCGACGGCACTATTCAAGATAACAAAGGAGATACATAGTGATTGGATGAATTTGATCATATTTATATGCTTGAATAAGGTGATAATTTATTATGAAAGTTGTGATTTTATAGTGTGATTGTAAGTGTTAAATTTAGTTTTAAATTCACAGCTTGTCCGGATGATTGCTCTGAAATGAGTTAAGATTAATATAGATTTTCCCTTGATCAACTTGCGGTCTCTTTCTTTAAATGAGTGCTTCGTAATTTCCCCCACTGACCCAATATTTCCTCTCCACATATCTGATGCTTTCTTGACTCCACTCCTACAGTCCACCAAATCCAAGAGGGTCATCTCCAGAAGTACCTTCCTCTTTAATATACTCAGGTCCATCAAAACCAATAGGATCATTTCCAGAAGTACCGTTCTCTTTTATATAACTCAGGTCCACCAAATCTAATAGGATCATCTCCAGAAGTACCTTCCTCTTTATAGAACTCAGCTTCACCATATCCAAGAGGATCATCTTCAGAAGTACCTTCCACATTTATACAACTTAGGTCCACCAAATCCAATAGGATCATCTCCAGAAGTACCTTCCACATTTATACAACTTAGGTCCACCAAATCCAATAGGATCATCTCAAGAAGTACCTTCCACATGTATATAATTTAGGTCCACCAAATCCAATAGAATCATTTCTATAAGTACCTTCCTCTTTTATATAATTCAGGTTCAACCAGTCCAAGAGGATCATTTCCATAAGTACCTTCCTCATTTATAGAACTCAGGTTCACCAAATCTAATAGGATCATCTTCAAAAGTACCTTCCCCGTTTGTACAACTTAGGTCCACCAAATCTAATAGGATCATCTTCAAAAGTACCTTCCCCGTTTGTACAACTTAGGTCCACCAAATCCAATGGAATCATCTTCAGAAGTACCTTCCTCATTTATATAACAAGCCTGGCGGCAAGATCATTGGCCAGGGCATGAGCGACTACCCTATCGAAAACGGTGTCTTTCTCAAAGCCTTAGACAAGATGCCCGACCGATTGAAATTCCCTTTCATCTCGACCGAAGCGGAGGCACGTTATATGATGATGATCAGCGACGGCAGCTCACCAGCTGCTACCGCAGCTCCTGCCCCACCAAAGAAAAACAAGGTCAAGTATACCTGTCCTTCTTGCCAGACTAACGTCTGGGGCAAGGCTGATTTGAATTTGATTTGTGGGGATTGTGGGGTTCGTTTTGGTTAGTATCAAAATGTAAATTACAACGGGAATAGTCGTTTATTACTCCCGTTGTAACTCTAATTCTAATTAAACCCTAATTGTATTCTCTTGGAGTATCTCCATTTAGAACTTTGGCTATTCCTATTAAAAACTAATACTGATTCAGAGTAATCATTTTTCCCAATTCTTACCGTACCTACAAAGGCGGTTAACTCCGTAATGATTGGATTTTCTAATAATATAAGACATGAACCTCCTTCTTCATTGCTATCTGATTGCAATGAAGAAGTACTATTAATATTTTTTGGCGTATTGATATAATCCTTATCGATTAGTAACTGATAAGTTAGTGTATCAATATTATTTATAGGAATATATTCATTCTCCAATACTCGCTTTGAAACCCCTGTGAATAAGGTTTTCTCATGGTAAGTTATATTATCACATAGCTTAAAGAAGGCTCCTTCACACGTCCATTCATCATCTTTTTTTACTGGTGGATATGGCAAGATTAATATGTCATTTTCAATTATTGAAACTGATTTTGTTAAAATGTCATAGTACTCAGAGTCTTTGCTTTTACTATCATAGGTACATGATAGTAACATAGTGAACACGACTAAGTAAGTGATTATTTGCATAGCTTAGATCTATTTATAGTTACATCCCTCTCAGAATCAGTCACATTATACATTTTACTATCTGGGATTCCATTTAATTTACCGTAAACACGTAAACCGTCCCATGCGAAAGGCTTATAGCTTTCTAATGAACTCTTGTATCCATCAATTTGTCTAAGTGCTTTTGCTAAACGATTTATATATGTTTCTGACATATAAAAATGGTCTGTAGCACTTATATCCCCTTTATAAAATTTGAATAATTGTAACAACCTTTCCTTATTGTAGAGTGTGACATCGACATTACGCCTATTTAAGTAAACTGCTATTGCTGCATATATTCCTTCATGTGATAAATCACCAGCCAAATCTATTGTTGATCGAGCATCTGGATTGATATAGATCGTGATTTCATTATTACGTTCTAATTTGTATGAATCTGTGTATGAAGCCTTATTTGTCAATCTAAATATTAGATTAACGTCTGTGGTTTTACCGAAAGCGGCTATAGTTTGATTAAAGAGACTATTGTTGCCTTCCATGAATTTATTGTATAAACATTCTAATTTCTCTACGTTTAGAATGGAAGAGGGATCTATATTGTCATATGGATTAGGATCTGCACTACTTGAACCAGGCCCTCCACCCGAAGGATTTCCACTTGGAATCCCTGTCGTACTTATGTCAGTACAAACATTACCCACGTAACCATATGATACACTTGTGTCAAGATAATCATATGCGCCAGTACTAGGATTAAGTTGATACCAATCAGTATATATAGTATTCAGTGTAACATAGCATATTGTATTTTTTGTTCGCTTTAATACTTCAAATGAAGGATATATCCCTTGAGCAAGTGCAACTAATTCACAATCAGATTCTCCAAAAATGAGCTGATCGAAATTGATTAAATTGAGTAGTACGGTCTCATATGGAAGATCTTTAGGTTTAGAACTTATACTAATCTGACGCGTTGAGCGGTTAGAATGGAAATAAAAAAGATCGTACATATTATTGATTTTCAGTATATTAAGAAAAATCCTAC
>ENA-ORXR01005000-ORXR01005000.1-marine-metagenome-genome-assembly--contig:-NODE-5000-length-10784-cov-2.965537_pt1 | contig 10784 bp, 11 predicted proteins | sample MGYA00237866_ERZ511479 | MGnify/ENA metagenome assembly ERZ511479 | reverse complement strand
TGTTTTCTCCGGTTTTTGCACTTGTAAACCAATCAAAACTAATTTGTGATTGCTCTTTTTGTAAGTCAACTAATTGTTGCTCTGACATTAGATCTTTTTTATTACCAATTATTTTTACAATGCTTTTTTTTGCATTTTCTTTTAGGTATTGAATATCGTCTCTCACATTTATAAAAGTAAAAGGTCTGGTGATATCAATTATGTATAAGATGATGGTTTTATTGACAAAATAGGGTTTAGGAACCTTTTTTTGATGTATCTCACCAGCGATATCCCACAGTTTTACTTTTACCAGCATATCTTTTACTTCAATCTCTTTTTCATTGACACGGACCCCCATCGTTCCATAGTATTTACTGCTAAACTCGTCATGAATAAAGCGATTGAAGATAGAGGACTTTCCCACTCCGAACGATCCTGTTAGTATTACTTCTATAGTCATAAGCCACAAAATTTTCTAATTATTAGGATTAAATGTACCTAAGTATGGCAAAGGTTAGGGTACATTTTTTATTTCACTATAGGTTTTCTGGGGAAAGAGTTATTTTTTTAACCTTACAGGACAACAAAATAGTCCTATTTTTAAGATCGGAAAGATATATAGAAAAAATGTAATATACAAACTAATCGGTATTGGAATATAAGCACAAATTTCATAGATTTACATATTGTAAAACATCATAATGTAATTGAATTTTTCAATACCCCTTCTTATCGACTTTTCAGATTCTCCAAAATATAAGCTTTGTTAAAGGAGAACATAATACTCAAGCACAAAACGTACAGATTAAGCATGAAAAAAGTTAAAAGAATTGTCGGAATAGGCGCATCAGCAGGTGGACTTAGGGCTATCACTGAATTTTTTGACCATATACCTGATAAGACGGGAATGGCCTTTGTTGTAGTTCAACATTTATCACCTGACTTTAAAAGTATGATGAATGAGTTGCTACAAAAACATACAAAGATGGCTATCCATGTGGTTGATCAACCGACCATGGTGGAAGCTGATAATATCTATTTGATTTCCAGCCAATCCAATATAGTATTAGAAAAAAATATTATTAAACCTGTCAAACGTAGTGAAGCTTCTGCGCTTAATTTGCCCATTGACTTGTTTTTTCATTCTTTAGGCAATGAGGGGAAAGAGAATATCATAGGAATCATTTTATCAGGAACGGGGTCGGACGGATCAAAAGGCATTCAAACTATAAAAAAGGCTGGAGGGATAGTAATGGTAGAAGACCCACATCATGCACAATTTGACGGAATGCCATTGGCTGCTCTATCTGTGCCAGATAAGATTGATTTTGTTTTGCCTCCATATGCACTGGCCAGAGAGTTGATGCGGATCAATGAGGGGAAAGAAAGAAATACTACTTTTTTAATTATTGATCCAGAGAAAGACAGCTTCCCACCACTCTTTGAAGAAATTATTTCAGAAATCTATTTGAAAACAGGCATTAATTTTAAAGATTACAGGCACAGTACCCTCATTCGTCGGATGGAAAAGCGCATGTTTATCACAAAACAACATGACCTGGAGGCCTATTTGAAATACCTGAAAAAGGACCCGGAAGAAATCAACATCTTACAAGAAGAATTTTTGATTAATGTTACCCATTTCTTTAGAGACCAGTTGGCCTTTAAAGCATTTGAAAAGGAGATTATTCCAAAACTACTAGAGAAAAAATCGCCACGAGATCAGATACGTATTTGGATATCAGCCTGCTCTACGGGACAGGAGGCACTGACTATTGCCATTCTATTCAAAGAATATATTGAACGACATCATCTATCCAATCCGCTAAAGATATTTGCTTCTGATATTGACAAAACAGTTATTGCCGCCGCTAGTGAGGCTGTTTACGATGCTTCTATTTTAGGCGAAATACCGCCAGCCTATTTAGAAAAATATTTTGAACCGATCAACGCTGACAAGACAAGGTATTCTGTTGTCAAAACATTAAGAGAGACCATTGTATACGCAGTTCACGATGCACTATATGATCCTCCATTTATTAATTTGGATTTGATCTCTTGTCGCAACATGATGATTTACCTCAATAATAAAAATCAAAAAATATTATTGTCTAATTTTCAATTTGCATTGAATTATGAAGGATTTCTCTTTTTAGGTTCTAGCGAGTCACTCGGTGAATATAAGTCTTCCTTCAAAACGATTTCCTCTAAGTGGAATTTATTCCAAAACATTGTCAAAGAAAAAACAATTCGACCTGACTTTTCAAGAGACGCAGAATTAAAGTTAGAAACAAGTACTTTCAGAAAAAGAAATATGCTTACTCCGTTAAAAAGTAGCTACGAAAAACCGGTGGTTCAAGATAAATATTTCACAAAATTATTGATCGAACAATTTGCCCCCACTTGTATTTTGCTTAATGAAAGTTTAGACGTTTTATTGACCAATGGAGATCTAGACAAAATTCTGAGTTTTCCAAGAGTGTCCGGACGTTTTAACCTGGAAGAAATGGTCGGTACCAGTGAACTCATTATTTTTAAAAATGGAATCCGCAAATGTAAGGAAAACAATAAGGTGAGCGTTTATGAAAATGTTAACTATAAAAAAGGTAAAACAGTCTCTCTTATAAATATGCAATTTACTAAGGTCCCTGACACTCAGGAGGCTAATAAAAATATTTTCATTGTCGAATTTTTCTTTGATACGAAAGTGGTAAGCCAGCCAAAAGAAGGTGCCATCGTAGTTCCTCAAGAAGCCTTAAGGGTTGAAAAAATCAATACGATTCAAAGAGAATTACGACAAGTTCAACACGAAAAACAGTTACTCGTTCAGGAATTGGAAATGGCTAACGAAGAGCTTCAGGCTTCTAATGAGGAGTTACTAGCTGCTAATGAAGAATTGCAAAGCACCAACGAAGAGCTACAATCGGTGAATGAAGAACTGTACACCGTCAATACTGAATTACAGAATAAGGTAAATCAATTGATTACCACGACTAATGATTTGGATAACCTGCTTAATAGCACGGAGATTGGTAGTATCTTCCTGGATAAGGATTTGCATATTCGACGATTTACACCGGCGATTATCAATCAGTTTGCACTACTTGATAGTGATGTAGGACGACCTATTACCAGTTTTACCAATTCATTTGTAGATGGAAATATATACCCTGAAATTGAAAAGGTGGTTAATAAACTGGTCGTATTCGAAAAAGAAATAGTTGATGAAAAAGGGAATTATTACCTAATGCGCGTACTGCCCTATCGAACCGATGCAGGACAGGTGGATGGAGCCGTATTGACCTTCATTCCGATCAATGAGTTAAAAAAAGCGAATGATAGTTTTGAAGAGGCTGCAGAGCATTATCGGGCTGTCTTTGACAATTCTTACGATGGTATTATGCTAATTGATGAGGAAGGAAAAGTAACTTCATCGAATCATGATTTTGCAGGTTTCTCCAAAGAACAAATTGTCAATCGCAATATATTAAAATTAATGCCGACGCCCTATGGGGAGGTCTTGGAGGGCGCAATGCAGCAGGTTATTAAAGGAGAACTTTCTAGTTTTTTCCATTTTGAAAATGAAAACGAAAAAGGAAAGAAACAATGGTTTTCGGCAACCATAACACCAGTCATCATTAAGGAAGAAATTCGATGCCTGGCACTCATCACCAGAGATGTAACGGAATTAAAGGAAAAGGAACTGGAGTTGCGGCAAATGGGAGTCTCCTTAGAAAAACAGGTGGTTGCCCGTTCAGAAGAGTTAGCCATACGAAACTCGGAGCTAAATGAGATTAATAGTTATCTGGATAGCTTTGTACATGGGGCTGCGCATGACTTAAGAGCACCCATCACTCAGATCAAGGGAATGATGCAGTTGTTTCCCAAAATAGATGATTCGTCAAAGAAAGAGGTCGTTTTTCAAGAAATATCTTTATGTGTCAAACGATTGGAAAAAACCTTAAACGGTTTGATCGAAATGATTGATTTTCAAAAAAATAATAACCGAATTTCACATAGTATTAATTTGGCTCAGTCATTCAACGAGGTAATGGAGCAACTAGATTATGATATTAAAGACGCTAATGCTACACTAGAAATAGATATTCCAGAAGATTTAAGCATTAATTTTATTCGTGCTTACATTACGAGTATATTCTACAATCTGATGAGCAACGCTATCAAATATAGAGATTTTGAAAGGGCATTAAAAATTAAAGTGTCAGTGAAACAAGAGGAGGATTTTACCGTTTTAAACGTTTCTGATAATGGAATCGGAATTGATTTGAATCGCTATGGACACTTTTTATTTCAGCCTTTCAAACGATTAACGGTAGAAAGAGAAGGTACTGGTATTGGCTTAAGTATCATCAACAATGTCGTTAGAAAAAATGGTGGTAAAATAGAGGTGGAAAGTAAACTTGGAAAAGGAACTAATTTTAGAGTGTTTATCAAACCATTAAACGTTTATGAAACAATTAAAAACTAACTGGAAAATTCTATTTGTAGATGATTCTGAAACAGAAATCAAATACCTAAAATTATTATTTCAGCTAACTGACATCCCCTTAACCCCAACATTTATTAATGAAGCTCAAAAAGGAATAGACAAATTAGGACAATTAGAAAAATCAGAATTTCCCGATATCATTATGGTTGATATCAATATGCCTTTGATGAATGGATTTGAATTTGCAGAAACTTATTTTGATAATTTTAGTCAAAAGTATCCTGATACGCGATTATTCATATATAGCACAAGTATCCACTCAGCTGATATTAGCCGAGCAGAAACAACTAGAGGAGCCACTGGATTTATAGCAAAACCATTTGCTGAGAATACGTTTACTGATTTTATATATCCGTATTTACCCAACACCAACATTATAAAAAGTGAAGCTGCCCAACAGTGAGGGTGTGAGCGTTCAGCTCAATTTATTTATAAAATTTAAGAGTAAAGGATTTGCTCTTTATATCAATATTGTTTGAAGTTATTGTCCAAAAGTGAACCTGTCTATTCGGCGTAGTTAAGTACAATCAATTAGCTGTAAGCATGGACAATAGCGTTTAACAACTTCTATATTTACCTCATTTACTGGGTGGTGAGAATAAAATCTATCTAACCACTTTAATCCCCCCCCCAAATATATTAATTCCGAGCCCCTTAGATACCTGCCCCTACAAAGCTAATAGCCATGCTTATATCCGCTTCGTAGCACAAAACCAATTCGTGCATTCGTGGCTAAAAAAGTAAAAATAAAAGCCACTAATGCACGAATAAAGACTCATTTATGGCGGACCTGTCTAGCGCCAGATAGAACCGTAAATCGAAATGCGCTATAGTTTGGCTTTTCGAAACTTGCCTGCGTGCCTTGGCAGGCAGGTTAAAAACTTTGTTTTTTTTGCAAACCTGTTCGTTCCGGTCAGGCGAGCTTTTACAAGTATGAAATACAAAAGGGCAGATAAGTTTTCCTATATCGTGGAAAGGCAGATAAGCTTATGTGTTCTTTTGTACCTTTTGTGGTTCAAAAAACACCGTATTTGCAATTACGCCCAGATTATCATAAATTTAACCCTGATCATAAAATTAAAATCCCTCACTTATGTCAATGCGTACTGACGAAATAACTAAATTATACTACTCCATCGGAGAAATCTCTGAAATGTTCAGTGTTTCCAAGTCTCTCATCCGTTTTTGGGAAACAGAGTTCGATTTGCTGAAGCCACACAAGAACAGCAAGGGGGACCGTCGGTTTACCCAACAAAATATCGATCAGTTCCGCACCATCTACCACCTGGTCAAAGAAAGAGGATTTACCCTTGATGGTGCCAAGAGAGAAATAAAGATGAATAAGGACTACTTGGTTAAGAAGCTTCATGCGATTAATACCTTGACGAAGGTTCGTGGTGCTTTGGCGAAGATGATTGAGGAGGAGTAATGATTGAGGTTTCTTATTGTTCTAGTTAGCTAATTGAGCCAATCATTTTTGATTGCTTGCCCTACTTCTATTCTTTCTTTTCTTCAAAACTAAACCCTTCACTAAAAAACTCTTTTGGTGTAATTTCTAATGCATTAAGCACGCGTAAAAAAGTGCTCAACCTCATATCTGCTCCTTTTTCATACTTACCATATTGAGAGCGACCTATGTTATACATGTAGGCAAATATAGCTAACCACATTAACCATTCAATCTGATACTTCAATAAAAATTGAAACGTTTATTTATTCACAGACGGGTTTGTTAATGATGAAATTACCCGACACAAATCTAAACGCACCATTCACTAAATTAAAGTTTAATGTTGAAAGTTTTACACCAGGCTTATACCTTTTAAAAATTAAAACAGAAAACAACGTTTATACCCAAAAAATGATCGTTCTTTAAACTTATGAGAGTTCTAATTATTCTAATTCTAATAGTTACGCCAGTAATATTATTTCCACAAGAAGTTTGTGATAACGGAGTGGATGACGATGGGGATTCATTAATTGACTTGAATGATGAAGACTGTAGCTGTAGTCTAAATTATTCATTGATTCCGAATCCTTCTTTTGAAGATTCTCTATGTTGTCCAACTTCTGTAACACAAACTTCTTGTACAAACCTGTGGGAGCAAGCTTCGGAAGGAACTTCAGATTACTTTCACATGTGTGGTTTACTAAATGGGATTTCATCTCCATCTCCTCCAATGCCAATCCCAGATGGAGAAGCATTTGTAGGTTTTTTAAACGGAGGCTTAAGTGCTTCCACAAAAGAATATATCGGTATTTGTTTAATGCCGGATACATTTATCATAGATAATACTTCATACGTTGTAGAGTTTTATATTGGTTTTGGAGTTGAACGAGACCTTGATTTTTATAGCGCCTCCTCAGACTCACCAGTAGAGATTTGCATTTATGGAAATCCCAATTGCTCAAATCTTCCCTTCGAAGGAATAAAATGTCCGCTACTCAGTCCTACGCCAGATTGGAGGTTACTAGGATGCGTAGAAGTAGCTGGTGAAGACGAGTGGGTGAAAACATCAATTGAGTTTACGGCACCTGAACAGATTGAAGCTATAGCTATAGGTCCCAATTGTGAAGATGCTCCATTTGGAGAAGACCTGACATACTATTTCATAGATCGTATAACATCGTTTGAAACAGCAACAGCCCCAATCATTAGCATCATCTCCGGTTTACCTTGCCTCGAAAACACCACGCTTGGTATTCCCAATTTAGAAAATGTAAGCTATCAGTGGTATCACGATGGTGTTGCTATTATTGATGCGATATCAACGACTTATGAAGTTCCTCCAGGCAGTGAAAGCGAAGGTAATTATCAGATCGTATTGACGGATAGTTCGGGGTGTTTTACGACGACACCTTTTGAATATTTATTAGAAGGTTATCCAGTGGCTGACTTGGGAGCAGATACTGTATTGTGTAAAAATAATATTTTAGTACTTGGTGAAAATAATGTTGGCGATAGTTTTTTATGGAACACTGGAGAAACTACCTCAAGTATTGTAATAGAAAACAATGGGCTATACTCCGTAACAGTCAGTAATGAGTGTGGTGAAGATTATGACGAAGTTTATGCACTCACTGACGAGGATCATCTCAATTGTTACTTTGAATTTCCAAATGCGTTTACACCTGATGGAGATGGCATAAATGATGGGTTTGGTGTTTTGACAGATTGCTGTCTGACTCGTTATAGCCTACAGGTTTTTTCTCGCTGGGGCGAAAAGGTTTTTGAAAGTAGTAGCGTGGATACCACCTGGGATGGCACTTATAAAGGGAAGCCGGCTCCTTCTGATGCTTATTCCTGGTTGGTCATTTATGAAATCAGTCATGGAGCAGAGCGTACTGCGAAGAAAGCGGGTGGGGAAGTTGTTTTGATTCGTTAAATTTTATATTAAAATGTAATGAGTGTGAGACAAATTCCCGGCTGTACCTGCGCAATTTTGTGCCTTTGTGCCTTTGTGGCGAGAACCAATCCGGCAATTTGTCACGAACTCAAATGTAATTATTCAGCAGTCTTTGCTTTTGGCTTCGGAAACCTGGATTAACCATACGAACGACGTTCCTTGAAGGAACGTCGTTCGTCCTTTGCTAAATAGTAACATCAAAACAACTTCACTCAAGGAGTCCCCCTTTTATCCTCGGATCAAAATTAAAATTTTCAACAGCTACTAATTTGATTCGTTTAAAATTCTTATGATTAATGTTGATGACGTAATTACACTCATTTACTATTATCGATGAGGGTACTTTCAGAACTGCATACTTTTGTTCATCAACCCAACTATCTCCTATTAATTGACAATCAAAATATGATTCGAATGTAAACCAATCACCTGGCAAATCCTCTTTCTTTATTTCTTTTATTTTTACGTTCGACGGTATCTCAATGACCATCACTTTAAAATTTTCATTTAAACCTTCTCCGCTTCTATGTACAACATTTTCCAAACAAGCTAAGGCCCGTGAACTTGCTGCATAAATCACAAATTTTCCTTTCGAATTCCATCTAGCAGGAAAGCCAGAGGCTGACAACTTTTTTGACCATTTCAAATGACTAATCCTGTATACTTTCATAATCAGTTTAGATTAAGCCAAATCTCCATATTCAATTCTCACCAATTCCTCAAAGATCAAATCAATTCCCGTAGTGGTATTCATTAGTGAATAGGGAATTTTTTTTCCAAGCCCAAATGAAGGTTTATGGAGCCACTTGTTAAAGTTGGTTATTGATGAAAAAACTTCGACCCCCTTCCTATAAAGGACAATTAATTTCAAAATCATCTCACTGTTCCTTGGGCTTAGCTTTTTCTTATTCTCTTTATATCGGTTGATGGTTTTTAATGAAATTTGAAAAATATCTTCTGCCAACTCATGCTTATTCAATCCTGTCATATGCGCTAAATCAAAAAACATATTTGCGTTGACTCCTTTCAATGAATTTACAACTATCGAATAGTTATCCTTTACTGTTTTATCGTATTTTGAAAACATATCTTCGCTGCTCAACATGATTTTAGATTTAAAGTTAGAGGTAAATGTTCAGTTTGATTTTCTTTAAGAAACAATTTCACTGAAAACGAGGGGCTACGAACGACGTTCCTTGAAGAAACGTCGTTCGTTTGCACAAACAAGAACATAATCGCTGAATAGTTACAGTTAGAACATGTTTGAAATTACAAGATACGGAAGTTTGTCCGAAAAATCAAGAAAATTGTCTCGATCATCTATCTCCAAGGCTGACAAGTTCTTTAACGTTTTATTCTCACAGCTCTAAATACACATCGCCTGTAAACACAGCCCCTAAACAAATCTTACCAACCTCACAGTCAGCTAATTAGAGACGAAAATTTATCCCCTCCACTAAAATTAAGCAATAGACCTCTTGTAACTATGTACGGAATTACGTACATTTATATGTACATAAAAAATTAATCAAATCATGAAGGCAATAACAATTACCTCATTAAGAGCTAAGATGAAATATTATTTTGACTCCGTAAGCAAGTCTATGGATGTCATTATCGTTCCTCGTAACAATAATGATGATGATGCTATTGTAATCATGTCAATCAAAGAATACAATTCGCTAAAAGAAACAGAATATTTATTATCGACGTCCTCCAATAGAAGTAGATTGGATGAATCTATCAACCAATTAAAAAGTGGAGATAGCGTACCATTTTCCCTCGACGACTAAACATAAGCGATGAATATAGAGTTTACAAAAAACGCTTGGGAAGATTTTGAATACTGGATAGAAACCGACACCGACATTGTAATAAAAATAAAAGAACTCCTTCGATTGATCAGAGAAAATCCATTTAAAGGAATTGGAAAACCCGAACCATTAAAACATGGATTAAAAGGTTTCTGGTCGAGGAGGATTACGCAAGAACATAGATTGGTTTACAAAGTGTCAGGAAAAAGAGTGGATAATCAAAAGTGTTCTATTATTCAATGTCGATTTCATTATGATGATTGATGTTTATAATCCAAAATACTCAAGCGCTCCGAACAAAACCGATAATCCATCTCCACATTCGAAGCCACCACAATCAATCGATTTCCAGCAAAACGATCAATCAACTCCAAATACCAATCCATCCCCTGCTGATCCAAATTGGTAGTCGGTTCATCCAGTAACAATACCGGCGTATCCGAACAAATCGCCAGAATCAACTTCAGTCGCTGCTTCATACCCGACGAAAAATTACTGATATACTTATGGTCTGCATTTTCAAATGCCAGGAGGTTTAATAAGTCCTGCTCCCCCACTCCAGACAAAAGCGGCTTGAAGCGACTATGAAAAGCAATCGACTCTTTCAAGGTCAACTCTTCAATCAAGTCAATATATGGCGCAGCATAACTCATCGAGTGATACACATCGTCTTTAGATACTGTCGAATTGTTTTTATTAAATTTAATTGTACCCTGACTGGGTGTCAAATGCCCGGAGAGTACGCGCATCAAAGTAGATTTACCAGAACCATTCGGTCCTAAAATGGCGTAACGTTCTGCTGCTTTAAAATGAAAATCTATCTCACGAAATATCCAATCGTAATGATAGCGCTTGCCTACTTTATCGAGAACTATTTCCATTTAAACACGATTTGGATATTTTTTTGAACCAGTAGAGCAAGTACCATAAGTTTTCCTTCTAATGCGAAGAGGAACCACATAGATACATAGAACACATAGTATCTGCCCGCCCGCCCGTCTGCGACAGTCGGACTGGTTCCGGTCAGGCGGGCTCGAACGCAGAAGAACACAATAGAAATAATTTGCTTCG
>ENA-ORXR01004995-ORXR01004995.1-marine-metagenome-genome-assembly--contig:-NODE-4995-length-10789-cov-2.853062_pt1 | contig 10789 bp, 2 predicted proteins | sample MGYA00237866_ERZ511479 | MGnify/ENA metagenome assembly ERZ511479 | reverse complement strand
AAAGCTACACTTATACCGGTTAATTGAAAGCAAGTCGATCAACGGGTGAATCCTTTTATCTTATCACTTCTTTCTTTTAACCAGGCCCATTTACAAAATATGTTATGAGTTCACCTATTTGATAAGGTGACCTGAAGGAGTACTAGGAACTTCTTCAGGTGACTGGTATCAAACAGTTTAACCTTTTTTAAATCCTTTTTTGACAAACTCCGTACACGTGTACATAATGGTCAGATCTAAAGTGAAAAGGAAAATGACTAGAGTAAGAGTTGATTTCATTTTATGACCAAATTAATTCACGGAAACAGTCAAAGAATCATTAAAGTTAGTCTATGAACAAATTTACAATTTACGCCTACGGCCTATTGCTTGTATTAATTTGCGCTTTTTCAAATCAAGCAAAAACCCAGGAGATTCATTTCTCCCAATTCAGAAACGCACCCTTGCAACTTAGTCCGGCAATGACTGGAATCTTCGAAGGAGATATGCGTTTTATGGCCAACTATCGAGCTCAATGGCAGGATGTACCTGTTAACTATCGAACAGTTAATGCTGCTTTCGATAAGCGTTTTTTCGCCAATGACGCCAATACCAGTTTCTGGGGTGGTGGTTTAGTCTTTAACTATGACTGGGCTGGAGACTCAAAGCTAAGCACAGCTTACCTCGGGCTAAACGGTTCCTTTACTCATCGGCTTTGGAAAAATAATTTCCTCACAGCTGGTCTTTCTATCGGAGGATTCCAACGATCCTTTAAATTGGACGACCTTACCTGGGATGAACAATTTGATGGTAAAAAGTTTGACCCTGCTGGCAATAGTGGTGAAAACTTTGACAACACTAGTTTGTTCTTTAGCGACTTCTCCGGTGGTCTTAATTGGCACTTCCGTAAAATGGATTCCAAATCCAGACCTTCCAGAACCAATTTTGATATTGGAGTAGGTCTGTTACACATCACCGAACCTAAAAAGAACTTCTACGATGCCGAAGTAGTGCGCTTGCCGCGCTTATTCAATATCTATGGTTTAGCTACCATTGAATTACGATCAAAGCTCGACTTGGTTTTATTGGCTATTGGAAAATACCAGTCTGTTGAAACTGAGCATCTAGTCGGTGCTGCTGGTCGACTTCATCTTAATACTGACCCTACGAGAGAAACAGCTCTTCAGCTTGGTCTCTCCTACCGATTCAATACTGAAGGTTTTGGAACAGGAGATGCTTTGATTCCTAACCTTGAGCTACATTATCATGAATGGTTATTTGGACTGAGCTACGATATTAATCTATCTGATTTTGGAAAAAATCCAACCAATGCAACAAACGGTTTGGGCGGTCCTGAACTATCACTAATCTATATAATGAAAAATGTTGAGGACGAAAAGTATTGTCCAACTTGTCCTCCATACCTATAATCTAATAGGTGTTAGAACAAAGTGTTGATTGAATATATAAATTAGAACAAAGAACATTAACCATGAAAAAAATAATACTCCTCATAATTGCTGTTGCTGCATTTTCAAATTGTGTTTTTGCGCAATCGGCTAAGCAGTATACCAAAAAAGCGGAAGAGGCACTAGCTGCTAAAAACTACTCTGAAGCTTTCGCTCACTATCATTTCCTGGTCAACGATGCCGGACGTGGTAGCCTTGAAAATTATTACGGCGCAGCCGAATCTGCTCGCCGCGCTCGTGTTTTCTATTTGGCAGAAACCTATTACAAGAAAGTAGCTGAAATGGAAGATGGTAAAAAGGTACACCCCTTGACCGACTTCTGGTTAGGCGATGTACAAAAACGACAAGGAAACTATGTCGCTGCCAAATCAAACTTTCAGGCTTTTCTTGATGGTGGAGGATCTGCCAACGCAACCTATGCTGAAAAAGCACGAAAAGAAATCAATGATTGTGATATGGCTTTTAACTTAAAGCCTTCTTTCTCTGAAGAAAGAATTGAACATTTTGAAGCACCCGTTAATTCTGAAGTTTCAGATTTTGCAGCAGTAAGAGTAGGAGAGACACTTTATTTCTCAAGCTTGCGCGAAGGATATGAGTGGGAACAAAAAAATGAAAGAGGTAGCAAATGGGTACAACAAGTTGATGACCGTAAAGGACAAGGAAGCAATGCTGGATTAACTCATATCTATACCAAAAGCATAGAAACTGGCGAAGTTAAATTATTCAACGAATTCAATGAAGATGGTAAGCACACGGCACATGTTGCTTTTGCCAATGATAATACCCGGATTTATTATACCCTTTGCGAAAGCGTTAATGATCAGGAGTTGAATTGCAAACTCTATTATCGCGATATGAAGTCGGATAATAAATGGGGAACCAAAACAATGCTGCCTGAAAGCATTAATATGCCAAACTACAATACGACACAACCAAGTATAGGTAAAGACAGTCAAGCTGATAAAGACTTGTTGTTTTTCGCAAGTGACCGACCAGGCACTATCGGTGGTATGGATATCTGGTGCAGCTACGTCAGTGATGACGGAACGTTTAGTGATCCGGTCAACCTCTCCACAAGCTTTGGTGAAAATGGCTTGAACACAACTTCCGACGAAATTACTCCTTTCTGGGATGCTAAAAATCAAACCTTATATTTTAGCTCAGAAGGACATGCTAACTTAGGTAGCTTTGATATTTATAAGGTTAGAAAAAAATTAGGCAAATGGGGCGAAGTACAACATATGGGAAGCCCGATCAATAGTAGCTATGATGATATCTATTACTCTCGAAGTGATCAGGGATCAGCTTATTTCACATCTAACAGACCAGGTGGTTTGTGTGGTGGATCTTCCGACTCTCTATGCTTATGCAATGACATCTACATGGTGCCAATGCCTAATTTGAAATTGGAGGTGTACACCTTTAATTCAATTACAGAACAACCAATTGATGTTAATGAAGTAAATCTTTCCAACTTGACAAACCCTCAGCGAGACGTTCAGGAAAATGGACAATTCTTTGAATGGATGGATGAACCGCTAGGACCAGATAACAATTATACATTACTTGGAAATAAAAGAGATTACCGTCCTGGTGAAGGAGCCTTCTCTACTATGTTTGACTTTGATAAAGACACCACCATTAGAGTGAATTTATACCTGACTCCAAACGTTGACCTCAACACAACGGTCTATGATGAAATTACTGGAAAAGAATTGACGGGAGCTAAAGTTCAATTGGTATTACTTTCCACGATGACCAGTACCGTATTGAATACACATCCTGAAGGAGATAAAAGTAGATTCTTTGATTCACTGGAATTCAAGAATAACTACATGGTGATCGGTACGAAAGATAAATATTTGCCCGACACCGCTTTTGTTACAACTATTGGAATCGATGCTGTCCCTACTCACTTAGATGCAGTATTGAGACTTTGTAAAGGGTTCGATCCTTTCCCTCCAATCTCTATTTACTTTGATAATGATTACCCTAATCCGGATTGCATGGATACCTATACAACACCAAGCGACCTGACTTACACGAGTACCTTTAATGATTACATCGCACGCCGATCTTATTATGAAGGTAAATTCGCCTATGATTCTAAAGGCTTCAATGAAATTAAAACTTTCTTTGACAATGATGTTATTGGTGGACATGAAAAACTGGATCGTTTCGCTGAGCAATTGTATGATTATTTCGTCGTCTTAAGTGATCCCAATACCTTAGCTGAGGTTACTATCCTTGGGCATGCCAGTCTTCGATCCAACCCAACTTACAATCTTGCATTGACTAAACGTCGTGTAGCAAGTCTTAGAAACTATCTCAAAGCATGGACTAAAGGCGATAAATCCCTTGCTCCTTACTATAATAGAATATCTGTAGTCGAAGCACCACGTGGAGATCAGGAAGCTTGTAGAGGTTGTTATGAAAAGCCATCTATTACAAATGTGCAGGCTTGTCGCGACAGACGTGTTGATATTATTAATGTAAAGCTAAAAAGTCTTTGTGCTAAAAAGACACCAGGCTCTACGACATACTAATTTGAAAATAATAACCTAATTAAAAGGTCACTAGAAACTTAGCATAATCGTGAAAATGATGAATATCAATAAACTATACCCAATAATAACACTTGCCTTTGCATGCTTTTTTATGCTTGGACACGTGTCACTACAAGGGGCAAATGATTTGACCTTATCGGTCTCCCTCTCATCTAGTTTTGCAACTTGTGATGTGAGTTCTGATGCCTCTGTTACTGCTTCTACATCAGGTGGCAACCCACCATATAGTTATGAATGGTCAGTGCCAAATAATGGACCTGATCCTTGGAAGCTGGAAAACGTTTCCGTAGGTTTTTACTCCGTTACGGTTACTGATGACGATGGTGACACAGCTACTGCCACAGAGGAGGTAGAGCTTTCGCCAGAAGGAATCTGGGTGATGGTAAATGTTGAAACTGAATTGGCCTGTGAAGGTGGTAATGATGCTGTTGCACATGCTGGTCCTATGACTGGAGTTCCTCCATATACTTACTTATGGAGTGATGGTCAGACAACACAGGATGCATTTGGCCTTTCTGCAGGAACCTATTGTGTGATCGTCACCGATGCCAATGGATGCTCCGGAGAAGAATGCGTTGAAGTAGAAGATGGAGATAGTGATTTGGAAGTAGAATTATCTTCCAGCTTCGCTACCTGTGATGTAAGTAATGATGCTTCGGTTACGGCTTCCTCTTCAGGTGGCAACCCACCTTATACTTATGAATGGAGTGTTCCGAATAACGGACCTAACCCATGGAAACTGGAAGGTGTAGGAGTAGGTGTTTACTCTGTAACTGTAACAGATGATGATGGTTGCTCAGTTGTAGCAACTGAAGAAGTAGAACTTTCACCCGAAGGAATCTGGGTAATGTTAAATATTGAAACGGAATTATCATGTGCGGGTGCTAGTGACGCAGTCGTCCATGCAGGTCCTATGACAGGGCTAGAACCTTATACTTATGAATGGAGTAACGGTGAAACCACTCAAGACGCAGTCAATGTTTCTGCAGGAAATATTTGTGTGACCGTTACCGATGCCAACGGCTGTGCTGGAATTGAATGTATTGATGTAGATGATCCGGATGGAATGGAGGTGGATGCTTCAAGCACTGCTGCGGATTGTGGTGAAAGTAATGGTTCTGCTTCGGTTGATGTATCTGGAGGCAACTCACCTTATTCTTATGAATGGAGTAATGGAGGTACAGGTAGCTCTATTGTTGATTTAGTAGGTGGCGCTTATACTGTGACCATTACCGATGCTAATGATTGTACTGTAGTGGAGCTGGTAAATGTTGGGCAGGAAACGGATTGTTGTGGTCCTGCGATTATTACAAGCGTTGTCATTTATGAAGCACATTGTGGAGCGGATGATGGAAGCGCAACGATCAACCTTTTTCAAGACCCTTCAGGATATACTTTTGACTGGTCTCCTGAAGGTGGCCCAGGACCATCTTCTGATGGATTGGCTGGCGGAACGTATACCGTTACAATAGCAGATAACTCTGATCCGACTTGTCAAATTATAGAGACATTTACCATCAATATTATTGGTGGCCCAGAAGTGACGATAGCAACAACTCCTGCTACCTGTGCGGATGATGATGGTACGGCTGTTATTACTCCGGTAGGTTCTTGCGATGACTGTACTTACGAATGGAGCGACAACTTACCTGATGGTTCCAGCCAGGATAATCTGGAAGCTGGTGAATATCAGGTAACAATAACTGATCCTGATAATTCGAATTGCCTTGCTTATGTAACAGTCATAATTGACAGCACTAACCCAATGGATATATCTGTCGATACAGAGTCGGCTGATTGTGGTGAGGACAATGGTTCTGCAACTATTTCAGTAAGTAGCGGTACCGAACCTTATGATTTTGATTGGTCTAACGGTGGTAGCGGTAGCACTCAAGATGACTTGGCTGGTGGAATATATACGGTAGAGGTTACAGATGCCGCTGGTTGTGAAGCGTCAATTTCTTTTACAATAAATGAAACCGATACACCTGTTGAAATAATTATTAACCCAACGGATGTTACTGTCTCATGTCCTGGTGATAGTGACGGTACCGTTTCTTTCACGGTTGACCCTCCGACACCAACAGTTATTGTAAACACTTCTACAGGTGCAACAGAAACCAATGGTGATTTAGCTCCTGGTAACTATTGCATTCAAGCAGTGATTGCAGGTTGCTTAAGCGGTTCAGCATGTTTTGAAGTTGCTACTCCATCTCAGCTAGATGTTGATATTAATGCTGTAGATGAATCATGTAATGGAGGAGGAAGTATCAACTTAGTAAATATCACGGGAGGTACAGGAAATTATTCAATCCAATGGACTCCGGATACTAACACTGGATTTAGCTTAACTGATTTAGAGGCAGGAGCCTACTCATTTACATTGACTGATGATAATGGTTGTGCCATTTCTGAAACAATCAATATTGATTCTGACCTTACTACTCTTAGTAATCTAAACGCCTCTTCTACCATGGCATCCTGTGATGTCGATGATGGAACTGCAACTGTTGACCCTTCTGGTGGAACAGAGCCTTATAGCTATGAATGGAGCAATAGTGAAATTATCCAAACAATTACAGGCTTATCCGCAGGTACTTATACCGTAACTGTAACGGATGCCGCAGGCTGTTCTGGCGTAACGTCTATTACAGTTGAAGCAGACCCTGATTGTTGTGAACCAGCTGAGATTGCAAGTGTGGTTGTTAATGAAGCGAACTGCGGTGAGAATGACGGAAGCGCAACGATTACAGTTGCTGGAGATCCTAACGATTATACCTTTGAATGGTCTCCTGCAGGTGGTTCCGGTGGTGCTTCTATCGGATTAGCGGCAGATACTTATACCGTAGTTATCACTAATGTTGATGATCCTGGTTGTTCAATTACAGAAATATTTACCATCAATACCATTGGTGGCCCTGAAGTGACAATTGAAACAACACCGGCTACCTGCATAGCATTAGATGGTACTGCAACACTTACTCCTGTTGTAGCAGGTTCTGATTATGAATACCAATGGTCTAATGGTGGTACTGGCAACAGCCAAACCAACTTAGGATCTGGCCAATATCAGGTAATGATAACAGATACGAACGAACCAGGCTGTCCTTCTTATATTACAGTGGTGGTTGGTATGACTAATCCTTTTGAAATAGATGTTGATATTGTACTGCCAGCTTGTGGCGAAGCAAATGGTTCTGCTACGGCAGTTATCGTCAACGGCGTAGGCCCTTATAGTTATACCTGGAGTAATGGTATGACTACAAATTCAATAGATAATATACCTTCAGGTTTTTATACGTTGGAAGTATTGGATGAAGGTACAGGTTGTACCCAAACACTTAACTTTACAGTTAACGATGATGTTGATCCAGTTGTAATTACCATAGATCCAACGGATGTGTCAGTCTCCTGCGTAGGAGAAACGGATGGTACAGTTTCATTTACAGTTGATCCTCAAAACCCTGTTGTTATCGTAGATGCTACTGACGGTTCGCTTCAAACGAATGGTGAACTCGCTCCTGGCAATTACTGCATTCTCGCAGTTAACGCCGATAACTGTTTAGCTGGTTCAGCTTGTTTCGAAGTGACTAGTCCTCCTCAAATAGATGTAGATATCAATGCGACGGATGTTTCCTGCCTCGGACTTGGAAGCATTTCATTGGTAAACATCGTAGGTGGAACAGGAACTCTCTCCGCACAATGGAACCCAGATATTTATACAGGTTTTGAATTGACAGACTTGGAAAATGGTGACTATACTTTTACTTTGACAGATGATAATGGTTGTGCCGTCATAGAAACGGTAACCATTGATTTAGATCCTGACGGAGTTGAAGTAATGCTCAGTTCTACTCCTATCTCATGTGAAGGAAACGACGGAACTGTTACGCTAACGGTTACTGGAGGTACAGAACCTTATACTTATCAATGGTCAGACGCCATGTTGGTCGGTACTGATCTGACTGACCTTTCTATTGGAACATATAATGTCACCGTCACTGATGCAAATGGTTGCACAGGGACTGGCAGTGTTGGCGTAGCCGACGATTGTATTGAATGTGTTCCTCCCGTAATTACAAGCGTGGTCGTCATCGAAACAAATTGTGATGATAGTACAGGAACCGCCATAATAAGTCTTGCTCAAAACGAAGGTGGTTATAGCTGGATATGGGACCCTGCTGTTTCGGCAACCAATCAGGCAAATGATTTATGGGCTGGAACTTATCATGTGACAATCATTGATCCAACCGATACAACTTGTGTAATTACTGAGTCGTTTTCAGTTGGTTCAGTAGATGGGCCTGAAGCGGACTTAATTACAGCTCCTGCCAACTGTGCTGCAGCAGATGGAGTTGCATTTTTCAGTCCAACTTCTTATTCTTATAAATGGCCGGATGGTACAATCGGCTCTGGCCGAAATGATTTACTGGTAGGAGATTACTTTGTAACTATTTGCGATACAAATGACACGACTTGTATTGATGTTGTCACCGTAGTGATTGAAGAAAATAATACGTTGGAACTTGACCACCAAATAAATGAAGAACCTGTTTGTGGAACCGCTACTGGTTCTGCTACTGTACTAGTAGTAAATGGTAGTGGAGGGCCTTACGAATACTCTTGGGGAGATAATGCAACTCAGACGGGACTAGCTGCCGGTATATATACTGTCGAAGTAACAGATTCTACCTCTGGTTGTGTTCAGGAGGTAACCTTTGTACTTAATAATCAAGGACCTCCGGGTGTAGTGGATGTTGTGTCAGATACCGTTATGATTAGTTGCCCGGGTGCATCTGATGGTTCAGTAGAATATACGCTAACGCCTCCAGACTTGATGGATGTTATCACAGATACAGATGGTAATGACCAAACCAATGGTGAGTTAGGGCCCGGAAATTATTGTATCCTGGCATTTGATGCTAATGGCTGTGTGGTTGGTTCCTCTTGTTTTGTAGTGGTCGAGCCAAGTCAGATTGATGTCGATGTTGCTGCTTACGATGCAGCTTGTGATACACTAGGTTCTATTGATTTATTAAACATTGAAGGAGGTACTGGAGCATATGAAATTAACTGGATGCCGAATGGTGAAGTGACAACTAGTATTTCTGGTTTGATGCCAAGTACATATACATTTACGCTGAATGATGCCAACGGTTGTTTGGTTTCAGCAGCAGTAGAAATAGAAGATGCAACCTCTGTTTTAGATGTGTCAATTGTTATTGATTCACCGATCCCTTGTAATGGCGATAGCACTGGAAGTATTAGTGTAGTTATCGATGGTGGTACGGAGCCTTATGATATTGATTGGGATGGAATGGGGTCTGGTACTACATTAGCTGACATTTCAGTTGGTACTTATGGAGTGACAGTTACAGACGCGAATGGCTGTACAGGAGTTGACTCAATTACACTCAATGAACCACCACCGTTATTTGTCAATATAGACTTAGATACTGCAATCGTTTGTGAAGATACGTTCCTTTTGGTTGTCTTAACCGGATCCGTTGATACCATTGAATGGTTTGATCAGGATGGTGTTTTGATCGGAACCAGTAATCCTCTGGAAGTTGAGGTTTCTGATACGATGACTTATTTTGTGGAAGTGATGGATGCCAATGGATGTACAGGTAAAGATAGTATCACTGTTATTGATGGTGGAAGCCCGATGGCCAACTTTACCTGGAGTCTTGAGGAATGTGGTGATACCGCATTTGTTGCTTTAATGGATGCTTCTACCAATGATGTCGGAGAGATCACAGAATGGGATTGGGATGTAGATGGAACTATGTATGATGAACAAAATCCAAACGTCATCTTCCTTGAAAGTGGTGCCTACATCGTTGAATTGACAATTACGAATGAGAATGGCTGTATGGATACTTATTTGGATACGCTTACAGTAAATCCAATTCCACAACCAAGTCCTCCTGATACAATTATGATTTGTCCAACAGATACTGCTATGTTATTCCCTAATGCAGATCCTACGTTGACATACATGTGGGAACCCGCAGGTTCGCTTGACGATGCTACTTTGCCAAATCCAACTTCTTTTGCAACTGAGAATACTTTGTACACCGTTACAATTACAAGCGCAGACGGGTTCTGTGAAGTTATTCGCACCGTTCAGTTAATGATAAGTCAAACACCTGAATTAAATATATTGACTCAGGATACCGTGCTTTGTACACTGTCAGATGTTGATTTGATGGTTAGTGGGTCGGGGACTATATTTAACTGGTATGATGAAAGACCATTGGTGGGAACACCAATTGCAACAGGAAGTACCGTTACCCTGGAAGGCTTGTTCCCAGAGTCTCCTTATTATTATATTGAGATGATTGATGCGAATGGATGTTCAGCAATTGATAGTTTGATGGTTGCCGATTTTTCAATAGGTGTTGAATTGCCTGGTGATTCTTTAATCTGTATAGGAGATTCAGTCCTCCTAATTCCAAACCTTTCAGTTGCGGGAGTCGAACATGTCTATACCTGGACACCAGAAGAAGTAATTATTTCTAGTCCTGATGCGGAAGACATCTGGGTAATGCCTACTGAAACAACGATCTTTGATATGACGGTGACCAATGATTTCTGTGAAGTAACGGAATCAGTAACTGTTGAAGTTCGAAACGTAAGTAATGAAGTTTCTGCAGTAGCAGACCCCGATACGATATGCCTAAGTCAAACAACCGAATTAGATGTGTTTGATAATGGAGGAACATATACTTATGAATGGCTTGCGCCGACATCAGAAACTTTGGACTTTGA
>ENA-ORXR01004994-ORXR01004994.1-marine-metagenome-genome-assembly--contig:-NODE-4994-length-10791-cov-3.984600_pt1 | contig 10791 bp, 12 predicted proteins | sample MGYA00237866_ERZ511479 | MGnify/ENA metagenome assembly ERZ511479 | reverse complement strand
ATCTAGTGAATGTTTGCAAAGGCGCGGTGAATTTACTTATATGATAGCTAAAACTTTAGAACTCTCTGGGAAGTCGGTTGAGATCGTTATTATGAACGCTACAAGCTCAGGAAGTACTTACGCAATTTTAGAGACTACAATCAAAAAGCCTAATGAGACTTTTAATGATGATATTTTAAGTTTTTACTTAACGCATCCTGCGGTGTCTAGAAGGATGTTTTTTAGATTTAAAGAACTAGCTAAAGAATCGGTTGAGATGGGAACTCTTGGGGGATATGGTTGCCCTGAAGATTTAACATATCTGGATGAAAAATTTAATTTAAAGCTTGATCTTAAAGGTAATATTTACATCGGGAACTTACATTTAAATAAGGTCAGGAACTGGCGCGGTGAATCAGATTTAATTAAACAGATACAAACAGATCTGGAGCTTCTGGGAGTAGATATAGATATAGATATTTAAAAATTTTAACCAATTGTTTTAAGCCGATTAGCATTTAATTGTTAATCGGCTTTTTTTATGCCTGTAACATTCATTTAGATTTAAAAAGTCGTGTTAGTACTCATTAAATTAATGTAAATAGAGTTAAAAACATAAACAAAAACGACAAGGAGCATTTAAAAAAATAAATATAAGCATTTTAATCACTTAAAAAGATAAACTTTTAACTGATCCTGAGTAATAAAACCTATTGTGCTAAATAAATAAACTTGTTAATCTTTTTTAAACAATAATAAAGGTTATAAAATGGTTAAAAAAATAATAGTAATAATAATAATAGCAATAGGTTTAATATTTACATCAAGCCTATTTTTCAAGTGTATAGCTACAGGACTAAAAAAAGAAGTTAAGTTTAATTACTTAATCAATTGTAAAGATAAGCCATACTTTGATAAATGCAAAAAAGACTTTCCAGTAGATATTGAAAGTTATTAAGTCAGATCCTACTGGAACTAAAAAGCCGATTAGCATTAATTATGTTAATCGGCTTTTTTTATGCCTGTAACATTCATTTAGATTTTAAAAGTCGTGTTAATACTCATTAAATTAATGTTACGAACTTGTTTTCTACTGGTGCTACTGGAGTTATTAAGAAAACATAAACTTTTAACAAGCTTGTTATTAGTTTATTGATAGGAGTTATTAAGAAAACATAAACTTTTTAGGAGACATCCAATAAGTTTATTAATGCACAATTAGAACTTATCACAATCTCATTATGTAAACACTATATATGAGATGCAGCATAACAATCAGCACGCATCAAGATGACATAACAATGAGATCAAGCCGAGATCAAGAACCAACGAGATCAGATCAAGAACGAGATCAAGAACCAACGAGATGAGATCAAGAACAATCGAGATCAGATCCAAAAGTATCGTGAAGTAGTTGATACCCCCACCCCGACCCCCCTTGTAGCCTAATCTGACTGTCTAATATTATTAGTCCCCACACAAAAACTTTTCTCATTTTTCAAGACAAGTTTTTTACCGCTTCTCAACCCCATCAAAAAGGCCTTAAAACGGGCTATAAAACCCCTAGAAAGCCACAGGACTACCTGTAGATAGTTTTAGAAAAGAAGCTCGTTTGATATTATTTTGGGTCTAGAAAAGCTAGATTTTTTCTGTAGTAATTAGAACAACTTATAAACAAGTTATTAAAATCATTAAGAAACAGGTTTATGTGATGTGCTTCCGTATGATTGTAGCGGATTAGGGGTAGAGTTTTTTGCTGTATTTTGTTTAACAGCTTTAGGCTCTAGGTTGAGATTATAAACTTCCATGATTAAGCTTGAAGTATTTTTGAGAACAGCTGATATGCTTTGTAAATCCTTTGGAGTGGAAATACCAGAATCTATAGTTGCTTTTGTTTTGTCGATTAGGTTTGAAATATTTTTTGCATGTTTATAAAGATTTTCGTTTGCGTCTAGAACCGAGTCGATAAGAAATTTATTTCTGACAAGTTCCAGCAAATCTTCTGGGTTCATGTTTTCTTCATTTTCTTTTATGAGATCTTGAACATCTTTTTTAGCTGTATTTTTTATGAGTACAAGAGATGCTTTGAACTTAGCTTCTTCTTTTGTAGTATTTTTTGTAGCCACAGTAACCCATCTATAAACTGTAGAAATTGGTATATTATGTTTTTGGCTGACTTCTTTAGCTGTAACAGCTCCTGTGATTAATTCGTTAAGATATTTTTGCTTGACTTGTTTATGATTCATAACTGGTATTATATTATTTTTTGAAGTTTTTAGGAAGAGAAAAATGAAGCGTTGTTAAGCACGAGTCTTAACAGCACCTCGACCTCAAGTTAAGATCATAGCCCCCGCAAGTCATCCCATACCGAGCTCCCTCACCTTGATTACTTAGATCGTATCATCAAACGCATCAAAAAGAAAGAGATCTTCTTCATCTTCTTCATAAAATCCTTCAAAATTTGAGTGCTCTGCTTGTAGCCACTGATCTTGCCAGGTTTCTTGATGGAGTTCTTGAGCGTGAGGAGTGAAACCAAAACGCTCTCTAGCTAGATCTAGCATGTATGCAGCCGCATCTCCTTCATCTGGAGAACCGCCTTCTTCACCCATACCGTTTCTTTCTTTATAAATCCCTTTAGATTCAAGAGAAACCTTCTTACCCTTCTGTTCCCACTCTCTTCTACAGTATTGATCGAGTGTAACTTCGTCCATACCACGGATTTGGCCTGCTATTACGAACTCTCTCATCATCATCCATAGCTCTGTAACCCTTCTATCGTAAACTTCTGTAGCAGATTTAACTCTTTCTACATCTACATAGTTATCAGAAGGGGATCCTACCGAGTTTATGAAGTGTATTTGGTCTGACCAGATCTGTTTAAAGACATCTCTAGCACCTACACCCATTCCCCAGACATCTACAGCTAGGTTTTCAGGTGGAATACCGCGAGCTTGGCACTCGATCATAGTCTTTTTAACGATTTGGTAAGTAATAGGATCGCCTGTAGAAGCTTCTAATTGGATTTTAACTACATTTTGATCGCCGCCATAGTCTAAAAGCATCTTCCCAGTCTCTGCATCTGTGCCTAAATACCCAAATCTTAAGATACAAGCATCACCATCTGAGGTAAATGCTGGATCTAGTGAGGCTATTTTGTGTAAATAGTTAGCTCCGAACTCACAAGACTCTGTAGTTCTGTGCTTATCTGTCATAGTTCGGGTTAAAACTGTTCTAGTAGCATCTTCTGGTGGCCAATATCCACGCACGAAACGCCAGAATTGTGGATGATCTGCTCCTAGAGTGTTCATTTTTAGTCGAACTTGATCAGCATTGATTAAGAATTTGGATAATAACTTCCTTTTTACAGGGTCTGGATCTTTTATAGCAGGGGATTGAAGCCCATCTGAGAATAAACATATACCCCCGATCTTAGTTGGCCACTCTTTCATTGTATCTGGGTCGATCGCACCCCAGCCATCTTCATGTTCACAAGCTCCACCATGGGTATCCCCACGGGTTTTGGAGTTTCCTAAGAACCACATTTGAAACCACTCGATTCCCATCTCCCAGTTATCTGCAGCTTTGATTACAGCAGCTGTAACATCTGTTGATTCATCAACTCCAACTAACATAGCTTCTGTAGGATGGATTCCAATAAGATCAGCAAGTGTTTTATCGGCTTTACCTTCTTTTAGAGGAGCTGTAAGAATACCATGCTTAGGATCTTTAAGTGAGAACATCATTTTAGGTGGCATAGAGTTTGAGATCCTGCCTGGCATGAATGGAGCTAGGTATCTTAACTCTGTAATATATGACCAGATACGAGTTTTTAATGCTGTTAGAGTTGTTGAGCAAATAATAACAGTTCTTTCAGAAGGGTTCGCCCACCACCAGATTAGTGCGATTACAGCGAAGTCATGAGATTTAGCAGAAGCTGCAGATCCAGCTAGGCCGATAAACCTGTGTCCTTCGCAGTGGGCTTTCATACGATCAAGAGTCCATTGATGAGTTGAAGCTTTTCGAGATGGCCATATGAGATGATACGCATTTACCATATGTTTGGTTGCTTGGTTGTTGTGATTTAATCTATAGCAGGCGAGTTCGAGTGAGATGTCAGACATGTACGGCCAAACTGCGTCATAGGCTCTTATGAATAATTTACCATCTTTTTTAAAAGTGGGGTGAGATGTGGAAAAGGCTGGGTGATTATCTGGATATTCTTGGCTCATAAACTAATAATAAATTATTGTTAAACACTTTAAATAGTACTACACTGTACATCAAAAGGTATTATATATATATGAGAAAACCCATTAACCCCAATAAAACTCCTGTTGGTGGCTGGTCTTTTATTGATCCAGACACAGGTCATACTTTCTCTCGTAAGTATTCTAGCCTAGATGATCTCATTAAGGAAGTAGTTAAATACCGAGATCATAATAGGTTACAACCCATCTCAAATCTTAAAGATTTAATTTATAATCATGTTTGCGAAAAAGATGGTATGCAAGTTAATTGCTGTGAAGTTCGTAATAAAAAAAGATCTTTAGATCAGTATACTCGTGGTGGTTATAGTTATATCAAAGCATCTAAACAGGGATCTAATGCTTTTGTATCTCAGGAACTTGCTGACGCTAGGGCTGAGATTTGTTTAAACTGTCCTTTAATGAAGATACCAAAGAAGACTTCAGCGCTGGAGAAATTTACTAATGAGAAGATGGAGCGACTTGTAGGAAAAAGAGTTGTTGCAAAATTTAAAGAGTTATTTACTTGTGATGTTTGTAGTTGTTTAGTTCGAGCTAAGGTTTGGTTTAACAGAACAATAGTAAATGATAGCCTTTCCAATGAAGAGAAAATGGCGTTACCTAAAGATGCTTTTGGAAAAGACGGTAAGAAGTTTACTTGTTGGCAGTTGTTAGAAGCTAAGATTCAACCTAAAGTTGAATACAAGAACGAGAGAATCAAACGAATAGAAGAAGCTAGGAAGAAAAATGGCCAAGGATAAAGGAACTCTACATAGTAGAGGTAAGTCAACGATTGAGAAAACAGATAATGTTTCAGAGAAGAATAGGTTTGAAACTCCAGAAGAAGTCTTTGAGAAGGTTTCAGAAGCTCGTATAGTTTACGAGAAGACTAGGAATCAACATGTAAGAAGGTCTGGGATCTATGCTCATATTCAAGGTATGTTTGATGGTAATCCTCCTTATTCAAAATCAAAAATGTATCGAGCAGGTAAAGAAGATCTGTCTAATCTTTCTATGAGAGATGGTGAAGCTATTTTAGAAGCTAATGCTTTAATCTTTTGGAGTTTAATTAACGAAGTTGAGTTCCTTGCAAATATTGTAACTACAATAGGTCAGTTAAAACCTGATAAAAATTTAGAGATGAGACCACAAACTGATTATGTAGCTAGTGAGACTCAGTACTCAAGTAATGAAGCTCCTTATTATTCAAGGGTGATTTCAGAAGAGTTCGACAAAACTGTACGAGCTTGGCCAGAGTTTGAAAACAACATGGCTCAGAAGCAAGTTGATATGTTAAAGTTTGGTAACTCTTGGTCGTTCTTCCCAGACGAAGATGATTGGAGATGGCAGGCTGTGGATGTTTGGAAGTTTTTAGTTCCAGATAGAACTCGTAATAACATTGGTTCAGTTACGATGGCGTTTGCTGAAACTATTATGAACCCTCAAGAGCTTTGGGAGATCTGTGAGTCTGGCTCAAAAGAGTGGGACTGTGGTTTATTAAAAGAGTTCTTATGGCAGAAGTCTAGTTTTTATGGTGATGAAGGTTATTCAGATATGTGCGCTGAAGAGTTTCAAAGACAAATTAGAAACGGTGATATCTATTGTGAAGATGCTTACAATGAAGATATAGCTTTGATTCACGCACTAGGACAAGAGTATAACGGAAAAGTATCTCATTATATTTTTGATAGAGAAGGTCATAACGCTTATTTACATGGGGACGAAGATACTTCTTCTGAGATTGACTTAACTCACGATGGGTTCTTATTTAAAGTAGTTGGTCAGTACGATCAGATGAGTCATGCTATAACAATGTTTAATTTAACTCCTGGAGCTAGGTATATCCATGAAGTAAAAGGTTTAGGGCATAAGATATTTAATATCGTAGAAACTTTAACTCATATTGATAATAGTTTAATCAATGCTCAAAAGAGATCAAGTACTGTTCTGATTAGGACAAAAGCTGGTCGAAATAAAGAGATGAAGAAAGTTAAATTTACTTACGATGGATTTGTTGACATTGGAGAAGCTGAGTTTGAACAGAACTTAATGGGTACTAATTTAAACCCTAGTTTAGAAGTGTCTAAGTATTTTAGAGCAAAACTTTTTAACAACAACAATATGACTGGGTTTGATACGAGTCCAGAAAACCAAAGAACGCTAGGTGAGATCAGAATACAAGCTACTAAAGAAGCTAGAGTTCAAAAGAACTTAATCGCTATTTATTATAATCATCTCGACAGGCTTTTTGAAGAGATGTTCAGAAAGATGTTAAATAATCAAGATGACGAAGCAGTAGCAGATTTTATAAAAAGATGTATAGATAGAGGAGTTCCAGAACAGGTCTTTGAGATGAAAGATGCAGGACTAGGGACAAACGGATTACCAATGCACTTTGAGATCAATGCTTCTAGAGCTTCTGGATCTGGATCTCAAATGGCTGACCAAATAGAAATGGAACAGATGATGAAAGCCTTACCTACTCTTGGAGAAAGGGGTCGTAGAGAAGTTCAGAAAGATTGGATCGCTTCTGTAAGGGGTTATAGGTATATTCCAAGATATATGCCAGACGAAGATCAGAATCAACAACCTACAGCTGAAGATATTTTTGCTAATATGGAAAACAACCAATTAGAAGAAGGTAAGATGCTTGATGTATCTCCAGATCAGTCTGCTGCAATTCATTTACCTAGACATATTAAGCGTGCTATGGATATTATGAAGCTTTATAAAGAGAAGCAGTATGATTTACAAGATGCTAATACAGCTATGTCAGCACTTGGGCCACATATTACTAAGCATATGCAATTTCTAGAAATGGATCCTACTCGTAAAGAGAAATACAGCCAGCATAGAGACGAGTGGAACATTATTGCAAACTTTGCTGATGAAGTTAAACACAACGCTATGAAGCAGCGTGAAGCTCAGATGAAAGAGATGCAAAAACAACAAGAGCAAATGGCTGCTCAGTTAGGTGCTCAAGAAGATCCTAAGATTAGATTAGAATATGAAAAGATGAAAGTCGATTTATATAAGTTTGAACAGCAACAAATAACTGACAAACAAAGAGATAGTGCTAAATTTCAAATTGAGAGAGAGAAAATCCTAGATGGTAAAGATGCTCGTCATGCAGAGGCGATAAGGGATCTTGGGGATAGGATGGAATCTCAGATTGAAAACGCAAATAAACCAAAGTAAAAGGAACAGAGAGAGATGTTAAAGTATTTAGAACAACTAAAGGCTAATCAGCCTATGATGAACAAGTACAAGAAAGCGATGAAGCTACTTGATGAGATCCATATGGACGCAGTTATGTTTGAAGGTAATCAAGTTTCAGTTATATTAAAAAAAGAAGAAAACCATATTGAGAACTCAGTCAGATTGGGTTGGCAAGAGTGTTGGTCTTTTTTTAGAAATATACAGGAAGATGTAGTTGTAATAGAAGAAAAAGAAGTAGAAGAGATGAAAAAGTTTACAAATATTTTAAAATCTCAAGGGCTTACTGATGAAGAGATTAAGGAAGCTATTAAGAGAGAAATGAACGGAGAGAGTAATGACTAAAGAACAAAAAGCACCAAGTACAGTATTTCCAAAGGACGCATTAAATTCGGTCTTAGGAAAAACAACAGCACCAGAGCCAAGTACAATAGATAATGATCCTATTGAGATCCCTGAAGATCCTGGTATGGATATGAATACACCACCTGTAAATGATGGTAAGCAACCACCTATTCCTCATCAACAAGTTTCAGATGAGGCTTTTGAAGATATGGCTGATAGTTTTATGGATAGAAAAACTAAAGAGTTAAAAGGTGAAGAGCCAGATCCAGAACCTATTGAAGAAAAAGAAGTTCCAGAGGAGCCTGGTTTTGAACAGACTGAAGAACCTGAAGAAGAAGAGGTTGTAGAGTCTCCTAATCTTAGTAAGCAAGATAATATAAAGAACTTAAAACAGATTGCAAACGATGCTCACGCTCAAAGGCGAGAAGCTCAACAAGAACTTGAAGCAGCTAGGAAAAAGATTACCGATCTTGAAGCTCAAACTGTAGATTCTCAAGAAGTAGAAGCTATGAAAGAAGAGCTCTTACGATTAAGACAAGTTGAGATGAGAGTTGATGTTGAAAATTCAGCCTATGCTCAAGAGACTTTTAAAAAGCCTATGAACGAACTTGTTACACGAGCTCAAGAGATTGCTACAGATTATGGAGTTGATGTTGAAGCTGTGGAGGGGTTTTTTGAAGCAGGTATGAACAATAAAGAACTTAATGAGAAGTTAGCTTATGAATTTGGTACAGATTTGTTACCGATCTCGGATATTAAAAGTTTAATAGTTGAGCATAGAAAGATTAACTCTAAGTTTGAAGAGAGTAAGAAGATACCTGAGATCGCTCAAAAGGAATTTAAAAAGCGTGAGCATGCTGAGAAATTAAGAAGAGAACAAGAAAATCAAAGAGTGGTTAATGAATTGTTTTCACACGGGTTTCAACACTCTGTAAAAGAGAAGGTTAGAAATATTCCAGACCTTTACGAGATACAGAGTATCCCAGGGAACGATAATCACAATAAGAAAGTATTTACACCTATGATGAAAGATGTTCATGGTTATTATCAGTACTTAACTCAGAAGATACTTGATTGTGGTGGGACTCCAGATGCTGAATTAATGGCAGCGCTAGGAGATGCAGCTCTTTCAAAAGTGGCTTTACCTACTGTAGCAAGTAGTAGAAGATCTGTTATTGATATGTTTAATGAAGCTGATCAGAAAAACAAGAAAGGGAAGTCGATCTCTAGACCTGGTTTAAATACAGGAGCGAGAAACTCTAAGTCTGGTAAGGCTAAAAAAGGTTCTAAGGGCGACATAAAAGATCAGACTAGGGACATTTCTGCTAGTATTATGTCTGAAGTTGTGTCAGAATTAAGAAACAAGTAAGGACTTATGGCCAAGTTGGTTAAGGCTTCGGATTGCAAACCCGAGATCGCGGGTTCGACTCCCGCTGAGTCCTCCATAAAGAGAGGTGGTGTTAATGGTAGCATGATAGATTCCAAATCTATTGGTTGGGGTTCAAGTCCCTACTTCTCTGCCATTTTACAAGGAATAATATGAGCGATAAAGATATTAAATACTTAGTAGAGCTTGGAATAAAGCAAGAAAGGGCTAGGATTAAAAGCATAATAGACCAGCATAAGCTTTGGGTTTTAAGCATGAAAGAAGATAGTCCTACTGGTTTTTGTGAGGATAATGAAAACGCTAGGCTGTTAAAAGAGCTTTCGGAGCACTTAAAATGACAAAGAAAAAGAAAGGAACAGAAACATTAGTATTAGATTTTGTAGACTTTGCAATGTATGGGGATAATATTCCTGTTATATTTTGCAACTGCTTTAATACTGCTGTTGATTATATTAATAACGATGAGAAGATATTTAAAGGTATTTTCTTAGGGGAAGAGGCTGTTGGGCAAGGGACCAAAGGAACTGTTTTTGTAAATGCAGAAGATGGAAGCTGTATAATACTTTTAAAAAGAACAGTATGTAACTTTGTCCTAGCTCATGAGGTCTTTCATGCTGTTAACAATATATTAAGAAAAAAAGGTGTTGTCTTATCTAATGACAGCGAAGAAGCTTTTGCCTATGGTATTGGTCATGTAGTTGGTCAGATTGGTGCTATAATAAAACAAAATAAACAATTAAAGTTAAAGTATTAAAATATGACAAAGAAAAAGAAAGGGGTCTGCGTAAAATTTCTTGAGAATAGCTTATCTCCTGAAGCTTATAAAACTTTAACCCGCATGTGTTACTGCTATGACGAAGATCCTTTAGGGCATTATTGGAAAGGGGACGAGCAATCTTTAGATGCTATTCTAATCCTCTTAAAGATGAGAGAAGAAGACTCTCTAAAGTTCAAGCTAAAACAATTAATAAAAAAAATAAAAAAGTTAAAGTATTAAAATATGAAAAATAAAGAAAAAAGAAGATTTTACCTCCATGGAGATAGTGGGGTTCTGCCAAGAGAGCTTACAAAGCAGATTTCAGCGATGTTTATGACTAACGAAGACCCTTATGGTATCTCAAGGAAGTATACTCGTTTAGAAATAGCATTGATTGAAAAAACTTTTACAGCTACAATGGAATTAGAAGCTAAAAGGCAAAAAAATGAAAAAGCAAAAAAAATGTGGCAAGAGTTCAAAAAAAGGCTCAAAGAAACGAAAGAAGTCTGGTTCAAAAAAAGTTAAAAAAAGTTATTCCCAAACATTAAGACCTAAGTTAGGATAGTAGTGCGTTTGGGAATAATTCGTTAAATTCCTAACAAATCGCTAACTTGCGAACTAGGGATCGTTAATTCTCTAAGATTTGTTCAACATAAATAGTCCAACTACTCGACTTGTAGGCGTTACCTATACGGATTAATAGAAAGCGACACGATATGTTATCTGTGTCCATTTATATAATTGAATAAATTTTTAGGAAATAACATGACACAAGGAAACTGTGGATGTAGTGAAGCTCAAGTAGATCTAGCCTTTAAGAAGGCCGAGCAATACATCGACGATCAAATAACAAATAGATCTTA
>ENA-ORXR01004993-ORXR01004993.1-marine-metagenome-genome-assembly--contig:-NODE-4993-length-10792-cov-10.785254_pt1 | contig 10792 bp, 7 predicted proteins | sample MGYA00237866_ERZ511479 | MGnify/ENA metagenome assembly ERZ511479 | reverse complement strand
TGCGGCGCCACAACGCCAGCCGCCGACACACAAAACGCCGCGGTACACGCGCCCGCACCGGATGCAAACGGGGGCAAGATTACCTCCGGCTTGAGCATCTCGACCTCCCCGAGAATTCCGTGCCGACCCGACATGGCCGACATCCGGGCGTGGACGTGCGTCTCGTCCATATTCCAAACTTGCCGGGGGGAATTAATCCGCAGGTCCCGGTACAGGAGCGTCAAGAGGGCAAACCAGTTGGCGACGACGTCGGGTCTCGCGTTTCGTGCACGGCCCTCCTCCAACGTGCAGACCCGGTACCGCCTCAGCTCGGGGTGTCGCGAGAGGAAGCACTTGACCCAGCTGCGGCCCGGCACCGTCGGAAGATCTACCTCCCTGTCCGAGACCAAGTTCCGGGCACTATCTGGAATCCGTCCAGAAGAGTGTCCGGGAGAATCTCGGAATGGACATGTTCGGCATGCGTGGCCCTCGATCTCGTGGTTTCTGGGCCCCAAACGCCCCGTCTGCTTATCTTTACTAGGAAGACGGCCCGTAAGGACATTAGATGACTGCAGTCATTCCGTTGAGCTCGGGATGCATTTGGTCCGGGCAGGGCATTGCTCCCGGCGACCGTACGGCCACGCTCCTGTTTTTCTTCGTGCCTCTGCACTGGCATGCTCGCCGGTTTCTGGGCGCATGAGTCGTATACACTTTGTTGCTCATGAAGTGCAGTGCCCGATGCACTCGACAGCGGGACACAAAAACGCATCCACATGTCACAGGAATGCTCAAGAAGACAAAGAGAGAGGCACGCAGTGCGCCCTTCCCACATAAAGAACGTGACGGCATGGTGCTACACTCCACGATGCCGAAACGTAGTACCCGCACGACGAAGACGACAGCAGCTGTGTGCACGCCGGCGCGTATGTAGCAAAACCCGAGCGGTAGCAGAGTCAGAAAAAAGCCGGTCATGCAACGACAACACGCACTCCACTGTAGCTATCGTCACCAATCCGCAACCGTTAGTCGTCGTGATGCATGATTACACGGCGAGCCGCGCGATTTGCGGCTGCAGCGGCCGCCTCAGCCGGCGTGCGCAGTCGGCGGACAGGCGCTTCCTCCTCGTCACCAGTAGTCGACGTGTAACCGTCCGTGGAGTTTCCGTCACCCGCACCGGTGTCCGAGCCATTCATAGCCCGTGAGCCCGTGGGCGGAGCATTGGTCCGCCCGACGTGCGCGTCCTCGCTGTCGCTGCCGTTAGACGGCAAGCGTTCAAAATCCGTCGGTGCCGACCCGAAGCCGGCCTGGGGCGTGGCCGCCAGCGCCCCAGCCGCCGCCGACGTTGGCGCGCCCGCCCCCGTCCCATCCCCACCGACCGCTGCTGCCCTCGAGCGGTTCGCGGCGGCCGCCGCCGCAGCCGCTGCTGCTGCTGCTGCACCGGCCACTGCACCGGCAGACGGCGACTGCTGCTGTGTCGTTGGCGGCCGGGTCGCGTCAGCGCGGCTCGGGTAGTTGGCGTCGCTGACGCGCAGACCATTCAGTGCACCGGTTCCCCACGGCCTGAAAATGTCTACGGCCGTCACCAGCTCGTCCTCCCACTCCGTGCGGTGACCCGAGTTGAGGACCGTTCCCAACTCGGCGACTGGCAAGTGTTGAGCCGTCTCGACGACCGTTCCACCCTCTACGTCGGTAGCGTCCCCGTCTTCGGCCTCATCGTCCGAGTCCTTGGCCGCGGCTCGGTTGGCGAGGTGGGCCCGCACCTTCGTGGCAACCATTGCGATGAAGGCGTTGCGGCACACAAGGGTTCGTGGGCCACCGGCCGTCGGGCCCGGCTCAGAGAAGCGGTGCAGCACTCCATAGCCGGAAAAGACGATCGCCAACGCGCGTACCAACCCCGCGACACAGTTTGCGTCTTTGAGGAACATGTTGTCTTGAAGCAGCCGCGCCGCATCGTTGGGTTTGAAGTACACCTCCAGCTTGGTGGACGTGCCGCGGGCGCGGCGGAGCGTGCCCCGCCCGCCGTTGTCATTCACGTACGTCGCGAACACAGACACAGCCTTAATGCCGATGCCCTCATAGAAGTGGTACACAACGCGGTGCAAGTACCTGTACGCCGCCGTCACCTTTGGCTTGGGCCGTGACGCACCGGCGGCCACGGCGGCCGCGGCCCTCTCCGCCGCCTTCTTGGAGGGACGCGTGGGAAGGTGCCACCGGCGTGTTAGCAGGCGCACAGCTTCTTTGGCGTCGGAACTGAACCGGGCCATCACCCAGTCACGCAGGAAGACGTTTACCTCCGCCATGGAAAGCCACACGTCCGCAGCACAGGAGGCATTGATGAACTTGTCCTCCACCCACGAGTAGAGAACTGGCTTGAGGACCAGCACCCACTCCGCGTCCTGCTTCTCCATCTCCTCCTCAGTCCTGGGCGGCGCCAGAGAAATTATGCCTGTCGAGGCCGCAGGCGCTGACGCGACGTTCACAACTCCCGCCGCCGTAGCAGCCGCGTGTCGCGACGAGGCGCGTTCGGCGACCGCGTTGGTGAACTGGGAGTCAATCTTGGTGAGGAGACGGCGGTTGTGCAAAAACGCGACGGCCAGCTGGTCCGCGACGGTGGCAATGTTGTTGGTCTTTTTCACCAGCTCCCGGATGTTGTTGTTCGTCAGTAAAATCTCCTTTCGAAGGGCCGTGGCGTCGCGGCGGAGGCCGGCGACGGACTCCCGGTGTGCCCGGGACAGCTCCGTGAAGGCGGCTTGGAAGGAGGCCGACTCATGCGGCAGTGTGGGTACGCCCGCCGCACCAGCTCCCGCAGCGGTGCTCCCTGTCGTGGCGGCACCAACGGCCGTGGTAGCGGGTGGGTTCGGAGACGACCGGCGCTGTCTTGTAGGAGACGGGCTTGGAGACGCACGACTTGGAGCCGGTCTGCCTCTGCGCCCTCTGGTGGGCGTTGTAGACACCGCTGCGGGAGGGGGTAGGGGAACTTCGGAACGCCGCCGCGCAACAGGGCGCACCTCGTTGTCGGACACGCCCCGAACTGGCCCCACAGGGGAAGTGATGCACAGGTTGGAGGAGAGGGGGGGCACACCGGCGGAGACGCCCCCACCGGCACGCGCGGTGGCGGAGCTGACGTCGCCACCAGTGACATCCGCAGGGCCCGAAAAGCCCCCCAATCCCGGCAGCGGCGAGGTGTTGACGCGGTCCACTGGCGGTGGTTCCGTCATGCCCCCCCCTCCCCATGCCGACTGATACAATGGGATAGCTGCGCCAACGCCAGCGGCGGCTGCCGCGGCGTGGTGAAGCGGCGGCGCCGTAAGGGACCCGTGCGATCTGGCGGAGGCGCCTTGGAGGAACGGGCGGTCGTTGGGTTGCGCGGTGCTCACCGGAGGCGACGTGATGTGGGTGCCTGCCAGGAAGGTATACCCTTGGTCAGGCTGGCTCCGACGCGGAGGTAAGGAAGGGATGGGGGCTCTTGCAGTGGGACGGTTCAAGCGACGCCCACCGAAAGGGTGAGGGGGCGGGGGGACCACCGCGAGCGTCAGCCGGCAATCAAACGCCTGCATGGTGCCCGACAGAAGATCGTGCTCAGGTGATGAGAACCGGGTGAGAAAAAATGGGGCAACAGAGGGGTGCGCAGGGTGGGATCGGTCACAACGGGCGGTGGGCTGCTTGCCGATCGTCAGTTGTCTCGCCAACATCGCCCACCGCCGTATATGTAGCCGATGGCGGCAAACAGAGACCCCACATCGGAGCCCACGGCCTGCAGATGGCAGTGCCCCCGGGTCTAGCACAGCGCCGCCGTCCACGTCCACACAGGAGCCTGTCTGCCGGCTGCCGCACACTGCCTGCAAGCACTGTTGAGCGCGCCCCGCAAAGGCGCCACAACCCCGTGCATGCAAGGAACACTTCATCTTCGCGTCACGCTGAAGGCAGCCCTCGAAACCGTACGAAAAATGCAGGAATGGCAGTGGTGTGGCGAAGGGCAAACACGATGGAGGTGTGAAGGGATAGGTGGGGGGGGGGGGGGGGGGGGGTGGTGGCGTGTCCGCCACTCGGACAAGGAAAGAACGTGCTCATCGGCAGCTGGTGGCAGGGGGGTAGAGATCGGGGAGAAGAGGGGGACGAGAGAGCGTGTCCTGGCACGCGCGGCCGAGGACCCGGCGCGGACAGTGACGGTCGCTTGCGCCAGATTCCAGATAATCCCTTGCACCTGACTTGCATGTGAGTACGCGCAAAAGCCCAATCGATTGGGCGTGCCACTTTTTTCGATAATCTCCGGGGGTGCTACAGATGCCCAGCCGGCACTTTCATTGGCGCTCGGCAATCGACAGGGTCTTTTTGGCGTCGTGGGCTTCATTTATTCAAACTCAAGTACCGAAAACGATGCCCCTCAAACCCAATCCGAGACGGGAGCGGTGAAATTGTCGCAAACTCCAGGCACTGGCGGGTCCGGCTTCCTCGAATCCTGCTGTCCGGCTTCGTGGGAGCCCCAGCGCACAAAAGTCCCTGCTGCTCTTGTTTGCCGTGGGGTACGGCGTACGTCTCGGTCTCGCGTGCCCGTCCTCTACCATCAACGAGAGGGGAGCGGTTTTGACGGAGGGGAGCAGTATAGAGGACCGGTCCTAGAGTGCAAGCGGGCCGTGGAGGAACTGACGGAGGAGCCTGAGGACAGACGCAGGCGGAGAACCACTGGCTGTGCGTCTGTCGTGCTGAGCGACATCCCTCTTTCCCCGCCATTCGCATGTCGCGAATGCGCCTGCCAGGCTCTTTGCGGACGCCGACGCGCCGGCTTTGCATGCTCGGCCGAGTTCACGGCACCCGTCGTGCTGAAAGTCTGTTGGGTTGGTGCTGAAGCGCGTCTCGTATAGGGGGGGGGACAACAATGCGGTGTGCGACGCCAGTATGGTCTTGCACTCTGGGGGGGCGGCGCGTGTGATTTCTTTGCCCCTGACCCGCCTTTGATACTCGTCTCGTGCTTCCATGGCGGCAACCCGCCGCGCGCCGACGTGGCACCTTGGCTGCGTGACACGCGGAGACATCTTTTTTTCGTTGCCGTGGTGAGTTGCGAGTGTGCTTGCGCAAGCGGCATTTCCGGTGTCGCGGAACCACCACGAGCAGTGGTCGATACTCTGTGGTTGGAGGCGCTCTTGGTGATGTGGGGTGGATGCCGAGCGGTGGGAGGGCAGTGGGACCACCTAGTGCGCGGGCCCATGCCTGGCTGCGGGTGACACGCCGGCCGAGGCGCTTTGCCCCTTATCGACGCGCTCCCCTACAAATACGCGCTCATCTGCACTTTCTCACCTGTCCACTGTCTCATCCGCACCTACATGAACAACCGACATCGTCATCGTCGCACGGCCTGCTCAACGTCCTCCCTGCTCGCTGCAGTCACCTTCTTCAGCCTCATCTGGAAGCCCCCGACGCTCAACATCCGCACCGTCATCATGGCGTCGGCGGCACGCTCGTCCCGCACCGCCATCAAGTGCAACTATTGCGACATTACTTACGCCACCACCGCCAACCTCGGCCGACACATCCAAACGTCACATGCCAACGAGAGCCGACTCATTGGCTTGTCCTCTCCCGCGACAAACCTTGTGTTCGGGACGTTCGTCGGCGGCGCCCCCCCTCCCGCACTGCTGGATCCCGTCACAGCCCCCGTTCCGCTGGAGGAGCGCACGATGCAGCCGTCTTTATCTGTCGCCGAGCGCCTCGAGCAGGCGGCGCTCATGGCGGCAACTGAGATGGACGCCGATGACGCGCTGGACCAGCCGCCGCCGCTGATGGACGACACGGACGAAGATATCGATTGTGTCCTCAACGGCCCCAACATGGAGGTCGCGGCATCGGACCATCAACGTGGGCTGCTGGGGGACACGGATGTCCAGTGCGGCACGAACAGTGGGAAGGGCGCGTACGACAACGACGTCAGTAGCAGCTCGGGGATGGCGTCGGACGGTCACGAAGTTGGGGCAGCCGAGTACGGCGCGTATGACGGCCTAGGTGACCTGCTGGATGCAGGAATTCCTGCGCTGTCTATGTGCCAGAACGAGGCCCCAATGGTGGAGCATATCTTCCTTAGCAGCACGGCCGCGCGCATTCGGGCCTACTACGAGGCGTTTCCTGAAGCGTCCATGGCAGTGCCTGTTGTTAGCGCGTCTTGGGCGAGCCGCCCGACGCGCTTCGGCTCGCTGGCGTTGCGCGGTGCTCTCCGCTTCGCGCTGACGGCCGGCGGCAGCGGTTTGTCGGAGCGCGACCAGACGCAGTACGCCGCGACGCTTGGCCTCATCGAGAGCGAGGCGAGAAGCGGCTCAGCCTCGGCTGGACCGTTCTCTGCCGCGTTCCCCTCTCCACGCAGCTTTTTGTATGCAGTGCGGCATGAGACAAACCGTGTACTGGCGCTCCGTCGTTGGCAGAAAGTGCCCATCTCTGTGGGCACCAACACGTACGTCTACTACTTTCGCGATATCTTCCAGGCCGGCCTGGACGCGCTGGCGGCGGCCAGCCACGTCTCGTTTGGGGAAGCGACCAACCTTTCTGCCGTGAACCTGCACTCGGGTGATGATGAGGACAACACGCGAGTTCGGCACGGGACCCTGGACTCCGACCTGTACCTGGGAGAGTGGAGGAGCGTGCGGCGCTTGCACGGCACCGACGCTTGTGTGATGGGGGTGCAGATACACGCAGACGAGGCGATCGTCTCGTGGTCGGGCGCCTGCTACATGTTTCCGGTACGCGCCAACTTCGTGAATGTGCTGGACAGCGGCGGTGGGTGGACTACGGTCGGGTACATTGAGCACATCCCAAAGGCAATCGAGAAGACGGCGGCGGCGCGCCTAGCCATCAGTGACGCTCGAAACGACCTATTTCATCGCTGCATCGCGGTATCCACGCGGACATTGGCCCGCGCGAGCGAGACGGGGGTGTCTGCGCCGGTGGGCGGACACGGCGTCATGCGGCTGGTACCGCGAGTCGTTGGCCTTGTCGTGGACCAGGTTGAAGAGCGCCGGTTTTTCGCGCTCATGGGCAACCAGTGCCGCTTCTTCTGCTCTCCCTGTATGGAAGACCGGCGGGTAAACAACTCCCTGCACGGCATCCGAGCGGTTGACCGTGACCCGATTGCGACGCTGGACGCGCAGCTGGCCGCAGCGGTCGTGCGGGAGACAGACCCTCGGCCAAGCCGCCGCCGCGGGCTGCGTGAGGAGCACAGCGCGCTCGCCTTCGCTCCCCCGCTTGGTGCCATCCACGGCCTCACCACGGGGGCCACCAACCTCTACCGCATCGCTTCTTTCGACGTGCTGCACGTATGGAAACTTGGTATCCTTCGTATGCTCGCTCAGCGACTGCCCGCAGTGCTGGAGGGCCTGTGCCGAGGCCGTGACGGCGCACGCTACGGCTCTGTGGCGTCTACGCTTGATGCCATCAACCTGCGAGGAATGCAGCTGGGAAGGAACTGCAAGGCCTCGCCGGCACCGCCTGGGTACGTTTGCAACGGGGTTTCCATCAACCTGTCACGGAACTGAGAGTAAGGAGAAGCGAGCAGCCCGCATGGGGGTCGGACAGATACGGGGTACATAGCGCGAGCCGGGCGTCCTGTGGTCTTCGTAGCAGCCAACTTCGGCTAACAACATTTCTTTCCCATCCGCGAGTATGTCCTCGTCTGCTTTGCTCTCTCTCTCAGCTGCTTTGTTCCCATGAGCGACACGCAGGCCACTATGACAGGGAGAACCTGGAGGCACTTTTCTGTCTTTTGGCCGTTCATGCTCGCAGGCGCCGTAGGTCCCCGTACCGCCGACGACCACGAGGACGAGCTGCTCGACGGCCTGCCGGTGGCGCCTGTCGCAGGTTCACTGGGGGCGCCCGCCGCGGAGGACACCAGCTGCAACGACGGCGCGTCTGTCGCATCCAGCGCATCTGACTGGCAGTCGGACGCGGGCGGCGATGTCTCCCTCACGGCGGATGCTGAGGAGCCGTCAGCGGTCGGCCAAGAACTCCCCGACCACAACGTGGTTAACACGCCACGCTACCTCCAGGTGTTTGGCTCCATGCCAATTGAAGACGCGGTCCTTACGACCTTTTGCAGGGCATCGCAGCTCGGAGGTGCGCTCTTTGGAGACAACGTGGCAAGCACCACGTCTATGTCGGAGGAGAAAATCAAGTCCATGGAAGACGCCGCCACCGCGCTGGGAGTGGATTGCGTGCAGACCCTCTACAAGGGTACGAACACCACAAAGCTCCACCGACTGGTGCAGCACCTCGGCGCCGAGCTGCGCGGGCGCGGGAACCTGTGGGAAGGCGACACTTCTGAGAATGAGAGGCTGCACGCCTCATGCAAGAGAATGTTTCGCCGCAGCAACAAGCGCGGTCCGAACGTGACGTTGCAGATGATGCGTTGTGATGAAGCACAGTCTGCTGTGCTGAAGGAGGCGGACGATGACACGGGAGCCGTCGTAGCTGACAGTCTCGACTCGGGCAGCTGCATCGATGAGGACACATGCAGGCCTGTTGAGGGCAACCCGGCGAGCGGCGCGCCAACAACGACGGCTGACCTCCCGCTGACAGGCCGCGCCCGGCGCGTGTCTGTGTCCGCTCTTCTGCGCTTCCCCGAGCTGACGCGGATTGCGGACGCTCTTGGCGTTGTCGCCAGCACGTGGGTGACGACTCACAAGACCGTCCGCATCGTGGCCCGCTTTGAATGGGGCGCGGTGTCTACCGTGCAGCACCTCCGCGCGACACGCGAGTTTGCCGGAAAGCCGTGGTACTCCTTCGTTCGGTACGAGACCAACGACGGCGGCATTGGATGGGGGCGCCTTCGTGTCATTTTGAGGTCAGTCGGAGCTTTCCGGCGCAGCTGTGTCGTGCTGCAGCGCATGCGACCCGTACCGCCGCGCGCCGGATGCATCCTAACAACCTTCGGCTGTGTGCGCCTGGGGTGGGACGTCGACAGCGAGGTGGACGACCACCCCGCCCTGGAGATTGTTGATGCGGCTCGCATCATCCGGGCGGAGGACGTACAGATTGACTATCGGGACCTGTCCGACCGCCTCGGCCTCTACGCCACGCCGTCGACGCAGCCGGACACGGCCGAGGAGCGGCGCATGGCCCGCTACTTTACCAATCCTTTCTTCCCGTGGACGACACGAGCAATGCGGCCGGGTCTTTGAGGGCTTTATTCTTTTCTCGGCTGAGGATGCGACGAGAATGAACACGGTCACTGGCTTGCCTTTGTGCGAGAGAGCGAGCGTCCTTGCGGTAAAATGTAACCCGCTCTCTTGTGTCCAAACATCGACCGCGCTTCCAGCCAAGTTGGGCGGTGCCGGTGGCAGTGGTGATGATAGAAGCAGACACCTCGGCGTGTCGTGGCGCTCCATCGCAGCGCCTTTGCCGCTGCCCTGCCTCGGTTCGTGTCCTCATACCGCGTCTATCATTAGAACAGCCATGGGGCCATCGACAGCAATCCCCCGCAGTGCTCAACTCTTTTTAGCAGGCCCGTTGCCAGGAGCCAAGTGTCGTCCGTTTACTTTGTCGTGGAGGCGTCGGTCTTGTTCGCAGCACCCTTGCTTTGCGGGTAACACCTGCAACGGTCCCGGTCAACTGCAGCGGACTGAACGTTCGCCCGTATTGCCTCGAACGACCGTTGCCGAGAAAATGCGACCAAACCGGAAGTGGCCCACTGGTGATTGACCTGTGCAACGTAACTAGCTATAAGCAAGATTCTGAAGCTCTCATTGGCTGGTGTTAAGAGATGCTACAGGAATCCACTCGTGACCTCCCCGCTGGTGCCGGCATGCTCGACAGCACCTTGCACGTAGACCGTGTCCGGAACTGGGTTTCGGACCGCCTCCCGGTCCAGTCCAAGAGACTGTCCGGGACCTGTCCAAAAGCGGCGGACTCAGTCCAAAGATTCCGTTCGGCCTCTCGGACTGGTGGTGCATGTTCCGATGACCATCGTGCCACCAAACCGCTCACGGGCGGCCGCCTGCCTCTCCACGGAGAGCTCGCCCAGGTACGAGGCACACACGCGACACAGATCTTCCTGGGACAAGCCCCGCCCAATCGTCGCGTTGGTGATCAAATATCTGGTCAACAAGGCCTCCTCCTCAGCCGTAAAAAAAGGACTAGGCCCACGCCGCCTCTTTGTCCCGCCCTTGAGGACGTAGCACCGTGCACGGTTGTACGACAGGTTTAAACGGGTGGCAAAGTCTTTGACCGTCAGACCACCGGACCGAACGACGGCTAGAGCTGCCTGCTTCCTCTCGTGGTCGTCATCAGGACAGGCCTCCGGCCCAGGGCGTGCTCCACCCGGCATTGTCGGACGGCGCAGAGGGGGACAGGGGGAGGGGGGGGCGCCAGGATGGTGGTGGCTGGACAGAAAGAAATAGTGTTGAGTGCGGCGGGCGTGGGGACCTGCTTCAGCCTTGACTCAAGCGGAAATCGGCCGCAGAGGAAGGTGCCACGTCGGGGGGGGAGGCATGGGGGACCTTTGGTGGGACGAAGAGGGTGCCGGATCGCCTTTGTCTCGCTGAATAGGGTTGCACACGACGCCCTTATTTGGGGGGCGCCAGGGGCGCGCGACGGATAAGACGCGTTACTGACGCCCCATTAGGCAGCCAAAACGCCCTTACTGTGGGGGAAACCCCCTGACTGGGGTGACACGACCCCCCGGCATGAGCCGGGGACGGGTCGTGAACAGTCACGAAACACCCCCCTAGGGGGGTAGCGTGGGACAACCCCCGTGGGGCGGTGTCCAGGGAGCCCCAGGGCCACACATGAAACGACCCCTCTAGAGGGGCGTGAGGCGTGGAACACCCGATCGGGC
>ENA-ORXR01004991-ORXR01004991.1-marine-metagenome-genome-assembly--contig:-NODE-4991-length-10797-cov-4.177332_pt1 | contig 10797 bp, 7 predicted proteins | sample MGYA00237866_ERZ511479 | MGnify/ENA metagenome assembly ERZ511479 | reverse complement strand
TGCCTTGTCCTGCGTTCAGGTGTTTCAAAGAATGAGTTTATAGCAGGTAGTTCTTCGGGCGTACCAATCCCAAGCGTTTTGGCCGTATCAATGCATCGGCACCACTGACTGGTAATCACCTGTGCTTCTTCAATTTCGGCTTTGCGAAAACGTTCACCAATTCTGGCCGCTTGCGCAAACCCTTCCTTTGATAGGTTTCGCTGCGTTGAGCAATCCCTCAATTCAAAATTAGCAGGGTCGCTGAACCCTGGCGCTAGAGCATGCCGCATCATGGCAAAGTGCTTACCAGATTTAAGTGCAGCTAAGCCGGTTGCTTCGGTTGCCTGTAGGCTTCCCAGACCAAACAGAGAAAGGAGTACAAGAGCAAGCACGGAATAAATTTTCATGAGTTACACCTCTGGATGATTTAGAGTGTTATTTATATCATTAGTTTGGTTTAGTGTGCGAGTGCCTAGCGTAGGGCAATTCAGAGTGATTAAAATATCGGGGCTACCGTTGACAGTGATATCCACATTGTGACTATTCCATGTCAATGCTAATCCGACTTCATCTTTAGCAGGCGCGGTGGTAGTGCCGTCATCCAAGAGCATCGTGAATGTGTGCCGCCCTTCACCGCTGCCGGGATAAACCATTAATTCTAGCGTTTGCGCATCATGCGGCGAAGTATCATCCCAAACTTTGGCTAAAGGAATGATGCTGCCCGAACGAATGAATATCGGAAGCTTTCCTAAAGCTGCTGGATAGTCTATCCACTGACCACCCTCAGAAGTTTCATTGCTATGGAAGTCTAGCCAACCGTCCTGAGTCTGAGGCAAATATACCGAATGGGTTTGCTGATTTTCTTCGGTAGCCGGAGAAACTAAAACATCCGACCCTAGTAAAAAAGTATCTTGATCCCTATAGCAATCGTCATCGGGATAATCATAAAACAAGGGTCGGATTATGGGGTGTCCTGTCTTATGAGTCTGCCAAGTCAACGCATACAAATACGGCAGGAACCGATAACGCAATTCTAATGCCTGCTTAACAAGTTCGGTGACTTCGTCATACATATACGGAAGATTGGTATTCAACACCTCGTCTGGCTTCCATGAATTCATTACCGCGCTAGGGTGCAGCGCCATCATTTGGAACCAGCGGACTAATAGTTCAGGTGTTGGTGATGAGCCGGAGAATCCACCGATATCATGTCCAACCACCGGAAATCCTGACAGGCTCATCGATAAACCCTGCCGCAGATTCCATTTCAGCGAATGCCAGCAGGTTTCATTATCTCCTGACCATGTTTCTCCATAGCGTGCAGTGCCAATCGGACCGGCTCGACTGATGGTATAGGGACGTTTATCAGGTTCTTTTTGCTGGATGGCTTCATAAGAGGCGCGTAGCATTTGTAAGGCATGAATAGGGCGTACAGGCATGGCCTCCAAGGCTTGCCCATAGCCATCGACAATGGCCGTTTCATCCCACAGCTCCGCTTCGTTATTGTCATTCCAAACGCTGTCAAACCCTGCATCGAGTACTTGTGAGGTGATGCCCTCATGCCAAAAGTCGATGGCACCTTGATGAGTGAAATCAAGCTGTGCGCCAGCACCGTCCCAAAAGCGTTCGATTGCGGGTGAGCCATCCTGACGTGATACAAACCAGCCTGCTTTTTTAGCTTCATTAAAGGAGTCATGGTCGTCTAAAAGAACCGGTTTAACGTTGGCGCAGGTGTAATAACCCAGACCATTAATGAGCTTAAAAAAAGTCTCTCGCTGAGGGAATCTGTCTAGGTTCCAGTTAAAAACATAGCGACGGCCATTGTCTTTTTGCGTGTAGCCAGAACCGAAATGTAACGCACTAATAGGCAACTTCTTTGAACGCATCGTCTTAGCAAAATCTAAAATGGTGGTTTGCGCCTCTGGTGAGTCAGTGTGTGTCATTGCAGAAAAGGCAAAGCCCATTGACCAACGCGGTGGCATTGCAGGCATACCGGTGAGTCGATGTAAGCGAGGCACGATGTCTTTGATTTGAGGGCCACTGATGACGTAATAAACCAGCCCTTTCTCCTGAGCATCTACCTGTCGAAACGGTTTGAAATAGTTGGAATGTTCGCAAGAAAAATCAAATGAGATCTCGCTGAAAGTGTCATAGAGAACACCGTAAGCAGATCGATCCTTTTGCTGAGAAATGAAAAATGGTGCGTGTTTATACAGTGGGTCGCTGTGTTCTGCGTTATAACCTAAGGCGTCGGTTTGCAAGCATTTGAAACGCCGACGCGTTCTGTCTAATGGGCCGGATTTATCGCCCAGACCAAAGTGTTTGTCGCTACGTTCGATGCTCTGGAAGTGACGGAAAGAGTCGCGTTTTTCCAGCCATTGATAAGCACCATTTTCTCTGTCACGTGACAGCGTCTGCCATTGCCCATCAACTCTTTCTTCGATGATCAGGCGTAGCGGTGACTCTTCTATGGTGATCCGGGTGTTTTCAGTGCTCACGGTGTTATCAATGATGCTAGTTTTGGGGCACGAAAAATTGTCGAGTGATAACTTGCTGTGACCTGCCAACGGAGGTTTGGTTTCTGGGGTAATCATCCAGGTGCGATCTATTTGAAAACCATCATCCGGTTGAATAGCGACACGAATTAACCAATTTTCCAGAAAGTCTATTTGCAAGTGGTGGCCATTTGATAGTGATGCGCTTATCCCTGTTTTTGTAGGCTCAATTTGCTTGGCGTGTATGATTGTCATCAATTCTCCGTTTCTCGGGCTTGCTAAGTGAGTTGTGCTTTATTGTGAAACCTTCGCACGAAAGACTCCATAGGAGTCATTGATTCGACGTGAAAGAACAGCGATAAATTCTATCCTTTTGTCTTATAATGCAAAGATCTCGAAGGGGTTCATGATAAAAATAAGAGTTTGGTCTAGACTTGATGTCAACGCTTTGTTTTATTCTAACGTTAACAATGCACACCCCGATAATGTAATTTCAGATATGTATGAAACTATTAATTAAAAACTAGCGTATCTGTTATACCCATAAAAAAGCTAAACAATCCATCTTGGAGATGCCACCAATATGCCAAACAAATCATTTTATGTCGCACTTCTTGCGTTAATGATGTTAGCAAGTGCTAGTAAAGCTGAGATTTTTACTCGCTATCACAAGGATGCATTTCCAGGTTTTGGTATTAAAAATCCTATTTTTAACCTTAAAAAGTTAGGGCCAATTAACAGAGGTGCCATAAAAAAGAAGCTATGGTCAGACGACTACTGGCCAATTTACACCGGTGGACTAGCCTATCGCTACGCTGAGCCCGGATTTTGGATAGATCCAAATAAGCCAAAACCCACTGATTGGCAGATACCGGGCAATCACATACTCAAAAAATTTCCCGCAGCAAAATTCATTCGCTCAGGCCTGACCAACAGTCTGTCACCCGCAGAAAAGTATGATTTACTCGTTGGTGATGTGAATAGTCCTAACGCAAAAAAGAATCCTGGGTATTCACTCACAAGGGCTCACCTCAAGGACTTGACAAGTAAGACACAAAATTGGGAAGGCGCATGTGATGGATGGTCGTTTGCCGCAATCAATGAACCAGCCCCAGTCAAGGCGGTCAAAGTAAAGAATCGGGCAGGCCAGCCAATTACATTTTATCCTTCTGATATTCGTGCACTGCTAACGTTACTCTACTCTGACTATGACGTTTATAGTTTTGGGCAACTCTGCAAAGAGAAAAAACCGAGGGTTCAGGGTGAAAGTGCTCGCAGCTCTGGCAGAGTGATCAATGATCATTGTCGCGGGCTTAACCCTGGAATATTTCACACGGTTCTGGTAAATCAGGTAGGCATCGGCAAGCGCAGCTTAGTGGTAGATAGTGATTACTCGGCTGAGGTTTGGAATGTGCCTGTCGTGTCCTATGAGGCCGAATACTATAATCCAATGACGATGAAACCTTCCAGAGATGCCTTTGCCGCCAGAGTTGCCAGAACAACCTATACCACAGATCCTAACTGGTACTATCGACACCCCAAACGGGTAGCTTATATCGTTGGTGTTAATCTGAAAATAAAATATCAGGTTGAAAATTTTCCTATCGCAAGGGAGAGAATCCCGGCAGGTCATGAGAGGTATTTTGATGATGTTCTTAGCTATGATCTAGAGCTTGATGCCCAAGGTAATATCATTGGCGGGGAATGGACGGGGCACTCGCAGACCAATCATCCTGACATTATTTCCTATGTTTCCACCCGTGATTTGTTTCGCAGTCAATTCGACTCGCAGATTCGTGGTAATAATCTTCCTGAGATCTTAAGAAGCATCAAGCCTGAATTTGTTTCTAAAACATCATCCAATAAAAGGCCACTATTTAAAGTGGTTAAAGCATTAGCTCGCATGTCGCATTAGCAGGCTAGATTGACCATTTAAAAAGTAATTGACACACCCGTTTTAGCGCCTAGTATTCATGGGCTGGAATCTTCCAGCCCAAACTAATCTAAAAGACGGTTATCGTATGCCCGCTATCATCTCCATTGTGGATCTGTCAAAGACGTATGACACAGGTCACCAAGCTCTTAATTCTGTCAATCTTGAGATAGAAAAAGGCGAAATCCTTGCATTACTTGGCCCGAATGGAGCGGGTAAAACTACCTTAATTTCGATCATCTGTGGACTCGTTTCACCAACATCCGGCACAGTAACTGTTGATGGTAACGACATCATAAAAGACTTTCGTTTGACCCGTAAAGATATCGGCCTGGTTCCACAGGAGCTGGCGCTAGGTGCTTTTGATAAGGTCCGGGATTCAGTGTGCTTTAGCCGTGGACTGTTTGGTAAAAAGCCTAATCCAGAATACATTGAGCAGCTACTGAAAGACCTCACGCTTTGGGATAAAAAAGATAACGAGCTCATGACCTTATCAGGGGGAATGAAACGACGCGTCCTGATTGCTAAGGCACTTTCTCACGAGCCCAAAATCTTATTTCTTGATGAGCCAACGGCTGGGGTAGACGTTGAGTTGCGTAAGGATATGTGGAAAATCGTTCACAAGCTGCGAGAGTCAGGTGTCACCATTATTCTTACAACTCACTACATCGAAGAAGCTGAAGAAATTGCTGACCGGGTAGGGGTGATAGCCAAAGGTGAATTATTGCTTATCGAAGATAAAGATACCTTGATGCATAAAATGGGCGAGAAGCAGTTGAGTATCCAGCTCCGTGAATCCATCGATAGCCTTCCAGAGTCCTTAGCTAGCTATAATTTAGTGTTGTCTGATGACGGTGAATCGATGACTTATACCTACGACACCAATGCTGACCAGACTGGCATAACCGCTTTGTTGCAGGCAGTGAACTCAGCAGGTCTCTCGCTCAAAGATTTAAAAACAACCCAGAGTTCGCTGGAAGATATCTTCGTTAAACTAGTGGAGGAAGAGGCATGAATTTCCAAGCGATAAAAGTCATTTACTACAACGAGATGCTGCGTGCCTGGAATACGCTTATGCAGACCATTGCATCGCCGGTCATTTCAACGTGTCTCTATTTTGTGGTATTTGGTGGTGCAATTGGTAGCCGTATTCAGGAAGTTGATGGGGTGCCCTACGGGTCGTTTATCGTGCCCGGTTTGATTATGCTTTCACTGCTGACACAGAGTATTTCTAATGCCTCATTTGGTATCTTCTTTCCCAAGTTCACCGGAACCATTTATGAGGTCATGTCTGCGCCAATTTCGTTCCTTGAAATATTAATTGGCTATGTTGGGGCAGCTGCCACTAAGTCGTTGATTATTGGCTTGATTATTCTTTTCACAGCGGGCTTTTTCGTTGATTTGGAAATCAAGCACCCTGTGTGGATGATGGCTTTTCTCATCTTAACCTGCATTTCGTTTAGCTTATTTGGATTTATCATTGGTTTATGGGCGACCAACTTTGAGAAGCTACAGCTGATACCGCTGCTTGTGATAACGCCACTGGTTTTTCTTGGGGGTAGTTTTTATTCTGTTGCGATGTTGCCGCCTCTCTGGCAAAAAATAACGCTGTTTAATCCCGTGCTTTATCTCATCAGCGGCTTTAGATGGAGCTTCTTTGATAAGAGCGATGTCCCGGTTGGTACGAGCTTATTAATGATTGCATTGTTTTTATTGGCTTGTCTGGCCGTTGTACGATGGATGTTTAAAACGGGATACCGCTTAAAACAGTAAGGCCTTTCTAAATCCTATCGTAGCGAAGGGTGCTTTGAGCAATTTTAGTCGTGAGAAATAAGCCAATTTACTGATATTCATACATTATTTTGATACTGGAGGAGCTTTAGTTGTAAGATGCTGCTAATGATTAACATATAAGCAGCTGCTAATGCATAAAAGTAAGTGGCCAATTGCAAAATTTACTTTCGTGGCCTTGCTTTGCCTGCAAATGGTTACCCTCACTTTGATGTTGTTGATCGCTCATTTTGGGGGAGAGGAAGCCTACCTTTCTCATGTAAGGCGGTTGATGAAAGCGGTTGCCACAGAATCTATCCAAAACGTCGAAAGTTTACTGCGTCCAGCGGAAAATCTAGTTGTCACGACCGCTACGTTGATGGAGGCTGAGATTCTTAACCCTTCACTTGATGAACAGCTAGAACAATATCTATTTGAAAATCTTCGCGTTAATACCAATTTTTCAGGGATGTATTTTGGTTGGTTGAACGGTGATTTTTTATACGTTACTCGGAGTAGCCCAGGCGACGCAGCGTCGCCTTTTTTGAGTAAGATAATTTCTAAAAAAGCAGATGGCACCCGCGAAACACAGCTCATCAACCGGAATCGCTTATTTGAGGAAACGGATAGACAGGTCGTTGATGATGACTATGATCCTCGCAAGCGTCTATGGTTTGAAGCCATTAAGAAGGGTTCTATCAGATGGACTCAGCCCTATATTTTCCATATGTCAAAACTCCCCGGAGTGACCGTATCGATTCCGGTTGTTAACTCTGAGGGGGAGGCTATAGGTGTTTTAGGTTTGGATATCGAGGTCAACAATCTCTCAGGTTTTTTAAGTAAAAATGAATTAAGCGCAAACAGCATGGCAATGATGGCTACTGATGATCATCGAATAGTGGCGCATACCGATTTAGATTTAATTTTAAAACCTACGGTGGGCGCTGATGGCAAACAGCACTTGGCTCAGATTCATGAGATGAAAGATGATTACATAGATGCCGCGATGCAAGCACTGGCAGAGAAACAATTACCTTTTGTGTCTGATGAGGTGAGAAGCGTCGAGTTCGCTCATGAAGGAGAGCGCCATTACGCTGTTTTCCACTCTTATAATAAATCAGGAGTGAGCTGGACCGTTATTGTTATCTCGCCAGAGAGCGACTTTATTTCCAGTATTCGTAATGCTCAGTTCTGGCAGATTGTTTCTGCAATTATAGTGAGCCTATTAATTACCTTGATTGCCTTTTTTGTCGTGTTACGGTTTTTAAAACCGGTTGAAGCGTTACAGGAGACAGTACTTCGAAATCCATTGACCGGACTCTATAACCGACGGGCATTGGACGAGCTCGGTGTCAAATTAATCGAAAAAAGCAAAAATAAGGGGCAGATTGTTTCGATAGCAATCATTGATATCGATCGATTTAAAGCGATTAACGATACCTTTGGTCATGCCGTTGGCGATGAAGTATTAGTGTCAGTTAGCCAGCGTATGCAGCACGTCTTAAAGAAAAGTGACTTATTAGTCCGCTACGGTGGAGAGGAGTTTGTTTTACTGTTATTTGGTGCAGATTTGAACGCAGCTAGGGTAGTGTGCGAGCGATTGAGGGCAACCATAAATAGCTCGAACATTCAGACTGAAAACGGTGGCATCCCTGTAACAATCAGTATTGGTGTGTCTGAAATTGCTGCTGAAGAGGTTGGCTATAGCTCGGCTTTAAATGTTTCAGATCAGGCACTTTTCGTTGCTAAACGTAATGGGCGGGACAGAGTTTGCACCCCCAATGACATGGATTTTGCAGATCCTGCCGTCAGTCCTTAATCGGGGCAAGCTTTCGATTGCGTAAGCCCAAGCGTCCTGTTTTTACCGCGCCTCTGCGGATGCCCCGGTAGGGAGCAATATAAAATATATCGCCATTTTGACCGACTTGCTGCCTAGGCACTCCGATAGCATTCGCTAACTTACCATGTGCTTTAAGATGCAGTGGCTCACCGTGTACAGGTATGGCCATGTCTGGTCGTATCCACCGATACATCTTTTCAAGCTCTTCCATTGCCGGGTGTCCGGAGGCATGAATCTCCAGATCTGTTGATTCCTGGGTTATGACCGTGACTTGCATGGCCTCAAGCCGCTCAATTAGCGCTTCGATATCCTGTTCATTACCGGGGATCGCGCGTGAGCTAAAGATCACAGTATCGCCGGGTTCTAAGGCCAGATCATAAAAGTTATCATGGCTTAATCGATACAAGGCCGTGCGGGGCTCTCCCTGACTGCCAGTGGCAATCGCAACCACCGCATTTTTTGGCATATACGAGAGATAGGCAGAGTCCACAATATTGCTTTGCTCAGTCCAAATGCCTGCTTTTTTAGCCGCCGCTGCCATATTGAGCATCGACCGACCAAGTAAGGCGACATGTCGGTCACATTCCCCAGCAATGTTGTAAAGCGTTTTAAGACGGGCGAGGTTGCTGCCAAAACAGCTGATGACCACACGCCCCGGTGCTTGTTGTATCAGTTGCCTAAGACCTGCAACTAAAGTCGCTTCAGAGGTAGAGTGCCCTTTGAGATTTGCATTGGTTGAGTCACAGATCATGGCATCCATGCCTTCATCACCAATCGCCCTATAATCGGCCTCAGAGTAGGGCTCGCCAATAATGGGGTCGGCATCGAGTTTCCAGTCTGCGGTATGGAAGACTTTGGCCGCAGGCGTCCGAATGGCCAACGCATAGGCTTCAGGGATAGAGTGGGTTAGTGTGACCCACTGCAGGTTGAATACGCCGATATCATAACGAACACTTGGGTCGATGATATGCACGATAACGCGTTTGGCGAGTCCGGCTTCCTTTAGTTTTCTATCCAGAATTTCAGCCGTGAAACGTGTGGTATAAACAGGGCAAAGTAACTGTTCCCACAGGTGAGCCACCGCGCCAATGTGATCTTCGTGACCATGCGTTGCGATCATGCCAACAATGGAGTCGGCCCGCTGCATCAGATAGTCCAGATCCGGGAGGATTGCGTCGACGCCCGGCCGGTCATAACCGGCGAAGAGCTGCCCGCAATCCAGAATGAGCAGCTTGCCCTCGGTCTCGAGCGCCATGCAGTTTCGGCCGATATCACCGAGACCGCCTAGAAACGTGATCTTCGTCTCGGAGGCCACCTATGCCTCTTCGCCGAGGTCGACGCCGGCAAGGATCTCACGGGCCTGGTCTTCAATGTCGGCTGGCCCAACATCCATTGGCGGCCGGCCATGTCCAGCGGGCAGACCGAGGACACGGAGCATGGCCTTCGTGGGAATTGGATTCGGGGCGAGATCGCCCGTCTCGAAACCGGACGATGGGAGCATGCGCTGGTTCATGGCGATGGCGGTCTTCACGTCACCGGCTTCCCAGGCGTCGAACATCTTCTGGTGCTCGGAGCCGGTCCAGTGGGTGGCCACGCCAATCACTCCAACACCGCCAACCGCCAGGAGCGGCATGGTCAGCCCATCGTCGCCGCTGTAGACCTCGAAACCGTCGGGGGCTTCGCGAATGAGATGAGCTGTCTCGCCCGGATTTCCGGCCGCATCCTTGAGCGCGACGACGTTGTCAACCTCGGCGAGGCGCAACAGCACGTCCGTGTTGATCTTGCGGCCCGTGCGCACCGGAATGTCGTAGACGATGACCGGAAGGTCGGTTGCCCCGGCAACGGCGCGAAAGTGCGACTCCAGGCTGGCCTGGTTCGGCCGGTTGTAATACGGCGTCACGACGAGCACGCCGTCAGCTCCGGCCTCGGTTGCCTTGACCGTCAGAGCGATCGCTTCGGCGGTGGAGTTGGAGCCGGTTCCTGCAACCACCGGCACGTCCACGGCGTCAGCGACAGCCGCGACGAGGTCGATGTGTTCTTCGTGCGTAAGGGTTGGGGCTTCACCGGTGGTTCCAGCAATCACCAGTCCCTCATTGCCATGAGCAACGAGCCACCGGGCAAGCTTGGCTGCGCCGTCAATATCAAGGGCGCCGCTGTCGGTGAAGGGCGAAACCATGGCGCTCAGAATTCTTCCGAAGCGGGGCATATCTGATTAGCGTTCCTCTGGAGAGTTGGGGTGAGTTGTCTTTTGGTCTTGCTACGGGCGAACCCGGCGTTGTTCATCAACCCGGTTCAGTCCGAGTGTGGCGAGAAGATCTTCGTGCAACTCGAACCACACGGAGTGATAGGAGTCCATTCCCGGCTTGGTGAACCAGTCTTGCAGGCCTGATTCTACGTGAGCGAGTGCTTTTGAGAGCCGATCCTCATAAGTACTGAATCGGGTCAGGCATTTGGTCAGTTCGGCCAGCACCGGTGCGAGGCGTCGATGCATCTGGGCGAGGCGTTTGACCACATGGCGGTCATAGCGATCATCGAGGTGATCATTGGGGCGACGTTCTCCATTGAGCGTCTTCGTCTGCCAGTCAGCGCACAGCGTGAGGAACTGGCCATTGAGCGGGAGGAACGCGTTGTATGCATGGGTCAGGGCCGGCCTGCAACCGTTCGAGTCCACCTCCGAGGCAAGCAGCTTCTGGCCCTCGACGCGGCCTGGCTCGGTGGCCTGCCACCCTGCATGGGTTCCCGCCCACTGCCTCGCGTACCCCTGTTCGGCCAGGTCGGTG